>Ga0247757_10000937_pt1 | contig 21670 bp, 5 predicted proteins | sample UWRJL126311R4_FD_180929 | JGI IMG/M metagenome (GOLD analysis project Ga0247757, IMG submission 180929) | Plant litter microbial communities from Arlington Agricultural Research Station in Wisconsin, United States - UWRJ-L126-311R-4 | ecosystem: Environmental > Terrestrial > Plant litter >...
TACCGGCTGTATATATACCAATTATAAGGCTAATAAGGCCTTAATATAAGGATATAGAGCTGATAGAATACCTTTAGGCTTATACTAATCGCTCCTATACTTACCGCCTAGATATAAGTACGAACTATAACGGAGGTGGGTAGGGTTAATAACCTACTTATATTCCCCTAGAATACCTTAGATAACTTAATTAAAATAGTATCTATTATAACTAATATTACTCTCCAGAAGCAACGTTTCTAGAGTCTATAATATAATTTTAAGGTAAGACTATTACTCCTAGATTAAGGGGAAAAATAATCTAATAACTCTAGTCCTCGCGGCTAGCAGCCTAGCAGCTATTTTTCCGTTAGATTTAATTTCTATACGGCTTTTATAAGCCTATACATTAAATACTCCACGAGGTTAATATCCTACCTATTAATACTAAGATCTTTTATAAACGAGTGCTTTCGGTAGGCTATACTTAGCAGAACCAAGGCCTAGCTTTACTAAGCTATATATTTATAATATCTAGTATCTCTAGTAAACTAATTATTAAGCTAGATATCTCATTTACGCTAAATAAGAATATAGAGGCGTTAATGGAAATATTTCGAATCGAAAATTAGACCTAACTTAGCATGGGGAATATACCTCTAAAGGGGACTTATTAGCTTAATCTAATTTACTACTTAGGATTAGAAAGGCCTTAACTTTTTATATATATTAAATACCTAACTTAATAGTAGCTTCCTGAAAACTGATATATATAAGTTCGTTCCTCCTTTCCTTTAACGTCTACTTTTAGATATACCAGGCTATAATATTCTCGAGCTTTACAATAAAGTATAAGTTTTCTACTATTTATTTTATATATACTAACTATTCTAGCTCTGCGTATAATATACTACTTAATATTAATAATTTATAGTATAAAGATAGTATAAGACTCCTTATACTAATTTACCGATACCTGGAGATTTCTTTATAGGAATACGCGACGTACTATAAAGCGTTAAAATGGTTTTATAACCTACTTAAATAGTTTCTGTCTTTCGATATCGAGACACGCTCTATATTACTTATAGTAGTAGTATTAATATTAAGGAACCTTATAAATATACGGGTGCCGTCTAAAGAGTACTATACGTGGAAATTTCGCCTCCCGATATAGATCGATCCCCTTACTTTTATTTTTAAAGTTAAACTTATTTATTATAGATATTATCGCTTAGTTCGACTTAAAGAAAGAATTTATTAAGATCTTAGGATATTTTATTTTTCTTATTACAAATTGCATACTAAAGTTGTAGATATTATTCGTCGGTTCTTATACTAAAAGCCTCTACGTAGAGAACACCCCTATAATAAGGATCTATAAAGGCTTAAATATAGCGAAAGTAATTAATATCCGTTCTAATGATTACAGGGTATTTCCCGTATTTCTAAGTTCTAATAACCCGCCCTTTCGAAATGAAGCTCTATTAGTAGAGTTTTATTTTCTTATTCTTAATAGAAGAATTATTAGAACTATATCTAAGACAACGATTTACGATAGGTAGAAAAGGTGACGATGCGTTATACGCTTAAGAATTGACTATATAGATTAATTCCATAGCCTCCCGAATTCCGGCTTATTCTATAAGCTAGCGTCGTTTCTTACCTACGTAATAGTTTATAAATAATTCTACTATAGGTTTTAGAGAAGGGAAGCCTACTAAAGTTTACTATATTTTCCTTACCCTTTACTAGACTTATAGAGCTAGATTAAAGTAACTAAGTATTAATAGTAAGCTCTTTAGTATTATCCTCCTATTACTTAATTATACTATCTAATTCTTTAGATCTAGTTTTATAGTTAATAGTATTAGATAGTACTATAATAATCCGAAAATATAATAGACGAGGTTTACTCTTTACGGTAGCGATAGATTGCTCGTATATATATAAGCTAATTATATATAGATATTTTTATAAGCTATACTTTAGTCCTTATTCTATATTCGTATTTAGGATTAAATAGTAATAGAGCGAGCGTTATACGTAGATAAGTTAGTAAACGATACGAATATAAGAACCTAAGGATGCCTCTCTAATTAACGATAAAAGAGATATCGCCTTAGTATAAAGAGCTAAAGCTAATTAAGAAGGCTTTATATATATACGATAGCTATACCAATATACTCTCCGATACTTAGTATAGGGCCTTCTTAAGCTTAAATACATCCCCTATTACACTACTTATACTAATATAGGATATAGATTAATCTACGTAAGTCGTAATATTAAATATTACTTCTTCTATAAGCGGCTATCTATACGATCCTATATAGGATATCTAAGAGAGGGGTAGAGGCTAGGGCTATTTACGTAGACTCCCCCGTGCGGATAATATAGTACCTGGACCCTTACCTCTTAACCCCCCTTTTCCACTCCCTTGCCACTACCCCCTTCCTCCTCCTAATTCTCCTATTCTTCCTTTATTTAATTTTAATAATATTAGCGTTTAACGTACTTAACTATAAGCTAGACTTTAACTATAGCCTAGAACTAATGGAAATCTAGTACGAACTATTCCGCGAGTTTATAAAGGTTAAAGTTAAAATTATAGAACTAAAGCTCGTAGTTTACGTACTAGAAGAGATTATAACTAGTTAGGTCTAGATATTATACAATATTCACGTCTTCTAGTATAGAGGTAGTATAGTATATTACCATCTTTATCTCTTTACAAAGTAGTATCTAATAATTTATAGCTTACTAGAGACGTAAAGTATAAATAATAGTATTAAGAATACTTAAGACGTATTATAAGTTAAGGATTGGTAGTTATCTGGCTATAGTATCGTCTTATACTACAGAGCAGCGGTAAGGATATTAAAGAGGATATACCTAATCTTAGATACTTCCTTAGCGACGGCTTAATTAATAGCTATCTTATATAGAAACTCCCTAATATAAAGGTATACTTTTTACTCTAAGATATTATTTATAGTAGCGTAAGCGCGGGCGGCTATATAGTATAGAAATGTTAGGTAGAGTGGGATAGGTTAGCCAACATTAAAGTCAAGATTAGCTTATTACCCTTATTATATACTATATAAGATTAATACCTGCGGGAGGCTGATAATAAATACTATAATATTAAGCTAATAAAAGAAAAGCTTAAGGAGATTAGTATAGACTAGCTAACTAAAGCTACTATTAAGTATATATCTAAGGAGACGGTCCGTAGTAGGATCCTACCAGATTATATAGATAGCTTACCTTTTACCGTATATATAACCTATATGGTTACTAGAGATAAAGGAAGCAAGAAATTTATTATATCTTTCTAGAAGCTATTCTAGAACTACCCGAACTTCCTTAATTATATTAGAACCTAGTCTAAACTAGAATCCAAGCCTAATACTATTATAATATTAGAAGAGGAAAATAGGTATATTTTTATTCCCCTAAGAGAGATAGAAAAGAGAATTAGAAAGGAAGGATTAATAGCTCTTAATCTCGAGCTGGATATAAAGTAGGACTACTTCGTACTTAGGTATATACGGTAGGAGCTAGGGTCTCCCCTAAGCTACTACCCGCAAATCGACTTTATTTATAGAATAAAAGACTATAATTATAAACTTAAAGATATACGTAAGGTAAAAAGTTTTATTAAGGCGAAGTATAGGAAAGAATATATTCGAGGCGAGGAGGTTCTAGGTATAGGTTATAGCTTCGATATTACTAGGACCTATTACCAGCTTCAGCGCTATGAAGACTGTATATATATATTTATTTAAAACCGTAGAGTTTAGGTTTCTCTATACTTAAAATATTAGAGATATAATCTATCTAGTATACGAGGTAAAAATCCACTCTATCCTCTAGCTTAACCTTAGCCTCCTATCTATTTTCGCTGATTAGGGCCTTTATAAAAGGTAACTAAAAGGACTCTGTAGATAGAACGAAGTAAATCTCGAAAGAGGTTTAGTAAGAGAGATAAGAGACTAGATAGGAAATTTTAACTCCTTCCTTAGGGGTATATAGGAAACGTTCCCTGATACTGATATTTTTGATTATCGGCTCTTTATTTATACTATTTACTTTATCTTTATTAGGTATTTTACTTATATATTTATACCTAACCCTAAGCTAGCGCTAGTAGTAGGCGCTAGTATAATTATCGGTATACGACTATTAAGCTGTTGGTACTAGAGTAGTAATCATTACTATAGCCGTTAGGTCTAGGCACGATATTTCTATTATACGGGATAAATTCTCTTAAAGAATCTATTATATATTATAAGCTATTATAATAAACTACGTCGACCCGCGTATAGCCTATACGGGAGCTATACTATAATGTTAATAAAAATAGGCTAATTACTAACTACTACTACTAATCTACGTAGCTAGTATTAGTTAATAGATCTATTTTCTTTTTATTATAGCGTACTAGAGCTGATTAGGTATAGAGCTAGAAACATTATAGCTTAGCTTAATATTTATAGTATATCTACGCCTGCTAAGTAAAGTAATATATTATGGTTTATATAAACTCGCGGAACAGTATGTCCAACTCTTATTTATAGCTGCTACTTACTTATATTGGTATATATAATTTAATCTTAACCCTCCCTGCGTATATTATATACTATCCCCTATTTTCTTATTATTTAAAGCCCGTTATCGACTATACCTCCCTATTAACTTATAGGCCGGCTTTAGGCTAGTTTACCCTGCCTATTATAGATATCAAGCTGCTTATTAAGCCTCCCGGCTCTAATTCCTTAATAAGTAAGAAGAGTTCCGTCTCTATAGCTTCTATATCTACGGGAGTAATAATAGTCTATATAATAATATTATTAGAGTATATATCGCCTCCGGCGTATATTACCACTTTACTCGACTATAGCTTAATACCTACGTATCTAGCGCATTAACCAACTTCTACTATATCTATATACGATAGACCTATTCTTCTAGTAATTATAGAGCTTTATTAATAAGGCCCGTCCGGCTCTAATAGATCGCCGCTATCCTAATAGCTTAAGCGGGTTATATCTTAAATATTACTTACTAAAGAGTTACTAGTAAAGAAGCAGTCTAAGTAGATACCTAAGGAGGATAATCTAACTATCAAACTACGCGGCTAAGGTATAAAATAGGATAATATTACTAAACGCCTATTAGGTAGAAGCTCTATCTTATACCGCCTACGCTATTAAAACTATCTCGAGAAGCGCGCCGTATAGGACGAAGAAAAAAAGAATAAGCTCGCTAGGGTTTATACTTAGTACGTAAAATGCTAAATTCCTAAAATATCCTTAATATTAGACTTAAAAGCTCGAGTAGTATTAGATACTCTATATAGGACTACGTTCTTACTTATAAGTTTGACTAGTTTTAAGGATTAGATATAGTAGAAAGTAGGGACCAAGATAGGTATTCCGTGGCGTTTAGCTAAATCTATATATTAGTAACTTAGAGAATAGGAGATAAGCGCGCGCGCGAACGCACCTATTTTTTAATTATATCTATTAGCTACTTCTAGAAGTATAGATATAGAAAGTACTATTAAACTAAGAGACGTGTCTTTATAGTATTAGTTAAGATCGTGCTAGACTCTAGCTAAGACTAACCCTAGTAGTATCCTAATAGTATCCGTTCCCGATAATAAGTTAAAAGTAGAGAATAAAGAGGATATATAGCCGTTAGACGATCTAGTAGATAGGAGGAGGGAGTATAAAAGTAATAGCAGGGAAAGATAGAGTGCCCTTATTACTGATATAAAGCTACCTTCAGTTAGAACTTACTCTTACGTCCTTTATTATACGATAGGGTATAGACTTAGATACGGAGAATTATCCGGATTCCCTTCTATCTAAAGTCTAATAACCCGCCTTTTCGAAATTAAGGATCTATTATTAAAGCCTTATTATTTTCCTACTCTTATCTAGAGTATTAGTAGAAATAATCTTAGGATAAAAATAGCTACGTACTTAGAAATCGATATAAGAGGTTGGTTTTATATACGCTTAGATCCCGGCTTCTTCCTAGAACTAGAATAGCTTTTTTTCTAGGTAGTAAAGTATAAATAATTTTCTCCGACATTTCTATAGGAGGGATTCTTACCGAAATTTACTATTTTTTCCTTACCCTCTCTTATATCTTTTATAATTTTAGAGCCTAGTTAAAGTAACTTAGTATTTAAATTAAGTACTTAAGTATTCTTCTCTAGTTTCCTAATAATAGAATCTAACTAGTTATATCCAGTCTCGCGATTAATAGCGTGAGTTGATTTACTTAATACTATTCTAGTCCTATATAGTAGCCAAAGTTTATTAAGGGGTAGAATTGGATCTATACTATTTATATAGATTAGCTAATCCCTATAGCGTACCTTTATCTATTAGAAATGTCGGGGTATTAATAATTCTATTACTTTTAATATAATATTTAAGTAAAGCCGACTTAGGAAGGGGGGATTAGGTTTTAATATTTTCTTCTTATAGAATATAAATATATACTATCTTCTAATAGACCGTTAATTTCCTGTACCTAATAGTATAGCTTATTATATTGAATTATTTTAGTGCGTTTCTTACTACCTTATAAGTATTCTAAATACTTATAAGACTAACGACCTTACTCTTAGCAGCCTATTTCGCTATAACCGGTTTGTAGTCCACGCTTAGGTCCGAAGTAGTATTAGGCCTATCCTACTTAAAGATTTACCAAGTTACGTTTATAGAAACGTTACTATAGTAATACCTATAATCTACATAGATAAGGAACTCCCTCTTTTCAAGAAAATACTTTAGAGTTTAATTAACGCAAGGCCTTATTTAATTATTATCGTTACGCCTTATCTACGATTTAAGCGTATATAAACGCTTATATCTAATATAGGCGGGAATATTCGTATAATTAAGAGCGATAGAAAAAGTAAGAGATACTAAGTTTATCTCGGAATAAGAGAAGTGAAGATAGATTTTATAATACTTACTAATAATAATATATAGTAGCTAGGTAGTAAGTATACTATACCCGCTTTCCTTATACTATTCGAGAACCCCGATACTATAGCAGTTAAAACCTATTAGGTAGTATAGCGAAAAAACTGTCTAAATATCGTATAATATCTTAGCGGCTTATATATTACCCGATATAATTGCGAATTCGTCGCAACGAGCAATATTAATAGGGGTCTTTCCTACCTCTTAGGCTATACGATAATCGTCCGAACTCGAATACTATAGGACCTAAAATTTAAAGAGGTTTATCTATAAGAGAGATAGTATAGTCGTATACTTAACCTAGATAACGATAACTATATTATATACTACCTTTATAGTTACGGTAAAATTAGGATTCAGACGGATAATAACGCAATCGTATATATAAGCCTAGGGAAAGTACTTAAAATATATTTAGTATAGTATATTTATTAGGAGTGTAGCCGTTATAGATATACTATTATACTACTTCTTAAGTATAGTAATATCTAGTAGTATATATTCAGATCTAAAATCGGTTAGCTCTACTAATTCTAGTTTAGTATTAGGTATTAGCTATAGTCTACTTAGGTATTATACTTCTAAGCCTTCTTTTACTTACTTTTTATAGAGTCGTTAATAATATATTACTAGTATAAGAGCAATCTATTCTTCTTATTACAGTGGTATTTAAGATTAACTATTCTATTTATTATATAAGGGGCTTTTACGAAGTTTTACAGGGCCTTTAACTACTATAAACGATATCCCGGAGATATACTCTTATTTCCCGTTTATATTATATTTATATATAGCTATAGACTGCTTAAATTATATACTTTAGTATCTATAAATAAGGTATATAACGCTCCCTTCCTATATAAGAGAAAAAGCTAATAAGAAAGACCTCGTAGGGTAGTCGTAACGTGGAAAAAAATATAGAAAGATTATATACCAGCTAAACCAATAGAGTCGTGCAAGATCTAGATTAAGTTAAAATAGTAAGAAAGAGGGCTTAGTAGCCGTATAAAGCTCTAGCTTTAAGTAATAATATATATAGTCCTTAATAGTGCTAATAAAGTTAGAAATATATTACGGCCTTTATTTCCACTTATAGCGTTACTTCTATTAGGGATTAGTAATAATATAGATAGTAGTAATAATCGTAAAAAAAGGCTTATAGGTAGTAGAAAGAATGCTAGCTTAATAGCTTATATATAAAAGCTAATAAACCCATGCCTTAACGGCTAAAGGCGCGGACCAAGTCGTATGATTATAATATTTAGTTAAGCCTTAGGTTTCTTTCTCTCTCTTATCGTAGTAGGCCCTTTATAAGGCCTCTTAGTAGCCTTATAGACGACTTAGATCTACCTATCTACTTTATAATTAATTAACTATATATAATATAGAGGAACTTAATAGTCGAGTGTGGTAGCGTGTATAAGTTCCGGCTTAAGAGCGGCAAAGTGCTTTATAAAATACTTTACCTCGTCACTCCTACTTTTCAACTTATAATATCTATATATAGTTAGGCTATAATAAAATATTAAGGCAGTAGTATATACGTATCCGAGGTAATACGTTTTCTAAGGCTTATAAACCGCTTTCTTGCCGACCTAAAGAGTAGATAAAATTCGCTAGGATCTACTATAGCCGCAGGAAACGTAAGTAGTATCAGTATACCTAAATTAGAGGAAAGGTAGACCAAATTATTACCGGTCTTAATATACGCCCTTAGACGATCCTTTAACCACCTTAATAGCTTAGTTAATTCATCTCTACTAAACCGGTTTAAAACTCTAGTTTTAGGCGTCTATCCCTTTCGTTTTTACCCGTCCAGCACCCGCCTCTATATTATTCGGTCGTCCTTTATTACTTACCGCTCCTACTCCACTGCCTTCGCAAATATCTTAGTAATCTATATATAGATTATCCGCTATTCAGCTATTAGTAAATATAATACATCCTTCTTTTAATTAAGTTTCTTTAGAAGATACCCTATAGTCTTATAAACGTTTTCTTTATTAGGGATAGCTAAACTATAGACTGGGTCTACTGGTTAAGCGAGCGAGTAGATATATCTAAGGGCACGATTAGAGCATTCTATAATTATCTAAACGATTCGCGCCTTATTCTTAAGTAATAACTAGTACTCTTCGTCTCCTAGCGCGTTCTCGATAGAAGCTCGTTTATTATAAGGAATTTTTTTTAGGTCTTATACTAAGGTATCTTTTTCGCTAATTATAGCTAACGAGTGTGCTGTCTTATTATATAAACTATCTAGTAATAAGCTTAGATTATACTATACTAGGCTTTTAGAAGACTCGCTAATAAGGTCTTCGTAGTAATTTATAAAGACGATAGCGCTAAGTAGTTTCTAAAGATAGTAGCTATAGAGGCTAGGGGGTTCCAATTTAACTAGGTAGAGTCCTAAGTACTTCTCGAGCGCTAGGTAGTATATAAGAGCACAAGATACGTTATTAGGATTAGTAGGAGACTGCCTCGATTAGCTTGGTGAGCGCTCTATATAAATAAACGTACTAGCTTAACTTTATATTAAATCTTATATCTTTTATTAGGGCTATTATTTATACTCTTTTCTAGAGTTAAGGCCTATTTCGCTATAAAAACTTTATCTATGCTAAAGGAAACGAACTCTATAGTACGTTAATTAAAGATACTAAGGACCTAATAGTTCTTCTTAGCTTTAGGCGAAGCCTAGTTGGAGTAGTTGATATAGAAGGGAAAGATAAGCCTATCTTCGTACTCTAGGTACTTAAATATGTCTAATAATAGCGAGCTTAATTTAAGCTTAAAAGATTTAATAATACTAAACTAGGTACTATAGTAAATCTACAGAAGTACGCGTAAAATAGTACTACTTATCTATTAACCTAGGAGAAATATTTAAAGCGTCTTTTCTATATCTTCGATAGTTATATAGCCTAAGAGACTAGGAGAGATCCTATTTTTTATAGAAAAGGTAATAAGTCTATAGATATCCTTTACAGGATCCGGGTTTACTAGGGGTAAGCATGTAATAAGCGCGACCCTATTATCGCTTACTGCCTTATTAGGTATATTATCTACTATCTTAATAGTAGTTGCCGCTTTTAGTCGATAATCTAGAGTATAGTACTTAGTCGGTAGCTATAAAGCTTTCCTACTACTTAATAGGATCTAAAAGTCCTTTTTAGCTAATATATTCTAGCTATAGGGCTTTATATACTACTAGTAGTCTTTTAATATGCTCGACCCCAGTATAAACTTAAAGTTAATAACTACTATAAAATTCTTCCTATAGTTCTTAACCTAGTAGTATATATTATTTAATATAACTATTATTTCGCCAGGATATTATCTAATAATAGAGTACTCGATATCCCTCTTATATAGCTATCTTAAGGTAAGTAAAATATCTAGGTAATAAGCGAACTAAGTATAGAACTTATACTTTAGGAACTCCTTCTAGAGATACGATTCTAGGTTAGTCTTACTATCTAGATAAATAAGTAGCTAGTCTTTTAGGGCGCCTACGAGTAGTAAGTTGATAGATCCTATCCTACTATTTTTAATATATAAATTAGTAGGTATCCCGTAATAGGTACTAATATACTAATAGGGTATATTAATACTTAAAAGATCGCCTTTACCTCGCTTTACTAACTTAGGCCTAGGATATATAAGATAAGTATACTTAAGAGAGTAAATTAGAGTACTAATATAGTAGCTTAATGGGCCCGAGGGAGGACTATTAATCGTATTCTAGAAATCTTGCTTAGGATTATTATAGTATAAATGCGGCTCGGGCACGGAAAAGTCTAGAAAGATAAAACCCCCCTTTAGCTATATATAAAACGAGTTTATAAAGCCTTTAGTCCTATAGTAGTATTGGAACCCTAGAACCTTACCTTCCTATAGCTTTATAGGGCGTAGCGATACTTTATTCTAGTCTATTAAGGGTAGCGACTTTATATTTAGGATTAAATAGCTATACTTATTTATATTCCCTCTTCCTAGTACCTTCCTTACTTTCTTAATAGTATAGACTATATTATCTCCTAGATCGGCAGCCTCGTATGTAAATCGCAAGGCCTTAGTACCCTTTTTAACTATTACTATTATTATTATTGGCTTTTTTACTATAGAAACTTTCTAAACTCTAGCTAGTAGTAGAATAACTATAGTCTTAGAGTCGTTTTCGTCTTCTAATTTTCTTATAATAGCCTTTACCTTAGTAGTATACGAGGTAGGCGCCTTCTATATAGATATAACATTATATTAGGCTGCGCTCTAAGCTGGTATTATCGCCTATATTATATTCTAAGCGACCAAACCGGTTTCTTATAATACTCGTATCGAGAGCCTATTTCTATCTAGCTCTAAGCTGCTCTTTAATCTCTTTACTTTAGTTATAATACTCTCTACTTTAAGTTTAATTCTTAAAAGGGTAGTCTAAAATTCGTCTTGATTTTCGTCGTAATTTTAGTCTATATTACGCCGGGGCTTCTATCGTATACTCGTAGGAAGCTAAGATATAGCAAGATTTAAAGTATAGGTGGTCTCTAATTTAGAGACTAGTTTATTAAGACGAGAATATAATAATTTAGCGTTCTATATAATTTTATAGAAGCGGGATATAGTATTATATATAATAGCTTTAAGGCGTAGGGCCTTAATATACCTAGAGCAGTACTAAGCCTTAGCGTAAGTACTAATTAATTAATACTCGTTTATTAGTATAGAAAATAGATAGTTAGCTATCTATACTAGTAAACGAGTGCTGATTAGTCAGCGCTTCTATATAGATAATCCTATAACTACGCGATAAAGGTTAGTTTCTACCTAACTAGCCTCCGTATAGTATTTAGCTGCCTAGCGTCCCTTAGTAATTACGTAATATAAAGTGCCCTAGTCTTCCTACTTCTTTATATATACTCTATAATTTAATAGGTCGTCTTTATTTAAGGTTTCTATTATAAACGCCAAGCCCGCCTTAAGAAATATGGTATAGTCTACCCCGACCTGTACTATATATTACTAATAAGGACGAAGCTGTAGAAGTAATTAATATACTCAACTATATACCTCTCGCTATTATATAGGTAGTAGCTTTTATTAAATAAAGAGCACTATAGTACGTATAAGGGTGCTAAGGAAGTCTACCTAAGTAACTATAATACTAGGGAGGAGACGAGGATAGTAAGGCTAATTTCGATAATAATATCTATATACTAACTAGCTTTTCTTTAGCTAAAAAGAGTATAGACGGATACGAGTTTAAGATGCAGTGTAAATATAGCTTTTTAAAAGGAAATCTATAAAACCTCCGTTCCTATTATAGTAATATACCTAAATTCGCTGCCACTTTCTTAGGGGCAGCTAACTCCTAGATAACTATAACCTCTTCCTCTTACTATAGTCTACTCTTCTAAAAGGAGTATTTAGCCCCTATATAACTACTAACCCCTTAATAGAGAAGGGAGATCCGCTAATATTATAAGTATTTTCGTTACCTTACTTAAGAGATATTATAAATCTATTAGCCGTTTCTATATAGACTAGTAGGCAGAAATTTCCATCTCGCCCTAAATAGAAGAAATTATTAGTAGACTCTAATATAGGCTAATCGTTTACCTAAAATCTAACAGAGCTACTTAATAACTTATCTAAAAGAGCCTCGAATACGGGATTATTACGCCGTATCAAGTAATAAATATACCCTCTAATTATATATTTATCCTCTTCCTTATAAGGAACCGAATTTAATTTAAAGTAAAATAGGGAAGTAATTAAATAGTATAATACTTAATTAAGGCTTATAGATAACTATTCATCTGTTTCAACCTTTAATATTAATTCGGGTATACTTTTAGTATTATTAAGTCTCGGTTCGGTGGTTTTAAAGTTAATACTAAGGCGGTAAATTTTAGGGAGAATTTACGCCGCGAGTCTAATCGTTTTATAGGCTCGTTGTACTGTTTTTTCGCGCATTTTCTCTAGGATAAGATCGCGGATCCGTATAAATATTCTATTCTTCCGAATATTACGGTAGTTATCTATATATACTTTATAATTTTCTTTTCTTAGTTTACTAGTACCTAGGGATATAACGAAATCTGGCTCTCTAAGGTGTAGATATATAGCTGATACCTCTAAGAGTACCTAGAGTATAGGATTATTCTTAAGAGGCCCTACGTCTTAGAATATACTAACCTTATTAATATATTTTAGGGGGAAAAAACTGTAAATATAATATTTATTAGCTATATAAGATGAAACTAGGGAATAAGAATATACCTGGGTGCAGCTATAGTGGAACGTGTACTAGTACCTAGTTAGTAATTAGTCTATAATTCGATTTAGCTAATTTTATATTTCCTAGAGTAGAATATTGCCGAATCCGTCCTTTGGCTTAATAACAGCATATTTTAGGGCAATTTTAGAAAAATTTAGTAATTAGTTTTTAGACTTACTCTAGTTATTACCGCGTTTACCGATACCGTTATAGTTTATAAAAAATCGGTATAATAGATATCTACTAACCGTAGCTATAGGTAAACCTACCTTTATTCCTATTAACGTTATATATAAATAATCTAAGATATTCTTATTAATAGCCTAGTCTTTTAGAGCGCTTTCGATATTATTAGTAGGGTATAAGCTGTTAGTTAAATAAGAAAGTATAATTTTAACTATACGGGAAACTATTAGGATAGAAGAAGAAATCTTTCGTTTAAAAATACGTGTAGTAATCTCCGAGAATATCTTAATTAATTCGTCTAAAGGCCGTCTAAGAATAAAATAGTTAATAGTAATAATAATACCTTAGTATAGTGAGTTTCGATATTACTAAGTCTATATTATATAACTTACTAATACTAATCCTGAAACTTACTATAATATATCTTTAAAATAGAATTAGGCCAAGACGATCTTAGATTAGCTTTATTACCGTAAGGGGTATAATACCGCGCGTTCCTCCTCTATTAATATAGAGAACACCTGCTCCTATAATTAGTAGGAGTGTCTTTACCGATATCTTATCTAGTATTTTATACTCGTAAAGGAAGTAATGATAAATTCTAAAGACCTATAGGTTATCTTTATAGTAGTCTTTAAAAATTATAATATAGTTTTTATAGATATAGTGTCCATATGGTAAATAATATTATAGTCTTCTACGTAGGTAGTATAGATATATATTACTACTCTAGATATTGCGCTATCTCTCTTAAAAGTATAAAAGATTTTCTTTATAAATATCTACTATAGACTTAGATCGGTCTGAAATATACCGTTAAAAATATTAAGAGAGATTATTTTCAACTGTCTTAATAAAACCGCTTCGTAGGACGATATCTGTAGACTGCTTAAATGCTAGAACCCTATTATCGCTTACCTTATAGAAAACGTCTCTATAAAGAGTATTAAATACGTCCCTAGGCTTAAAGACTAAACTAGGGTTAACTGATAAGGTTTCCGTTTAAGCTAATTACTTACTATACGCCTCTAGAAGATAAGTATCTAAGAAAAGAGCTAAAGTAATAGCTAAAGCTATAAATTCTATTAGCTAGTTAAGCGATATAGTATATTTTAGTAGGCTGGAAATATACTTATCTAAGTCTGGTACTACCGGGTTATAGACCCTTAATACTCTAAAAAAGTTAAATAGTTGGTAAAGCGATTCCAAAAAATACCCGCTTATATATTTAAAAAAAGTAGTAAAATATATTGCAGAAAATAGTATTTATACGCCTTCCCTAATATTTCGTACTTAATAAGATCTCTCTAGGAGGCGCTCTTTAATACGCTGATATCGAGTATTAATAGACATCGTACCCTTTATAAAAAGAGCGACTATATCGATCGTAGCAATTTTTCTTAATAGATCTTTTACCGATTCTTCGTTTAGTATCTTTAGAAAGACTCTCTTAGACTCTTACTCTACGTCGGCTCTTAGAGTTATTTTATCAATAACTATAAGGATACTTAGAAGCGTCTTTCGAGGAAGGGCTAATAAGTGGTTTTTCTCTAGCCATTTCGCTAAATAGCGTACGATTTATCTAAAGCCTCCTATATTAGTAGAAAAGAAGTATATCACGTCTATAAAGGGGAACAGGAGATTAATATATATATCAACCGCTGCGGCCCTACCCGATTGATAGAGAGCTTACCTTTTAGTTTTATAATAACTTTCGGTTTTCGTAATCTTTTTATCTAAGATATAATCGGGTACCCTAGTATCTATGATAAGTATTAGGTGATTATTAAAAATACTAGAGGGATCGAGGTAGAGATGTACCTCGCCTAGTTTTAGTTTAGTCGCGGACCTTCGGGTTCTTTTTAATCTAAATAATACTCTAAGAGTAATTAATTTTTCTATATTACCGATCAGTATAAATAGACTTAGCTGCTGAACATAAGGACGAGGTATGTATTTAATAAGCTTTTAAAGCCTATCGGATTCTAGGAGGGCGGCTTCGCTACCTTATATAAGAATGCTAAGCTAGTAAGTATAGTTATAGCGCTTTATAGTTAATAGAACTAAAGTTTAGATAGTAGGAGCTTCCAGCTTTATACAAACAATATATAGTGGCTAAATATAGGTTTTATTAGGATTAAATAGGGATTTCTTAAATTAGAACTTATAGTTCTTTCTATAACTATTTTTAGTTAGAACGTGGATTATAATAGGGTCCTCTATAGGTACTAATTTAGGGCCTAATTAGTAAATATACTCTCCTATATCTAACGTTAAATCAAAGTCCGCTGTTCTCTAGCCGCCTAAGTTTTTAATTCGTATTTTTACGGTATTACTATTAGGTAGCTCGCTATTTTCTGCCTTAGGTATAAATAGTTTATATACGCTAGAGTTGATTTAAATAATATCTATTAGAATATTACGTCCGAAGAAAGCTTAGCTAAAGACGAATTATATCGGACCTTCCACGATACTTATTCTACCGTCGAGAGAAGATAAATAAATGTATTCTATACGGTAGATCTCGATCGCGCCGTTACCGTAAGAGTCTAGATACTAAAGTACTCGTTTACTTAAAATGCGCAAAATGGAATAAATAGAAGAACGGGTCTAGAAAGGTTATTATTAAGGTCTATAATCACTATTATACTTGCTAGGGCCTAGAGGCATATTATGCTCCAGCTCCAGCAGTGGAGATAGGCACGGGTAGGCCGTTGAAGGAGCCAATCGAGCTATTAGGGGATATTCCATTCATGTTATATCTATAGAATCATCCTATAAGAGAGTTATTAATAATATGGGAGGAATCTCCTCCTCTTATAAATTTCTACACGAAGCCTATAGTTAGTAATTGATTTTATATATCTAATAACTTTTATAAGTTATGCAAGCTTTACTTTATTGCAACGTTCTTGGTAGTAAAGCAGTAATTACCGTTACCCAAGTTTTGTCACACCTATGAGCAAGTACCATTGTCAAATACGCCTAACTATATAATATCCCTCAGTACGTAGCGAGAAGGACCTTGTAACGAGAATATTTCCACTACCAAGCCATCTTATATCTCTCCACAAAGGTCTATCAAGCTATATATGGGAATAATCACTCTTTAGCTATCTCTTTACTAACTATTAATGTATAGAAGAAAATATCGTAGCGTTGGTAGCACTATTGTCAATCTTGTAATCGTCTCAAAATCCGCTTTAGACGCTATACCCCTATTTAATACCGAGTATTGATAAGCCTCTAGGTTTTGGGACTATTACGAGGTTGTTTAGATATAAAAGAATCAATATTAAAGAGTCTTAGGCCTCTTATACTAATAGCTATAGATTCCGAGAGTTTTGCCGAGCATAAAGAGGGCAGCTTCTGTAAAAGCATATTTTTAGCACGCTTCGGCTAAGTTAGTGTAAAGAATCTGCCGTATTAAATTCTAGCGCAATCAGTCATCTGTGGCGCAGTGCCAAGGGAGTTTGTCTGATTTGTCTGATTTGTCTGGTTTATATAGTTTATACAAGCCAGAATAGAACAGGTGTCCGGTTCGCTGCCTGGAAACGGGCGCTCGCGGCCTCTGGCTGCCTTCTACTTACACCATCGTAGTATAATCAACGACAGTGAGCTAATATGGATGTAGCTAGTAGAGCACTTGTCGAACCTCTTCCTGATGGTATACCTGACACGTTTCCGGCTCGAGCAGCCCATTTCAACGTCGCTCTTGCTACCCTTTACGCTCGTGCGAGCGGTCGACCCTCGAGAGAAGCAAAGGCCGTAGACCAACAATACCTATACCCGTACGAAGAGAAGGCTGTCTCCGATTTCCTAATACAGTGTGGTATTCTCGGACAACCTGTGCGAGTGAAGTACATACCTGCGATAGCGTTTAGTGTCACCCGCCACCGACCCGAAGCAGATAGGCCACTTAAGCCTCCTCACTATAGCTGGGCTAAGCGGTTTGAGAAACGTCGAATGGAGCTCGTCATAAGGAAGAACAAGCCGCAGGATTGGAATCGATATAACATCTATAATAAGGTCGTCTACTGGTTTGAGGTAATTGGGGCGGAGCTACACAAGCCGGAAATCCTTCCAGAAAACGTCTATAACATGGACGAGACGGGAGTGATGCTAAGTATGCTGAATTCTATTAGGGTCCTCGTTAGTAAGGCCGACATGCAACGGTATAGAGGCGCCCGCGTTAAGCGGACGATGGTAACTGCTGTTGAATGTATCTCCGCCGACGGTAGGTACCTAGATCCTATGATTATCTGGCCCGCATCAACCCACCGAGCCAACTGGACTACGCATCCCACCCCTGGTTGGGTATTTGCGTGTTCTGACTCTGGATTTACCGACTCTTATATTAGCTTGCAGTGGCTTAAGCAGGTGTTCGATCCCCAAACTAAATGTCGGGCTAAAAACAAGCCACGTCTCCTTATATGGGATGGCTTTGGTACGCACGAGACATGCGAGATCTTGGAGTTCTGTTTTGAGAACAACATTATCCTATGCCGTATGCCCTCTCACACATCTCATAAGCTCCAGCCTTGTAACGTCGCAGCATTTGGCCCGCTAAAGGCAGCCTACCGCGAGCAGGTTGAACGAATGGACCGAAGGGGAGTGGGCACAATTAGCAAACAGCATTTTACTTATCTATACAAACCTGCAAGGGAAGCGGCGCTGACAAAGAGAAATATCCTCTCAGCATGGAGAGGGAGTGGTCTATTCCCATTCAACCCTGAGAGAGTGCTTACAGATACGCCAAAGCCACCTGCCAAACTGACTATTCCCAGGGCTGAGAGCGTAGAATCTCAGCAATACGAATCGATGCCAACGCCTGCAACGCCAGTATCAGCAGAGTCTCTAGCATCGCTCCTTAATATGATTAAACTTATCCCTAACGATGACGCCAAGCGCAAAGAAAAGCTCCAACAGAAGGTCTCTAATGCTGCCCTCACCCTTCTTGCGAAGAACGCCCTCCTTCAGGATTAAAATAAATTTCTAACTGAGATAAACAACGAAGGTAAAAGTTTGAAATGAACATACCGTCTTCTGGAATACTGAGATGACAACGAAGGTAAAACTCGGCGAGCGGCCAAGTCAACGATACTTAGGACGGCGAAGGTAATGACATGGGAGGACCTTGAGAGGGCACGAGCGGAGCATGCGGCGAAAGAAGCCAAGAAGACTGAGACAAAGGCTAAAAGGGCTGCTAAAAAGGCTGCCAAAGAGGCTAAGAGTGTTGAGAAAGCTGCCGTGGGCAAAACACAGCGTGGTCGGAAGCGGAAAAGGGTTACGGAAGGAGATGCACGAGCTAAAGTTGCACAAACGGATGAAGAACGGTACAGAGCCCCAGTGGCAAAGATGTACTAAGGTGCATCCCCTATAAGGGCCGTGCTCCACCTCTCCCGGCCCTCCGCATCAGCCCGCTTCATAACGTTATATTCCAAAATTCAACGCCTTTCACACAAGGTCTGTACCGGAGCGGGTCGGACGTTCTCCCTGCTAGCGGTGGCGTGTTTAAAGTATTTTGTGCCTTTATTGTCTGCTGTAAATACCACTAATTATGCTGACTCATAAACCGTTCGGTGCAAAGGAAGCGGCTGCGCAGCTAAGCGTGCGGCAAAAATCCTGTATTTATCTTGAGTCGCACTCTTAGCAATGAGCTTTACCCAGTGTAGTCAAACGTCCATCTTCAGACATGCCCGACTCTGACTAAGCACCGATAAATGCAGACGATACCTCATAATTTGATATTGAATCTATCCATCGATCACTCCGCCAGATCTTCAAGTGCGAATTCGTTCACACAACTCGCACACTAAGCCTCTGTCTCGCGACGTAGTCACTTTGGATCCACCCAGCTCCAACCCTCGTATACTCGCCATCCACGTTAGTCAGTCCGACAACCAAGATGTAGTACTTCCTCGATCCACGCTCATCTTTACAGGAATCTCTCCCGACAACAACACAACGCTCGGTATAAAGGTCTCCACCTGACTTGATGTCATACCAAATCCGCCCTCTTTCTACTCTGCTCGAGTCCAAGACGGCGTAGTTCATATCCCTTTATTCGACGCTACAGTTCCGGAAAACTCCGATGTCGGTGACCAAAGCATGTCCTCCCTTCCTCTTGAAGATATTGAAGAATAGATGCTTATACTTCTTATTAAATCGGAGCTTGTCATTCCAATCCACGCCGCTAAAAGGGATGTCTATGAACTGAATACCTCCGCTATATACTATCCAGGACCACGATGGTACGACCTGGGTTTTGTACCCGATCTACTTCGTCTTCTCCCTGTTAGACCGCTGCCATAGGAGATTCCTGTAACGGTATCGCTTAAAGGTGCCATATCTGCTTTCGCGGCCCATAACGCGTGCAATACGGGCCTCTAGCCCGGAGAGTACAGCATATCTATCTGTGTCCTCTATCAGGTCACGCTTCGAGTAGTTCTCCAAAAGAAAGTAAACAAATTCGACGGTACGTTGGTTACCAGATCGAAGGAGCCGCTCGGGGAAGTTTGGATCGAACATGAAGAACTGCTTTTGGATGGAGCTGAGAAATATCCAAGTTAGGAACCTATCGGGCTATTAAATATTATTGTGAGCTCTTACCTTTCCAGTCTGGTAAGTGTTTCGTAGTACACCCCCTCACCATATTCCTAGAACATCTGCTTATCGCTGAAATGGATTGTTCGTCGTAACAAAACCCTTTCTTGCATTACCCATGCCCGCGTATTAAGCCGAGCCGTCTCTACGTGCTCGTCGAAATCATCTATATTAGTATAGTTGTTGAAATCATCCGTATCGGTATAGATATAGAATTGCCGGGCCGAGGCATCTTGAGCACAAACATACTCACTGGTTACCTTCCGCTCAAAGAATCCTGCGTCCGAATCGACAGCCGAAGTTACAGCGATTGTGCAGTAGGCCGAAGCGAAAACGTCTTCCATACGCTTAGCCTCGTGCTCCCAATCTATCTGGTTCTACTGGATGATATAGAGTAAGTCGATCCAGAGGTATTAGATGCCCAGTTCCCGGGTTACTCGGACCGCGTCCCGAAATATCTTTGGTAGTTCAGAGAAACTAAACCCTTTTAGTCGTGCTTCAATATTGTCGTCGGCTGTGCAGAATTCATACTTCCTCTTTTTAGTAAGTTTACCCTAATAGTGGGACAGCGCGATGTATTCCAGTCTTTCTTTTTTCTTCGGACAGTAGAGATACAGGATATCCGGGTTGGGACTTCCAACGTAAAGGAGCCTAGTTGGCAATGCCGTCTAGGGATGAAGGTTGCAATCATAGGATTCGTCACACCAGCGAAGCCATACGCGAAGGAGCGCAAAACGTGTAGGACTTTCCGGTTCGGGTAAGACTAGAAAGCTGACCTTAATGTCGTTACCAAGTGCAGTCGAAGATTCTACGGTAGAGATATGCAATTAGTAACGGCCCTGCCTAACACGTGCGAATTAAAGATAGTCACCTGAATCGGAACATAGTCGGAGAATTCGAGGTCCCTCGCTTCCTATTTTCAACGCTGACCCTTCTTGAACGATTTAAGCATTACTTTCATCATAATTATAGTAGGGTTTGATTACACGAACTGCACGGAGCAGCAGAGCGCAGATCTGGCAAGTTTTTTCAGCCACACTGACTTGGGAAAGAGTAATGTTGCGACCAGCCGCAATAGAACCACAGCAGGTATAACACTGGACTGGGGCAAGCTGAATCGGTGGCAAGCTCGATGGGAAACTTTTAAAGAAATTTAGGGCGAAGTTGTTGTCGAAGGTATGGCGCCAGCCGTCCGGCTACATTCGTATTAATACTTAAGGGCGGACTTCGCAGGTCTACTTACTTCCTACACCACCAGACGCGCCAGAATCAGCAGCAGCCTCGCATGCCAGTGTTCGCAGGTCCACTTACAGCCTACATCCCAAGACGCGCTAGCATCAGCAGCAGCCTCGTATGCCAGTATTCGCAGGTCCACTTACAGCCTACACCATCAGACGCGCCAGAATCAGCAGCAGCCTCGTATACCAGTATTCGCAGGTCCACTTACATCCTACACCACCAGACGCGCCAGAATCAGCAGCAGCCTCGTATACCAGTATTCGCAGGTCCACTTACATACTACACCACCAGACGCGCCAGAATCAGCAGCAGCCTCGCATGCTAGTATTCGCAGGTCCACTTACGTTCTACACCACCAGACGCGCCAGAATCA
>Ga0247757_10000938_pt1 | contig 21651 bp, 1 predicted proteins | sample UWRJL126311R4_FD_180929 | JGI IMG/M metagenome (GOLD analysis project Ga0247757, IMG submission 180929) | Plant litter microbial communities from Arlington Agricultural Research Station in Wisconsin, United States - UWRJ-L126-311R-4 | ecosystem: Environmental > Terrestrial > Plant litter >...
TTCTAAGCTTATTTAATTCTTTATTAGGCTATCTTAGTAGCTAGTCTAATAGTATTATAACGAGCTTTTACGTAGTTTTATACTTCTTTATAAGTTATCTACTCGCGGATTATTAAGGACTTAGTTATATATTCCTTCTAGTCCTAGTAATAGATAGGTTTATAACTAAATTTAATCTTAAAGGGCGATAAGCTAGTAGTCTCGTATAGTAATATAGCCTATACCTAGTCTATATATAATAGTAGGTCCGACTAGTTATCTTAATAGAAGTTAATAAAGGGGTAAAGGCGCTAGTCGAGGTACTAATTTATAATCTTAGTATTCCTATTAGTTTAAGGGTAATAAGCTATTAAGAGCTTCTATTTAATTCCTATTAACTTATAGAGTTTATTTATAAATACTAAGATAAACTAAGGTCCTTAGTTAGAGATAATAGACTTAGGAGGACTATAGATATACTATATATAATAATAATATATATCTACTACTTATTCTACTATTATTATTTTATAGTAAGATAGAGAGAATAATCGCTTACTTAATTAATCTATAATAATAAAGGCGCAGTTATATCCCTTTTTATTAGGTAGAAAAGACTTAAAGTCTATTAAGATATCTTGCTAAGCTCGTTCTAGTATTAGTAGCGATTTTAATAGTCCTAATATATAATTATATAGTATATAACTCTATTAATAAGCCTTATAGGCGATAATATAAGTATTAATATCTTTCTATAATATTATCTAGAAGTATCGTTCCTTAAATAGCTTCGCTATTTTCCTTTTACTAGGGTAAGCTATAATTTATATTATATAAACTATATAAATTAGGTATATTTATAAGAAATAGACTGTAGGGATAAATAATTATTCTTTATATAGAAGTAGTCCTCCTAAATTCAGCTTCTAATCCTTGCTTTTTAATACCCTTTTATATAGAGGTTATAGGCTCTCGTAATTCTAATTAGCTTATAATATATAGTTAATTACTATATATAGGTTGTTAGGTAAGAATAAACTTATAAAGGTATTAGAAGACGCTACTTCGAGTATCTATTCTAGTCTATAGCGAGTAAGCTAAGTAAGGTTATTAATAATAGTATTAATTATACTAATATTAAGCTATTCTATTTATAAAAAGGCTTATATATAAGCTAATTAATCTTTTTCCTTCTAGGTCTTTAATTCCTCTTATTTACGCGATAGTACGTTAGCGACTATATTTATAATACCTAAGCGATAGGAGAGAGTTATATTATAGTTAGCAATAGTAATTACCTATTATATTTACTAGGGTGTTAGCTCTTACTTTATAGAAAAGTACTCAAGCGCTTAATAATCTATTAAGGTATTAAATAATTATTATAGGCTAATAAACTAAGATCTCTATTCCTTAAGTCTATAGATAATTATAAGTATTTCTTTATTATATATATTATAGTTTATTTATAGCCTATTTATAGTTTTAAAGTAGAAAGCGACTAGGTACTAGAGACTATTATCCTATAGCTATAAGAGTACTCCTATAGTAATACTATTACTTATATTAATTTTAAGTCGGGTTTAATAATAGGGTAAGTAGTAAGCTAGGATATTATCTAATAATATAAGATCCTTAACTTATTAGAAGGCTATTAATTCTTAATTATTAAATATATGCTAGGCTCCCTTCTTAAGTAGCTTTATAAGTAGCTAAATAACTTATTTATAATTCTTAAGAAAAGCTCTATAGAAGTTATAGAACTCTAGGAATAATTATAGGCTTTTTACTAATATAGGAATAGGCTAGTCCTTAATAGCGGCAACCTTTTTAGGATCCTTTTATACGCTTTCTATACTAATAATTAGTCTTAAAAACTTTATTTTCTTAATAGCGAATTTACTTTTCTTAATATCTATCTATAGACTAGTATTATAAAGTCGCTCGAGTATCTACGTAATATACGCTTTATATTCTAATAGGTTTTTAGAGTATATAAAGATATTATCTAGGTAGGCTATATAGAAGTTATTAAGTAGTCTATATAGAATCTTATTAATATAGTATTAGAATATCGCCGGGCTATTATAGAGACTAAAGGGTAGAATATAATACTTATAGTTACTATATTATATTTAAAAAGTAGTTAAGTCCTTAGCCTCTTTATTAAATCGAATATGATAGAAGGCCTAGTAGATATTAAGTTTTATAAATACCCTTATACGCGCTAATTGTATTAGTATCTCTTAGATAAGAGGGATTAGGTATATATCTTTCTTTATAATCGTATTAAGTTTCTAATAGTTGATATAGAATTACTACCCCCCTCTAGGTTTCTTTATAAAGAGGATAAGTAAGGTATAAGAGGTATTGCTATAAGTAATAAAACTATATTAAAGATAATTATCGAGATAGCTTTTTACTAGTTTAAGTTATTTAAGGAATATACTATAGAGAGGGCTGGTTATTAGTATATTCTTAGAGATTAGTTTGATCTTATAGTCGATATCCTTCCTATATAGCGGTAGCTTGTTAAAATCCTTCTTAGAGAAGTATACTAGGGTAGCGCCAGTATAACTAGGGCGTAGTAGCTTTTTATTAATAAGTCATTAGAGTTCTACCTTAGGGTTTTCCTCTATAGATTCCTCCTTCTAATCCTAAATTAACTTATCTACTTTATAGATATTAATATATCTAAATATAGTATTTTTCTATTAGGTATATATTATAAAGATAGTAGCCCCGATAGTATTAATCTTAAGGCTGGCTTTTATAAATATCTCTTATAAGATTAGCTAATAATAAAGTACTCCTTATACTATCTTAGGTAACTATTAAGGGTAGAGTTATTTATTTATTTTCTAAAAGTTTTTATAAGTATCTATACGCTAAATAGTAGGATACTTCTATAAATATTATAGGATTAAGATATTTATTTACTTATTATATCGATTAGCGTTAGCTTAATATACTAGGTTAATACTTAGTAAGGGTCCTTACTACGTAGGAATCGCGATATTATATTTATAATTAATCTTTATATTATTAGGCTAGCGAAGGCTTTACTATTTATAATTTAGCTAGATATCTATATCCTTTAAAAGTTTTCTTCTAATAATTATATTATAATATCTAGTATTATAAAATATAAAGTAGGTACGTAGGTAGTAGCTATCGAGTACTAGGTCTATCTATATATACTCGTCTACTTATCTATTTAGACGATTATTATATCCTACTAAGGGTATTACTTCTATACTATATATAGGGGTATTAAGTTTTTTCTTAATTATATAAAGGTATTTAGGGTAGATTAAGATATAGCTGCTAGCTCTAGTATTGATAAAAGTATTTAGTTTAACTACTAGTCTATTTATTAAGATCTAATATAGTAGGGTAAATTACTTACTATTAAATAGTTAATTATATATACTAATAGCTTTATTTAGTAACTCTAAAAAGGAGACTTCCCCTAAAGTAATATTTTTTCTAATTTATTATTAGATAATTCTTTAACTACTTTATAGAATATTTCTTCTTTAATATTAGCTAGAAGCTCTACTATCTATTTATTGATTTACTTAATAGCCTTCTACTCTACTAGCTTACTTAGGTATAAGTAAATTATATAACTAAGTTTATAATAGTAATAGTAGGTTAGTTACTCTACCTAAGCTAGCGTAGTAACTAGAGCATAAGGGTAAGGGAGAGATAGTAACGATATCGCTACTTAAGCTAGTATAGGTATATAAGGTCTAGGTAGAATTACTATCTTCTTCGTATAATATTTAGCACGTATAGCTATATATTTATTAGCTATAGTAGTCGTGTAAGCTAGGGCGCGAGCTTTTATAATAAATCTATTATAGTTATCCTTAAGTAGAGTAATATTATAGCTTAGGTTAATATACAGGGAATTAGTTAGTCTATTATAGAATTCTTCTACCTACTAATTAGTAGAGAGTTTATATTAGGTTATAAGTTAAAAGAACTTAGCTTAAAAGCTAGGAAAATCGGCTACTATATATAGATATAGATAAGAGAAAGCTTAATATACTTTCTCTTCTTTATAGGGGTCGCTAAAAGATTACTCTATAGTATTTATTAGAAACTTACTATTAATAGGCTAACTATTATTATAGAGAGCTTTAATTAATATCTCGAGCTAATCCCTTATAGGGTTTTCTATATAGGTAGTTATATATATAGTAATATATTCCTATATATCCTATAGGTCTTCTCTAATAAACTAGTCTTTATTTAAGTATAGCTTATTCTCTATATATAATTACTATTAATTAAAAGTTATAGTTAATTTACTATTAGATAGTATAGGAGGATTAGGAAACTTAACTAAGTATTAGGATACTAACTAAGTATTAAGGCGACCTATAGATTAGAAGGGTAATAAAGTAGGTACTAGTATATATAAATCTTCGAGCTCGCTATTAGAACTTATAGAACCTATAGAAGGAAGAGGATTCTTAGGAGTATATAAAAGAATTATATAATATAGGAGGCGCTAATAAGGAGTCTTTTATATAAGAGGCTTTTAAATATTTAGGACAGCTTTAGTAGCTTTAGTAGTATAAAGCTGGTCTTATAATTCTTTCTTAGCTATTTTTATCTTCTAGAGTTCCTTATTAGCCTCCTTTTATTCTTCTTCTAGTATCTTTCGTTCCTTTTTAAGGGTATCCTTTAATTTATTATATTCAGCGAGAGCGTTAATAGCGATTTAGCGATATATATATATCTATTAATAATTTATATAGTAAAGGAGTAGCTAATTCGCTAGTTCTTATAGTACTAGGCTAACGTCTTTTTAGAATACTTTTATAACTAATTCCTTTATCGCTTCTAAGAATCGATTACCTGCTAGGGTTCGAAGCCTAGGTATTAGTCTATCTTCTTTTATTTCCTAGATCGTATATACTAGTTTAAGCGCTATATCTTAATTATAATTCTTCTATATTACTAGAGTACGATCCTTAATATTAGGTTCCTTATAGAAGAAGTATTCTTTTATATTATAGATAGTACTTATAGTTATACGCTCGAGCGTAGAAGCGATATAAGGATACTTTAGTACTATTATAAGGTTTTCGCTATAGGTAGAATAGCTATAGTCGGGTTTTTCTTATATAGAGATAGTATATAAGTAGGTAGTACTTTTATTAGTTATAGAAATATTAGTTTAGTAGTAAAGCTTTCTAATACTCTTATTTATTAAGTAGGGCGATAGGCTTACTTAGTACTCTAGGGCTAACCTATAGCGGCTTACGAATAGACTCGTTTTTTAACTCCCTTTAAGCTATACGTCGCTTAGTAGTCTAGGAATTATAGGGTAAGTAATCTAGCTTATTAATAAACTAACGCTTAGTATAATCGTACTACTAGATCTTTAAGGGTATATAAAATCGTTTAAATACTACGTTTAAGTAGATAGAGTAGAAGAGTATAAGCTAAGGTTATATTATTAAATTATATATTTAAGTAGATCGAGCGGTAGATAACCTAATATTATATTACTATTATTAGCCGAATTAATAAATAATCTTAGTATAATATAAGGACGGGTATAGGCTCCTATATCGACGTATAGATAATAAGGTAGGTTAGCTCTATTTTAGCTATACTAAGATAAGGAAGAGAATAGGTATAAAGGTTCGGTAAGACTATATAGTATTTAAACTTATTGATATACCGATATCTCGCTAGGGCCGGGGTTCTACTATAAGTAAAAGGTCTAATTATATAATAAAAGTGATTATATAATAAAGTAATCCGTTATAATAAAAGAATATATAAGGAAGGAAGTAAAAGAATAGCTTATATAACTAGAATAGAAAATACTACGCGAAAAAATTGATAAAATAGACTAGAATATTAATTTTAAGGCGCTAATAATAAAAGGAGTAGCTCTACCTAAATAGCTAAAGAATATAATAGCTATACTTATTAATCCCCTACTCTTAGAAGATACTAATAAGGGTATATTCTTACTATTATTTAACACTTACCCCTTTTTAGAAAATACTATTCTAGATAGTAAATCTACTATATATCTAGTTAACTTAGTAAATCTACTTATTCTAAGCTTATTTAAGAAGACTTTAGGAGTAAAATATATAGAAGCTAGAACTATAACCTATATAGTTTTTAGAATAGGTACTAGGATACTTAAAAACGTTCTAAATAGTGCCTATAGACCCCTAATAGAAGACTTAATACTTAAGAATATTATTATTATAAAAGGATTCTATATAAATATTATCTTAGAAGCTTACCTCCTTTAAGGAGGAGCCTAGTATCTAAGATTAGATTATATACTATATATAGGAATACTAGATAATAATATAGTACTTATAATACTTATTAATAAGTATAATCTATACTTCCTTAAATATAAAAATATTTCTCGCTACTCTATTATAATAAGTATAACCCCTAGTAGCTATAAGTATTATTTCTAGGTAATATATCTAAAAATTAACTTAGAAAAGCTCTAGTACGCGTGCTCTAGCTACCTAGGACTTAGAGCCTTATAAGTACTAATTAAAAATATATATAATATATATATTAAAGGTATAGTTTAAGTTAAGTATAAATACTATATAACTACTTATATAGGTAATATTATCTCTCAGCGACCTAGGGAGTATCCTCCCTAGCTATACTAGTATATTATATAGAACCTATTTAATATACCTATAAGATACTTATATAAGTAATAGGTTATACTTTAAAGTACGATTATAGCGGTAGAATTTATATATACCTACTCTAGGGTAAAATACTAGATAAAATTATAAGAGTCGAGGAAGTCTTTAATACGCTTCTAAAAGTATATTATAGGCTTTATATTATAGAGATTATATAAAATAAAAAGAGTATAACTCTTCTATAGTATAGAATAATAAAGTTTATTTTTTAGATAATAAGAAAAGTAATTACTATACTCTTTATACTATCTTATATATAAACCTAATAGTTTAAGTAAATGAGTAGGGAAAGAAGTAATTATTAAATCTATTAAAATAAAAGGTAGTATAAATCTACCTAGAAAGTTTTACCTAGAAGTAGTAGAAGCTATTTACTAGCTCTATAATATAAGCCTTTTAAATATTTATAATTATAAAATACTATTTAAAGTATTCGACTTATAGTTTAGGAATATAGTATACCTAGTTAGGGACCCTAGTACGAACCTAAAACCCGACTAGAGCGATATATATATATATAGCTACTATACCTACCCCTTAAATAAGGAATACGCGGTAGGGCGCGATAAAAGGGGTTTTAAAGTTAACCCTAAGAGCTATATTAGTTATTTAGTCAGCTATAAAGCCTTAAATATATATAGAATATAGATTCCTATACTTAACTAGGTAATAACTATTTAAAATATTACCTTTAATAAATTACGCTTCTATAAAGGAGAATATAATACTTTATTACTTTTAAAATAAAAAGTTATTAAGCTTATAGACTTACTCTATAAATATAATAAGTATAAGATTATAAGAGAAGCTTTTAAAAGCTTATTAAAGCTATTTATATATAATTTATATAAGTAGAAGTCTAAATAAATTATTATATACTCTAAGAAAGCCTACTAGGTATACTAGCTAGAGGGTAAATTTAGGAGTATTAATCTCTATAATATAGAATACTTAGAAGGCTAATCTAGCGCTTCTATAGAAGGAGAAATAATAATTATATATACTAAAAACTTAGCTAGTAATTAGTAGAGAACTTATATAAAGTATAAGGAATATATAGGATTCTATATACTAGAGGAAATACTAGAACTAGCCTCTAGAGTAAGGAATTAGGCTAGTAATTCTTAATTAAGTATACCCTCTAAAGGAGTAGATAACCCTAGAAATCTAGTTCTATAATATATAAACGCGCCTATAAGAATACCTATAAAGCTAGGAGGCTCTATAACTACTACTTAATATAAAGCTTTAGCTTCTAAAGTACTATATATAATAGTTAATATACCTAAAAAATATAAGTATATTAGGAAAATTTAGGAACTATTAACACGCTTAAATAGATATTAGAAGGAATAGGACCTTAATAATAATAATTTTAGGGGTATAAGGAGTATAGGAGTATATATCCTAAACCTACTATTTATTAGTAGAGTATAGGATACCTTCCTAAATACCTATTTCTTATATACGTAGAACGTATAATAGGGTAACCTAAAGTTCTTTATTATAAACTTAGTTATAGAAGTAGCTCTAAAACCTATAAAAAGGATAAAAGAAAAGATAATAGAAGCTTATTTTTATAGGGATTAGCTTTTAAAAATGCTATAGTACTAGAAAAAGCTAGATAAGTACCTTCTTAATAACCTATTTAGATAAGCTGCGTATAAGGAGTATAATATCCTATAAAAGAAAGGTACTTAGAAGGTAATTAATTAGGATAAAAATACTAAAAAGCCTCTCCCCCTAAAGTAGGTATTTACCTATAAATTTAATAAGAATAGTTATTTTATTAAGTATAAAATACGAATAGTAGTTTAAAAGGACCTATAGAAAAAGAATTCTTTATTCTTTACTTATATAGTAATATATATAGCTTAGTCTTTTAGAATTATAATAGTAATAGTAACTAAATTTAATTTAGAGATTCTCTAGTTTAATATTATAGGCGTATTCTTTAATACGCTGCTCTAAGGATACTTAGATATAATATACTAACTATTAGAGGGCTTTAAATAGCTTAGTAAGTATATAAGGCTAAGGAGAGTGCTATATAGGCTTTAAAACTTATTATTACTATAGTATAAGGAGTTTTCTAGGACTCTTAGAAGCCTAGGGCTCGAAGTAAGTAGGGAAGAGCCCTACTTATTTTTTAATAAGAAATATAAAATCCTTATTCTATTCTATATTAATAATATTCTTATTTTTTATTATAAAGATTATATTACTAACGCGTTTACTATAGTAGAAGGAATTAAGGAATTATATAAAATTAATAAGCTTAGAGCTATTAAATAGTTCCTAGGTATTTAAATAATATATAATAAAGAAGCGTATACTATTACTTTTATTTATAATTTTTATATTAATAAAATAGTAAAGAAATTTAACCTTACTAAGAATATAAGCTTTCTTAAGATACTATTACTAGTAAAAGAACTAGTAAAAAGCCCTAAAAAAGCTTCTTAAAGTTAAATTAAGGACTACTAGAAGTATATAGGCTTTATTCTATATATAGTAATAATAATTTAGCTTAATATTATATTTATAGCTTTTTAGCTTTTATATTTCTTAATAAACCTAAGTAAAGCTTATATAAATATAGTAAATAGAATAATAGTCTATCTATATTATAAGGTCTAGTTTTAGGTAATAGAGTATACTTTATACTAGGGTTAATAGTAAAAAGATAGTAAAGAGTATATTATAGAGTAGAATTATAAATAATACTTGACTTCCTTTAAGCGTGGGGTCGGCGTAGGTTATAAATAACTTCCTTACTTATCCTACTAACCTACTTAGGCTAGGATCCTTATAATACTAAGTCTCTATCGTAAAACCCTATTATAGAACCTCCCCCTCTAAGCTATAGTCCCTTATAGCGTAATATTCAAAGTATATTATTTAATAGAAAATACTATTTTTATTTATAGTATACCTGTTATTTGGTTCGAGTATACCGCTTAAACGCGTTAGTTATTAAGTAAAGGTAAATAGTATAGCCTATTAATATAGTCGACCTTTTTTTATTATAATAGTTATAATCTTAGTAACTAGCCTAAAAAAGAGGACTATATTAAGCCCTACCCTTATACTATATATTTTTATTATAGATTTCTCGTACCTTTATTATACTCCTATAGTATACTTTAAGCTTTTCTATATTTAATATAGTTTATTACCTAGTCCCTAAATATATTAAGAAAACTATTTTATATTAGTTTAATCTATTTATATTCTCTACTATTAATAAGTAGGAGGACTAAGTTGCTATAGTTATAATATATATATAATACGCGTAAGGGTTAGTTACCCTAGAAGATAACTATACTAAAGATCTTAACTACTATTATATATATTATATATAAGGAAACTAAAGTAGATATACCTTAGTAAGTTTTTTTATAGTTCTTATTACTTATACTTTATCTAATATTTATAGATACTAACTGCTATAAATAGTTGTTTAAATCGTTTATACTACCTTTAAGGCCTTTACTATAATATAATAAATACGGTCACCTCTATAGTAGAGTATAAGACTAATATAGATATTTTAACCTAGGGCTTATACTTTACTCGTACCTAGCGCTAATTTAATTTAGAGTTAATAGACTACTGGTATATAGCGGCGTATACCGGCACGTTTATAGGTATAGCGACCTAGGTGCCAACTACTAGCCTATAGTATTTAGGCCTTATTTTAGCTAAGTAATACTAGTTAGTTATAGAGTAGTACTAATTTATAGTAGTTTAAAGCTATATTATTAATACGTTCGAGGCCCTTATACCTCTAGTTATAGCTATTATATATTTATACCTAGTTTAAAAGTTAGGCGTATACTAATATCTTTTAGGCTACGTATTTTAGCTAGAGTACTAATAATAATAATAATAAGGATAAGGATAATAATAGTAGTACCCTTTAACTAGAGGGTAAGGGTATTAAGGCCCCTTAGAATAATAGGGAGGCTAGTAAGGATAATACTAAGGTAGATAGTAAGGTAGAAGAGTAGGGTAAGCATAGGTAGGGCGTGGTAGTAAGAGGGCGTTTTTACCCTAGATAGTTCTTTTAAGCTAGAGAGCTCCTTATAATACTTATAATAATAGTTAGGTTTTTATTATTTCGCTTTTTACATGTATTCCTTATATCTTTTACCTTTTACTTCGATGTGGTAGCCCTTCTTATTATTTAAAGTCCTGTACTATCTTATCTATTTCTTTAAAATTTACTTCTAGGGCCTATAAATCCTATATCTTATTATAGCCTTTCTAGTATAGTAAGTATTACTTTTATCCCTTTTTTATTCTTTTAGCGAGGATTTTATCTACTTCCTATACTTCTTTTTCTTTAAGTAAAATATCTAGTTATCGAATATTATCCTCTTTACCTTACCTTAATTTCTAGCATTCTAGGAGGGAGATATAGAATATATTATAGATATAATAGCTAGGTAGTAGCTGAAGATAGTACGCCTATATTTTAATTATATCCTATACCCTAAATAGACTAATAAATTTACTAAAGAGCTTTTTACTTAGCTAGTAGGATATATTTAAGTTTTTAGTACTAAGTAGTACTAAGTCTCCCTAGCGAAAAGATTCTAGCTTATACTTCTTATTAAAATATCGACTCTAGTACTCTTATACTTTCTTTAGATATTTTATAAGTAATTCTCTTACGTTATATATATATTTTACTCTTTCTATTATATCTAGTACCTCCCCCTCTAGTCTACTATCCTTAGGAGGTAAGGTTAATATAGGATATTTACTATATATAGTATAAAAAGGCGTCGTTTTTATTAAGTCGTGTATTAAGTTATTATATATAAATTATACTATCGGTAGTAGTATAACCTAATTATCCTGGTTACTTAAGGTAAATATTTATAGGTATTATTCTAGGGTCTAATTCTAGCGCTTAGTTTATCTATCTATCTATAGATAGAAAGCTATATTTAGCCTACGCTTTATCTATAATTAATAGTATATTTTTATCTAAAATACTAAGGTAAATATAGAGCCTTTATCTAATATAATACCTTTCTAAATCCTAAATTTTAGAATTATATTATTAAAATAGGACTCTATAAATTATTTTACATCCTATATTTTTAATACTAGGATATAGATTACTATCTTCGAGAAGCGATATATAATTATAAGAATTATATTAAAAGTATAGCCTATATAATTCTTTATTAGAAGTAATTCTATAATAAAGTTAAGTAAGACTTCCTTAAAAATTTCCTCTAGAACTAGTAAAGGTAATAGTTTACTATATTTACTATACCTAGGAGCTTTACTTCTTTAGTAAATAGCGTATATTCTTATATATTCCTAAATATTATAACTTAAGGTTAGCTAATAGTATAGCCTCTTAATAAGTTCAAGCGTCCTACGTGCGCTAAAGTAGCCTACTATATATATATTATAGTTCTAGAATAAAATTTCTTGCCTAATAGCTAGTTCCTATAGAATATATATTCTATTATTATATCTTAGGACTTCCTTCTTATTAAGGCGCTATACCTGCGCCTTTCTATAGATTCGAGTTTTACTCCTTTTTTATAATTTAGTAATTCGCCTTAGAGTAAAGGCGTCCTTCTACTAAAGCCCCTAAATTTTAGAAAGTAAAATAGGCTCTACTATTATAGGTTTGTTTATAACTAATACCCTAGCTAGTAAATATAGTATATATAGTATATATCCTATAGTACTAGTAGTAGGGATACTTCGCGTACTATAAACTATAGTAATATACTTTATATATACGCCTAATAAGCTAAGCTTATATATAGATCTACTTATTCTACTATACTTTATCCTTACTAGTAACTTATACTATAAAGTAAGTAATAACTAGGTTAGTAATAGATTCTCCTATATATAGTCTACCCTATAGAAGGGGCCATCTATAGGGTTATTTTTCCCTAGGTAGTACTCTATATTAAAATTAAAAGCTATTAAGAAGACTACCTATCGCGTTTAGTGTAGGTTTAGTTTCTATATATTATATATACTACGTAGGTTATTATAGTCGCTTAGTACTTAGATAGTATACTATATACCCTCTAGGTAATAGCGCTATTACTTAAAGCTATATATTATAGCTAGAAACTTAAGATTATAGATTTTATAATTAAGTTCTATAGCTTATAGTTTTCTTAAAATAAAGGTAACTAGGTACTACTTAGTATCCTTAAAGAGCTAAGAAAGTATACCTAATATAGTAAAAGTAGATATATCTATCTCTAACTATATAAGTAGCGTTAGGTTATAGTAGCGTAGAATAGGTATACCTAAAAAACGTTCTTTAAGTTCTTAGAACGCCGCTTCTACGTCTATATTCTATTTAAATTCTTAATTCTTTTTAAGGAGATCTATAAGAGGGGTAATTACCTTAATATACCCTTTAATAAATCTTCGATAGAAGTTTATAAAGCCTAGGAACGATTATAATTCCTTAATACTTATTAGCTATAGCTAATCTACTATCGTCTTTATACGCTTAGGGTCTATTCTAACTCCTAATATATTAATAATAAATCCTAGGAAGTATACTTCTTTAGAAGTAAATATATACTTTATAAGATTTATAAAAAGTTCTACCTTTTAAAGTAACTTAAGTACGTCATGGACTGTATACTAGTAGATTATAATATCCTTATTATAAGTATAGATATTTATATTATCTAGATATATAATATAGATATAATCTAGGTACGTAGCTAAGGCCTTATTAATATAGGCTTGGAAGCTCGTAGGGGCGTTTATTAGCCTAAATAGTATAATTAGGTATTTAAAATAGCTATAGCAGGTTTAAAATATAGTTTTCTATTTATATCCTATCTATATCCGTATCCTATAGTATATATTATAGAAGTCGAGCGTTATATAGTAATATATACTTAATAGGTAGTCTAGCGTCTCTCTAATTAATAGAAGTAGATAATAATTTTTTATAGTAATAGTATTAAGGCCTTAATAGTTAATATAAAGTTAGAGGGTTCTATCTTTCTTTAGAATAAATAAGATAGGCGCCCTTACTAGGCTTATACTATACCTAATCTAGCCTCTATAAAGAGTATCCTTTAAGTAGTCTTAGAGTACCTTAAGCTTATATATAGATAAGTTATATAGGGGTCTATATAGGGGTTCTTTACCTTCTATAATAGGAATTATATAATCTAATTCTTTAAAGTTTAGTAGGGTAGCTACTACTTCTTTATTAAATATATTACTATAATTATATAATATATTAGGGATATATAGAGTCTACGCTATATATACTTCTTATATATAGGCGTTATATTTTAAGCCTATACTATTAAATTATAGGATACCTAGAAGGGATAGAATTAAGCTAGTACGCTCTATATCCTTTTCTAAGTCTTTAACTATAATAAGTTAGATTTCGGCTATACTATAACTCCAGCGCTATTTTTAAGAGCTATAATTAAGGTAGATATCTCCTTTTTATAGGAAAGGGTTCCCTAATAATAAAGGAGCGCCTTTTTTATTAATATTATAGATAGTAGTTTCTAATATATATTCTACGCCTATATTATCTATTAGGCGTACCTTAAGTATATAGGCGGTATAGGTAATCTAATATTAGGACCTAATCTAATTAAGTTTAGGAAGATCCGCTCCCTTAATTAATAGTAAATCTATTTCTATAGCTATTCTTTAACTAATTAAGCTGACTTTAGCTTATAGGTTAAGGATAACCTAAAGTGGTCTCTCCAGACCTATTATTCCTACTATATTATATATATATTTTATACCTAGTAGGATATATATTAGGATATACCTTACTATCTCTAGGCTATAGGTAAGGCTTAGTCTTTTTTCATTTATTAAACCCGTATAGGGATCTAATTAGGGTTTTTACTACTATAGTATTTATTTATATAATAGCCTTTTTTTTAATACTTAAAATAAGTAATAGCTTTCTTATCTTAAGGTTTATTTATTCCTAGAGATATTTATAGTTTAGGGGTTTCTTTTTTAGGTTTTTCCTTTATTACGTAGTATATAGGTTGATTATACGCTATAAGTATACAGTATAAATTTCTTTTAAGTATAGATACTAGTATAATAAGATCTTCCCTTATTCTAGGTACTTAGTAGTAATTCGTAATTACCCTTTATAGTTCTAGTTTTAGTTTTAAAAATAGGTACTATACCCTTTATTCCTTAGTATAGGGTATAAGCTAGTCTTTAAGGATATCTAAGTAGGTTATAAAAGAGTAGATAGTCTAGTCCTTCTATTATATAGCCTAAGCGTATACTGTAGCTATTTTAAAGCTATAGTTTATAGGGTTAGATAGTAAGTCGAGTAAATACTACTTAAAATACTTCTAAGTAGGTTTTTTATTCTAAGCTTTAAAGGTATATTCGTAGTATATATACTATAGTTCTCTCGGGTCTCCTATAAGGTATTATATAGCCTAAAGAACCTTATTCTTTTTACTAGAGGATTTTTATAAAAGTAATAAGAAAGATCCCTTATATAAATAGAAGAATTCGTGGTATTTCTTTAGATTTTTTCTATAATAAGTAGGGGGGTCTTTTAGTTTAAACACGCGTTTAGCGCGTATAGGTATTATTATTCCTAGTATATCCCACTTGCGTATATTAGTTACTTAGGTATTAGATATAACCTCTACTTCCTTAGTAGATATTATAGGAGGGCTTAATATTTAATTAGGATTTTTAAACTAAGCTATCTTAGCCTTAAGAGTACGTAGTTACTAGAGGGCGCGAAGCTTATTATATCTTTATTTAGCTACTTAAATATATTCCTCTATTAATAGAGGTAGGCTTATACTAAGTATAGATTCCTTATAGTCTTCGTATTACTAAGTAGGTAATTCTTCGCCTTTATATAGTATCTATAGTAATACCTAACTAGTAGATTTTCTCGTTTAGAGGGCTATCCTCGGGCTATTATACTAAGAAGTATTATTATATAAGGTCTAGTTTTAGGTAATAGAGTATATTTTATACTAGGGTTAATAGTAAAAAGATAGTAAAGAGTATATTATAGAGTAGGATTATAAATAATACTTGACTTCCTTTAAGTATAGGGTTAGCGCAGGTTATAAGTAATTTCCTTACTTATCCTACTAACCTACTTAGGCTAGGATCCTTATAATACTAAGTCTCTATCGCGAAACCCTATTATATATATAGAATACGCTTCCTTTTCCTATAATTTAGTAATAAAGATAAACCTAAGCTTCTAATATATAGAAATACGTCCTTTACTAATAATTCTAAATTAAGATACTCCTCTTATAGCTATTTAATTAAGCTATTTAGAGCGCTTATTATATAGAAAATAGTATACTAGTCTATAATAACTATTTTAACTACTAAAGCTAAGCTCCTTATTCTAGAATATATTAGTAAAGAAATAATAGTATTTAAATACTTATTTAAGGAGCTTACCCTTAACTTAGGAGTAGCCTAGGAGGTATTTTATAATAACTATTAAATAATTTAACTTATTATCGGTATAAACGAGAGAATTAATATATACCTACGTTATATTAATATATAGAATATATAGCTATACTAGGAATATATAAAAGGCTTATTCTAAGTTTTTTATATACTAACGAGCGAGATACTAGCTAATAGTCTAACTAAAAAGTTATTAAAATAGTCTTTCTAGCGCTTTATATAGTAATTAAACCTATATAATATATATTAAAATATAATTAAAATAGAAGAAAGGAGTAGAGAATAGTTAAGTTAATAGGTCCTAAGGATATTACCCCCTAGAACCCCCCCTTAGAAGCTATAAAACCTAGGGGCTAGGGATATAACCCCCTAGACCCTCTTAAATAATAATACCTACTTAAAAAGAGTATTAAATACTACCTTTATAATATATAGGAACTACTAGTAGTAGCTTTTATAGTTATAGAAGAGATGCTTAGCCTTTTTATTAAACTTATTAAGAGTCTCTTCCTACTTATTAAAGAATACTACTCCTTTAGAAATCTTATCCTCCTATTTATTAGAGAATACTATTCCTCTAGAAATAATACTCTTAGTTTTTTTATCTAGAGTATTACCTCTAGCTCCCTTACTTAAAGGTACTTTCTTACCTAAAGGTACTCCCTTACCTAAAGGCGTACCCTCTAAGGCCTTCCTTATATCCCTTCTTTTCTTCTTTTTCTCCTTCTTATTAATAAGGATCTTAATAGTCATTTAAAGCTTACTTACTTTAACTAACTAAGAATAAATTAGAAAAGTACTTTAAAATATAGAAATAAGCTAGAAAAACTTACTAAATAATCGATCCTATATACTAGTAAAAACTATTAGGCGTATTTAACTACTATAGGGAGCCTAGAAGAAGTTAAAATATACTTTTAGAAATTAGAAAAAGTATAGAATCGACTTATAATAGGTTATAGGAATACCTTTTAATATAATTAAAGTAGTACGCGCTCCTTACTATATTATAATATTTATTTTTAGAGCGCCTAGTAAGAGTAGAGTATATATAATTATTATAAAAAATAGCGTAAAGTACTCTAGTAACTATAATATAATAGGAAGGCGTTTTTAATATTTTTAGTAATAGTAGTAGTAATAGTAAAAGCGGTAGTAATAGTAGTAGTAGTATATAAGCCTTTTTAGAGTAGCTAGGTCCTTTCTTTTTACCCTTCTTAGGCGTAGATAAATTAGTAGCGGCGCTACTTTTTAGTAAATACCTTAAAGAGTATTTTTAATATATCGCTATAATAGACTTTAAATATTTATTCTTTTAAAAATATATTAGTAAAGCTTATAGTATAAAAAAATAGAAGGAATATACTCTATAGAAGTATAAAAATCGACTTAAAGAAAAGTAAGAGAATAAGGTAATTTATAAGAAGTATATTTATAGAAGTTACTAGAATAAGAAGGTATATATAAGCGCTTATTTATATAGTTTTATACTAGATATACTAACTAGTAGCTCTAGCGCTTATTAGGTAACTCGAGCTTTACCCTAGTTACCTAAGGGGTATATTATACCTAAGTATATTATATATAGCTCTTCCTTATATACTTCTAGCTTATCCCTTTAAGAGACTTAATTCTAATATTAGAACCTTAGTTTTCTACTCTTTAGAATACCTAGATCCTTAGTCTTCTATTCTTCCTATAGAACTAGATCTCTAGGAGCTCTAGTTCCTTTATATATAGCTTTTACTTAGCTCTCCTTCTATAGAATTAACCCTTTTACTCTACTTCCTCTACTTACTTCTATAGTTTTTTAATAAATTTAATTTCCCTTAGTAATAGTTCTATACTAATATTTATCTTTATTAACTAATTAAGTATTAAGCGAGCCCTATATAGAAATAGTATATAATATTATTTAAAAATCTACTTATAAGAATCTAGGTCTACTCTCTAATTTAATATTATAGTTATTTAATATACTATCGCTCGTTCTCTCTAATCTAGATATTTAAAATCTAAATTTAGCTTAGTTTATAGCTTATTAACTAGTTAGATTTTCTTATTTACTTATTTATATATTATATTAACCTTATTATATTAATATTCCTACCTTTACTTCTACTAGTATAGCTTTAATACTATTATATTCTTAGGTATTTAATTCTTAAAATATCCTATTTATACTATTATCCTATTTAACTATATATTAGAGCTATTATTAAGGTTTATAAGTAAAAAGTATACTATCCTTATAAATATACTCCCTAATTTTTCCCTATTAGGTTATTATTTATTTTTTCTAGATTAGTTATTAGAGCTAGGTCTAATATTAGGAAAGATACTATTTATTTTCTATCTTAACTAGTTACCTAGTACTTATAATACCCTATTAGATAGAACTAGATATTTAATTTCGTTATATTATACTAAGGAATACCTAGTAGGATAGGCTTTTAAATTTAGTAGGTTATTTTAAATGTTATAGGAATAATAATCGTTCCTATTATTACTAGTACTATATATACTATCCTAATATACTTATCTAAGGTACTATTTATACCTATTATTCTAGACTATTCTTCTATTAGAAGATAACTTTAATCTTAATCTTCTATATAGATATTTAAAGCCTTTATTATAGTTTCTTATATAATATTAAGCTCTAACCTAGTATTAATTAAAGCCTTATAGTACTATCCTTAGATAATAATAAAATAGATTAGAAGATCGCTCTTTACTATTATAACCCCCTATTAGTATTTAAGGTTTACCTTATTCTTTATTAATATTTTATCTAAGCTAGTATTATACCTATCTATATATTCTCTAATATTATATTATTATTACTAGACTATTATTACTTCTTAGATCTAATTATATAATAATAGTACTAACGTCTAAACTAATCTTTAACTTATTATACTACTTTCTTTAGGTTCTTCTTAGCTTTACTACTATTTAGGCTTCTATTATCTTTTTTAAAAGATAAATATATTCCCTAATTCTTTATTAGGTATACTTTTCCTATTTTTAGCTACCTTTTTAAGTAGCCCTAATACTATATTAGCGATCGTCTATTAATTTAATATTACTACGACTATTAACCCTCTAATTTCCTAATTAAGTATTAACCTAAGTAGCGAGTTCTTATTAGGATTTATTAATATCTAGACTAAATCCTAGTCTAGGGGTAGTAGCCCTAGTACTACCTTTCCCTTCCTTCTTTAATCTAGTATTAGTTCTTTTATTTATTATTTTAAGGTCTTCCTTGCCTTAGATATAATAGTCTATTTTTCCTATTCTAATATATTATTTATTACCTAATCTAAGGTTGGAGGGTCTAGCGGTACTACTATATAGAAATCTCTAATATTCTATTACTCTCTTATTATAATACCTTTATTTAGTAATATATTAGTTAGGCGAAAGATATCTTTTATAGGCTTACTCTTTCCTATTTTTATACCTAATATCTTATTAAATCCTTTTTTTCCTCTTTTATAGGTTTTAACTTTATATACCTTATTAATAAGGTAATTTACTTCCCTATTTAATAGATTATATTTCTAGTATAACTAATAGAACTATTTAGCTTACTTAATCCCTTATAGCTCTAATTCTAGATTAGATAAAATTTTAAAGTTTTAATTAAGGTTAATTAATACCTTATTAAAGGCTCCCTTCTTAGATTATAATTAAAGGAAATCTAAGAAGTTATATATTAAATTAGTATTAGTAATATTAAAGAACTAAGTAATTTTCTATATTAAATACCTTTATAGGTTATCTCGATTAATAAATAGGTAGTATCCTTAGAACCTCTTAAACCCTACTCCTTCTAGCCTATAATAGTATTCCTAGAATCTTTAGTTAATATTAAATATCTTATAGTACTAGCCTTTTATAATAAGTTATCAGCGCTAATAATAGCTTTAAATTATATAATTAGATAAGCTATAGTATCTATAGCTTACCTTTTTATAGTCCCGACTATTAATCGCTTAAATATTTACCCTTAGATTAATAATTAGAGGATAAGAAGCTATAAAGGATCTATTATTTCTTTCTATATATAGTATTAGTATAATAAGACTATTATATATTATTAAGTAATAGTAGGCCGAAGAAGAAAAGAATATAAAAGAGAGGAGAAGTATTAATACTAAATTAGGTAGGTAGATTTAGGATTAGTTTTTATATGTATAAATCCACGACCTATAATTAGAAGATATTCTAAGAAGAATAAGGAGATAAGTATTTAATAAGATATTATAGGTTTAATTTAAATAAGTAATAAATTCTAATTCTAATTCTAATTCTCTAGTTCTATAAATCCCTCCTAGACTACCGTCTTAATAAAGGGTCGAAGGCTAGTTATATATATCTTTCTAGAGAATCCCTTGGTCCAACCTCCTATTAAATAACTTTCTTTTTAAGAATCTAAGGATCCTTCTAGAGTATTACCAGCTTACCACTAGTTTTCTACTACTTTACCGTCGGCTTTCTACTAGTATACTAGTGGAAAGCTGGTAGGAAAGCTGGCTATATTAGGTAAACCAGCTACTATATAATAATATATAATAACTTATAATAAAGGGAAAGAAAAGAAATATAGTAAAGGGCGTAGTAAGAGGTATAGAAAGGTATATAGTAAGGGAATATAGCTAGTAAACGCAGCTAGTAAATATAGCTATTATATAGTAAATTATATAACTTAGAAAGCTATTAGTATACTAGTAGAAAACTACTAGTAAGCTACTAGAAAGCTATAGACGAATTAATAATAAATAGTTATATAAAACTAGTTATATAACTTAAAAAGCTACTAGTATACTAGTAGAAAGTTATTAGTAAGCTACTAGAAAGCTATAGGAGAATTAATAGTAAGTAATTATATAATACTAGTTATATAACTTAGAAAGCTATAGGAAAGCTACTAGTAAACTAAGTAGTTATATAATATAATTCTAATATTTATACTTATTACTTCTTTATAATTATAAGTCTAGTCTAGTATAGTAGGGTAATATAAAAAAATTAAATAAAAAAGCACAATTTTTAAAAGGCTATAACTAATTTAATTTTAACGCTAAAATAAAAATTAAATAGAAATTTTAAAGAAATTATCTAGAAGTTTAATTCTATAATTAGTAATTCTACTTATTAAGTAGGTATAATAGAAGATAAGTTATAAAATATAATTAAAAAAATATTAAAAATCTATATAGCTATAATTTATATATATTATATTTTATATAATCTAAATCCTATATATTGGTATAGTAATAGGTATATAGGTTAAATCGGTTTATAGCTATAATAATTTTATATAAGAGAAAACGATTAATTCTATAGAGAGAACTATAGAGGAGTTTATATATATAAAGGATATATTATAAAAGAGTAATATATAGAGCGCTATAAGCTATAGTATTAATTAAATAAATTTATAAATAAGACTTTTATCTTAAGTACG
>Ga0247757_10000939_pt1 | contig 21636 bp, 14 predicted proteins | sample UWRJL126311R4_FD_180929 | JGI IMG/M metagenome (GOLD analysis project Ga0247757, IMG submission 180929) | Plant litter microbial communities from Arlington Agricultural Research Station in Wisconsin, United States - UWRJ-L126-311R-4 | ecosystem: Environmental > Terrestrial > Plant litter >...
CTCAACCCGCTCAATGCGTGCGTGATGGTCTGCGCGCCGCCGCGGGGTCGAACAAGTCGCTGGTGACCCTGAAATGTAAGTGAGCGTTACAAGCGTGTCGGGATTGCGGCGAGCGATGGACAGTACCGCCAACGAACGGCAAAGTGTCTCGCGTGGATCCCGCGCTGCTTGCCGCCGCTCACGCGCTCGACGCGGGTGATGTGCTCGGCGCGCTGAAGCGCGTCGCGTTGCGCAGTGATGCGCCGGGGCTCGCGCTGCGCGGCGTTGCCCTCGCGCGCCTGGGCAAGCGTGAGCGCGCCCGTGAACTGCTGCAACGTGCGGCGAAAGAGTTCGGCGCGGCGGCTCCGCTCGGCCGCGCGCGCTGCCTCTTGGCCGACGCCGAGATTGCGCTCGCCGCGCGCGATTTACGCGGTGTGGACAGCGCACTTGACCGGGCTAGTCGCGATTTGCGCGCGCTCGGCGATCCGATCAACGCGCTGCACGCCGATTGTTTGGCTGCGCGTAGTCTACTCCTGCGCGGGCTACTGAGCGAGGCCGAGCGAGCGCTGCGTGCGCTCGACACGCGCCGTGCACCCGCCGCGCTGAGCGCCGAAATTCAGTTGGCGTGGCTGGAACTGCACCTGCGCACGCCGCGCGCGGCGGCGGCGCGCGCGGCGTTGGCGGCGGCAGAACGCGCCGCGCTGCGCGCGTGCATCCCGGCCATCTCTCAGGAAGTGCGGATGGCGCGTGCGGTGTTGGATGCGCCAGCGGCGCGTTTGCTTCAGGCGGGCCGCGAGCAGTGGCTCGGGCTTGCTCAGCTCGAAGGTGAGCTGCAGCGCGGGCGAGGGCTGCTGATCGACGTGCGCGCGTCGACGGTCAGCGCTGGTCGAGTTCGTGTCCATCTGCCGGGGCGTGCCGTGCTGTTCGGGCTGGCGCGCGTGCTGGCCGAAGCGTGGCCGGCCGAGGCCACACGCCGCGAGCTGCTGCTCCGCGTGTTCCAAGTCACGCGCGAAAATGACTCGCACCGCGCTCGGCTGCGCGTGGAAATCGCGCGGCTGCGCCGCGTGCTGCGGCCATTGGCGCAGATCGTGGCCGCCGGCGACGGCTTTCGGCTCGAGCCGCGGGGCGCGGCGGAGGTGCGCGTGCTCTTGCCGGTGCACGAGAGCGATCATGCGCGGCTCCTTTCGCTACTCGCCGATGGCGAAGCCTGGTCGAGCTCGGCGCTCGCCTCTGCGCTGGGCGTCAATCAGCGCACGGTTCAGCGTGGCTTGCTGGCGCTCCAGGCGGCAGGGCACGCGCGGGCGACCGGGCGCGCGCGCGCCAGCGTTGGCTCTTGGCGCCGCCGAACGAATTCGCGACGCCGTTGTTGCTCCCGGGCGCCCTGCACTTGGTCTAAACTGACGGCTCAGATGAGCCGCACCCCGGTGGAGATCGAACGCGAGTACGGGCCCTTCGCCGAAGATGGCCGCGTGCACGGCGTGACCTTCGACGGCCACGATGTTTGGTTTGCCAGTGGTGAACAGCTGCACGCCCTCGACCCCGAGCGAGGCGAGTTGACCCGTTCACTGTCCGTGCCCTGTGACGCGGGCACGGCTTTCGACGGCAAATATCTGTATCAGCTGGCCGAGGGACGCCTTCTGAAAATCGATCCGCAGACCGGGCAGACCGAATCCACCCTGACGGCGCCGCACCTTCAGGGCGCCTCCGGCATGGCTTGGGCGGAGGGCTCGCTCTGGGTAGGGCGCTTCGAGGATCGCAAGATCCTCGAGCTCGATCCGCAGAGCGGCAAGGTATTGAGCGAGGTCGTCTCCGATCGCTTCGTCACGGGAGTCACCTTTTCCGAAGGTGAGCTGTGGCATGCCACCCAAGAAAACCAGCACAGCGAGCTGCGGCGCGTCGATCGAAAGACGGGTGAGGTACTCGAGCAACTCGAGCTGCCGGCAGGCGTCGTCGTCTCGGGCCTGGAAGCCGACGGGCAGGGCCGTTTCTTTTGCGGTGGCGGCAAGAGCGGCAAGCTGCGGGTGGTCAAGCGGCCCAAGGTCGGCACGCGCAAGTAGCTGCGGAGTCTGCCCCCGATACCCAATCACGCTTACTTCGCCTTACAGGTGGAACACCGTTGGAAAAATCCGGCGCTTCCGCAAGTTTTTGGCACGGTCCCCGTTTGCGAGATGGCTTGCTGGGAATAGATGAGGTGTACTCGCGGGCTCGCCCTCGATCATGCGCCTCGCCATCGTCGCAGCGTCCTCCTACGAAGAGAACGGTCAAGTTTCGCCGATTCCGAACGCGGAACTCGATGTGGAACTGTTCGGCGGCAGGCTCGCGGAGGCCGACGCGGGCTTCATCGTGCAGGCGTTTCCCGCGCAACGCGGGCTGGCTGATGCCGTGGAGGCGTTGATCGCAGGCTTGGGTGAACGGCCCGAGGCGCTGATCTTTTACTTTTGGGGCTACGCGCTCGACTCGAAGGAGCACGGGCCAACGCTGCTGCTCGACGGGCCCAAGCTCTCGTCCTTCACGCTGGCGCGCTTGCGGCGAGTGCTGGCCGACGCCGCGGACGTATCACTGGTGGTCCTCGACACGACGCTCGCCGAAGGCTCGCAGGGCGAGCCACTCGACGCCGTGCGCGCGATGGGCCGTGCGCTGAGCAACGCCGACTCCACCGTCTCCAGCCTGATCTCCGCGCGCTCGGCTTCGGGGCGTGTTCAAGAAGGGCCACCGCCGTTCACCGGTCTGCTGCAAATGATTTTGGATGCGCAGACAGGTAGCGCCAACGCGCTCACGCCGGAGACGTTGTTCCGCGCGATGCAAGCAGAGGAGGTAATGTTCGCGGACATCCCTGCGGCGGGTTGCTTCCTCGGTCAGCGTGATTTCGAGGTCGTGCCTGGCGCGCGCCCGCTCACGGCGCGCCCCCCGAGCGTTCGAGCTTCGAGCTATCCCCCGCCGACGTACGATTCGCCGGGCTTCCCATCGCCGGGCTTTCCGCCGCCGCCGACCTTCCCTCCGCCGCCGCGCGTGGCACCGTCCAATGTTCGCCCGCCGAGCATTCTGCCGCCGAGCGCGCCACCGCCGCAGGTCCGCCAATCGAGTTATCCGCCGCCGCCCGAGGTTCGCCGATCGAGCTATCCGCCGCCGCCGGAAGTTCGCCAATCGAGCTATCCGCCGCCGAGTGCGCAGCCGCCGCAGGTTCGCCAATCGAGCCTTCCGCCGCCCGATGCGCGGCCTTCCAGCGTGCGGCCGCCGAACGCGCGTCCGCCGGGCTTTCCGGCGCCGGGGGTTCGCCCGCCGAGCATTCTGCCTCCGAGCCTGCCGCCGCCGCCCGCTCGCTCGTCGAGTGCGCGCTCGCCGAGCCACGCACCTGCGAGCCAATTACCGCCGAGCATCCTGCCGCCGCCCATGGCGCCACCGAGCATCGTGCCCGCTGCGCCGCGCAGCTACGACGATCTCGACGAAGTCACGTCGCCGCGCGTGCCGGTCCCGCCGCGCAGCTTTCCGCCGCCGCCTCCGATCGGCAGAACCGCGCCCCCACCCCCACCCCCTCCGATCGGCTCGGCTCGGCCGGTGGCCAACGAGTCACCCACCGCGATCGCGCGGCCCAACTCCGGCACCCCCCCCGGTTCGACGGCGGCGGAGCACTGTCGGCGTTTGCTCGCCGATTTCGAGCGCGTGGGCAATCGCGATGGCGCGTACCGCGCGGCGTGTTGCCTGGAGGCGCTCGGTGAAGCCGACGTCAACGAGGCGTTGCTCGTCAGTACTCATCGGCCCGAAGGGCTGCAGCCCGTGCGCGCCGCGCTCTCTTTCAGCGACTGGCAAGAACGACTGAGCGCCGGTTGCAACGACGTGCAGACGAGCGCGCTCTTGCGTGCGCTCGCACCCGCCCTCGGCCGCGTCGGATATCAGCACGCGCGCCGGCTCCGGCGTGAACCCACGCTGTCCGAAGACTCACGCCAAGATCCGGAGCGGAGCACGACCATGCTGGCCAAGACCCTGCATTGGACCTCGCGTTTCCTGTGCGTACCGGCGGCCGAGCTGTACCTGGTGCCCGAGTCGATGGACTCACTCGCGCTCGTGCCGGGCCCCGAACACCCGTTGCTCACCTGCGGCCGCGCGCTCGGTAGTGGTTTCAGCTTGCCGGAGCTGGTCTGTGTGTGGGCTCGCGAGCTTTCGTTCGCGCGCCCCGAACAAGCCGCGCTCACCTATTTCCCGAACGCTCTCGAGCTCACGCAGCTGCTCTCCGCGGCCCTGGCCGTGGGCGGCGCGCTCAACCTGCGCTCGATCGACGACGACGCGAAGCGGCTCGCCAGCGGTCTCAAGCGCGAAGTTCGCGGACCCGCGCTGGCCGCGCTCGAACTCGCGGCGCGCACTTACCCGGTGCGAGAAACGTCGGCGCGCGCGAACGCGTTCATCCGTTCCGCAGAGTTCGTGTCGTGCCGTGTCGCGCTCGTCGCGTGCGGCAGTCTCGAACTCGCGCTTGGACTCGATCAACGCTTCCCGCGTCGCTGCCTGACGCGAGTCGATGAGCGACGTGCGGATTTGTTCCGCTTCACGGTGAGCGTGGAACTCGGCCAAATTCGCCAGGCAATCGGCGTTGCGCTGAGCTGACGGCGGATATCGCCAGTCGCGGCCCACAGCGTGACAAAAATCATCAGCTGCAATCAAGGAACACGTTGCAGCAATGCCTCGGCAACCGTAAGGCTGAGATGGGTATCGGGAGGCAAGTGGTGGTTCCTGGACGCAAAGCCATCGGCGAAATTCGCCATGCAGCGAGCGAACGCCTTTCGCGTGTCGTCGCGAGCGTGCCGGACCTCAGCCCCGCGTCGCGCCCCAATGCCGACGCGCGCGCTGCAGGCAGCACGATGCCGAGCGCCAATCTACACCTCTACGCCATGATGCTCAGTAGCGTCGCGGGTTACGTGGACGCCGCGGGGTTTGCCTCGTTACTCGGCCTGTTCCCGGCTCATCTCACGGGTGAATTGGTGGCCGATGCCATCGCCGTTTCGTCCGGGCACATCGCGGCCCACGCTCACCTGTGGGCGTTTCCCGTGTTCGTCGGCTCGGTGGTGTTGGCGGCTGTGGTTGCGCGCATCTTTCGTCACCATGGGCTGCAAGCGCGAGCGGGCTTGCTCGCGCTGGTCACGCTGGCCCTCGCTGCGTTCAGCGTCAGTGAGCCGCTCGCTTGGTTACTTCATGAAGGGCAATTGCCGACGATCGTGCGGGGTGGCTTTGCCGTCGCCGCCATGGGCTTTCAAAGCGCGTTGATGCGCGAGTCACTGACCGGCTCGTGCCCCACCACGGTGATGACGGGCAACTTGACGCAAGTCGTGATCGAAATCGTCGACCGTGTCGTCGGTCGCGTGACGCGGCCACTGCTGCACGCGCCGGCGCCGCGCTCGCGGCGTGCCCCGGTGGCCCGCGTGCTGCTCGTATTCGTGTGCAGCGCCGCGCTCGGTGGTGGCCTCACGCGGGCCTATGGTTCGCTGAGCGTGCTGCTGCCCACGGTGCTCACCGCCGCGTTGATGATCCAAGCCTGGCGTGACGACCGCCCACGCCGCATGCCCGCCCGGATCAACACCGTCCCTTCGCCGGCCTTCGAGCAAGAGCGACTCTGGCCCGATCTGTTCGCATCGCCCACGCGCGCGCAGTCCGCGGCTGACGCGCTCACGTGTGACCCGCTGCGCGAGGGGCCAAGCGCAGACTGCGGCTCTGCAACGCGCATCAAGGTGGCGCGTGCGCTTCCCGACGCGGGGGGGCTCGAAGTCCGCGTGCGCAGCGTTTCCGGTACGCGGCACCGCCTGCGTTGAAGTCAGCGCCGTTGAGGCAAAGCACCTTGCCTTCGACAAAGCCGGCAAGGTGCGCGCGGGCCATTCCCTTAGTCTACGAATGTCCCGCATTCGTAGCTGTGCGTTTGCCGCTTTGCTCGCTGCACTAGTGTCGTCGGCGTGTTCCGACAGTGGGAGCTCGGCGGGCGCCCACGCAGGCGCGCCGAGCGTCACTGCGGGAGCCGCGGGCACGCCGCCCGCGGTCGGTGGGGCTTCCGGCTCGGCCGCGGGTGCACAGGCGGCGGGCGCGAGTGTGGGCGGCGCAGGCGCGGGCTCCGCGGGAACGAACATGCAAGGCGGCAGCGGCACGGGTGGTCAAACGACGGGCGTGGGCGGCTCTGCCGGATCAGCGGCAGGGCAGGGCGGTGCACTTTCCGCCGCCGGTGCCGGTGGCAAGAGCGGCGCGGGCGGCAGTGCAGGCAATGCCGGCAACGGCACGGCAGGCAGTAGCGCGGGCGGCAGTGGCGGCATGGTCCCCAGCTATCCGCTCGCGACCACGGATCACCGCGCGGTCGGCACGCACGACCCGGCGCTGCTGCGCGTCGACAAAACATTTTACCTGTTCGGCACGGGCGGCCTGCTCGGCTTTCGCAGTTCGACGAACTTCGCGCAGTGGAGCAACGCGGGCACGGTGTTCAGCACGCTGCCGACGTGGATCAAGACCGCGCTCGGCCAGAACATTCCGGATTTGTGGGCGCCCGACATCAGCTTCGTGAATGGCACGTATCGCGTCTACTACGCGGCATCGACGTTCGGCTCCAATCACTCGGTGATCGGCTTGGCCACGAACACCACGCTCGATCAGAAGAACACGGCCTACAAATGGGTCGACCAAGGCCTCGTGCTCGAGTCCAACAAGGCCGGCTCGAACGACGACTGGAATGCGATCGATCCAAACGTCGTTCAAGACACGACTGGCAATTGGTGGATGGTGTTCGGTTCGTTCTGGAGCGGCATCAAATTGCGCCGCTTGGACCCCGTGACGGGCAAATTGAGCTCAGCCGACAGCACGCTGTACGGCTTGGCCTCGCACTCGGGCGGCATCGAAGCGCCGTCGATCATTTTCCACAACGGCTACTACTACCTGTTCGTTTCGTACGACTCGTGCTGCAAAGGCGTCGACAGCACCTATCGCACGATGGTCGGCCGAGCGACGGCGGTCACCGGTCCGTACACCGACGCGACCGGCAAAGGCATGCTTCAGGGCAATGCCGTGCAGTTGCTGGCCAAAGACGGGCGCTACATCGGCCCCGGCGGCGGTACCGCATTTCAAGACGGCAATCTGTTCTTCTACGCCTATCACTATTACGACGGGCAAATGAACGGCGCTTCTCAGCTCATGCTGCGCCCCATCACGTGGAAGAACGACTGGCCCGAGCTCGGCACCGCGCTTTGGCAGTGACCCGCTGCGATTGAGTGTTTTCACGCACTTCCCGATCGAGTCAGGCGCTGTTCCCGCACTTTCATCCAACTTTCGTGACGATACGTCGATAGTCATTTTGATTTCGCGCGCGCTTAGCGTAGCGCGTCGTTGTAAATTCCCGCGCGAGATGGAGCTCCCTATCGCCCTGGGCCAGGTGGTCGCGCAAAAGTATCGCGTCGATCGCTTCATCGGGCAGGGCGGCATGGGTGTGGTCGTGGCGGGGTTTCACCTCGAGCTCGATCAACCGGTTGCGATCAAGTTCTTGGTCTCCGAGTCGGGACTCGAGAGCGAGGGCGCGGAGCGCTTTCGGCGTGAAGCGCGCGCGGCGGCCAAGATCCACAGCGAGCACGTGGCGCGCGTGTTCGACATCGGGCTGCTCGACGAGCGCGTGCCGTACATGGTGATGGAACTGCTGCACGGGGGTGACTTGGAGCACGAGCTCGAGCGTCGCGGCGCACTGCCCGTGGCCGAAGCCGTCGGCTACGCGTTGCAGGCGATCGACGCGGTGGCCGAGGCGCACTCGGTCGGGATCGTGCACCGCGATCTCAAGCCCACGAATCTGTTCCTCGCTCAGCGCGCGGATGGCTCACGCATCATCAAAGTGCTCGATTTCGGCATCTCCAAGTCGCTCGGCGCCGGTCGTCAGCTCGAAGTCGCGCTCACGCGCACGGCCGCCTTCGTGGGCTCTCCACTGTACATGTCGCCCGAGCAAATGCGCTCGGCTCGTGACGTAGACGCGCGCACCGACGTTTGGGCCCTGGGCGCGATCTTGTACGTGATGGTCACCGGTCAGGTGCCGCATCCCGGCACTTCGTTGCCCGAGGTTTGCCTGGCCGTGATGAATACCACGCCGCGGCCGCTGAAAGACTTCAGGGCTGACGTGCCCGACGGGCTCGAGCCGATCTTGATGAAGTGCCTCTCGAAGGAGCCTGCCCAGCGCTACGCGTCCGTCGCCGAGCTGGCCGAACGCTTGTTGCCGTTCGCTCCCGAGTGGCATTTGGTCGTCGACCGCGCGACGCGCCTGCTGGGCGGCGTTCCGAACACCGGCTCTTATCCGCCCTACACTCGATCGTCGATCCCCTCCGCCGTTTCGGGCGCTTCCACTCAGAGGATCTCGGCACCGCAGATGAACGATCAGCCCACGCCGCCGCCGAGCGTCACCGAAGCCCCCTGGTCCAAAACCGGCAGAAAGGGCGCGAAAAGTCGGCGTGTGCCGGTCATCTTGGCGGGCCTGTTCGGGCTCGTGGCCGTGCTCGCGCTGCTCGTCTACGTGACGCGGCGCAAGCCCGACGCGCCCGCGCTCGCGGGGTTGCCAGCCGCGCCGACGAGCAGCGCGCCGAGTGCGCCGGTCGCGAGCGTGGTCTCCGACGTGCACGCGGCCGTCCCCGCGCCGCCACCGATCGAGGTGACCGCTGCGCCGAGCAGCGCTGTCTCGGCATTGCCCGCATCCAGCGCACCCGCGGCCCCGGCTGCCCGCGCGCGCGAGGCTGGGCCAGCGCGGGCCGCACCTCACTACACGTACTTCGGCGGGCGTCGCTGAGCGCGATTTGGATTCATCACTACACGACCTGAAACAAGGGTCGATGTATGATGCGCGCATGCTGCGAAGAACGGCTCTCATCGCGTGGGCATCGGTATGCTTGTCGGGGACGCTCAGCGTGACTCAGGTCGCGCACGCGCAAGCCAGTGCGGAAGAAAAAGCGGCCGCCGAGGCCGTATTCGAAGAAGGCATCCGCCTCATCAAACAAGGCAATTTCAGCGCTGCTTGCCCCAAATTCGAGATGAGCCAGCGCGTGGAGCCTGCCGTCGGGACGATGCTCTATTTGGCCGAGTGCTACGAGCGCACCAATCGCAGTGCGAGCAGCTGGGCCATGTTCAAAGAGGCCGCGTCGTTGGCCGAGACGTCAGGGCAAACCGAACGCATGAAGACCGCGCAGGCGCGCGCCGCTCGGCTCGAACCGCGTCTGTCGTGGCTCATCATCCAAGTCAGCAAAGAGGCGCTCGTGCCCGGCTTGCAGATCAAGCGCAATAGCGTACCAGTTTCGGTCGAGCTCTCGGGCACACCCACTCCGGTCGACCCGGGTGAAGTCGTGGTCGACGCCAGCGCGCCCGGCCGCGTGCCTTTCTCGAGCAAGGTCACGGTCGCGACGAAAGCGCGTGTGTCCGTAACCATTCCCGCGCTCGCTCCCTCGCCCGCCGCCGCGCCCGTCGTGGCGCCTCCCCCCACCACGACGGAAGCGCCCGCAGTCACGGCTCCCGTCGTCCCGCCTCCCGCCGTTTCGGCATCCGCATCGCCTGCGCCGCCGGCCGGGCCTGCGCCGGCCGCACACGCTTCGCCGATCCCGTGGGTCGTCGGTGGCGTCGGTGTGCTCGCGCTTGGCGTGGGCAGCTACTTCGGGCTCAAAGCCATGTCCAACGCGAGTGACGCGCGAGACACGTGTCCCAAAGCGTTGTGCAACGAACAGCAAGGTCAAACAGCCGCCGACGACGCGCGCAGCGCGGCCAAGATTTCGAACGTGTCGTTCGCCATCGGCGCGGCCGCCCTCGCGACGGGCGTGGTGCTGTTTTTCACCCTGCCGACGAAAGAACAGGCCCAAGTGGGCTTACAACCGATGGTCGACCCATCCACCGTCGGCTTGTCTTTGCGCGGAAGGCTCGCCCTATGAGCCGGGTGGATCTGCGATTACGTCGAACGCTGAGCGCGGCGCTCTTGGGCTTGGGCAGCGTGCTCGGCTGCCAGTCGATCGCCGACATCCCCGACGTGTCTTACTCGGCCATCTGCGGCGAGTACTGCGGGCAGATGTTCAACGTTTGCACGGGCCCCGCCGGCCAGTATGAAGATCGCCGCACGTGCCTCGAGGTGTGCGCTCAGTTGGACAAGAGCGCCAATGGCTCGGTCTCCGATCTCGGCAACACCGTGCAATGTCGAATCAACAGCTTGGCCGACGCCGCTCGTTCGGAAGGCTCGCCGAGTGACCTGCTTCAATACTGCACGCAAGCTGGCCCCGGTGGCGGCAAGACCTGCACGCTGAAGACGGAGTCCCCGGACTGCGAAGGCTACTGCGCGCTGTACGATGCCGCGTGTCACGGTGATTCGAAGAACCCCTTCAACGGCGCGATTCCGGACGACAACGCCGGCACTCAGGCGGACTGCATCGAAAAGTGCCGCGCCGTCCAACCGATGACGTCGCCCGGCTACACTTGGCAAACCGGCAAAAACTCGGGCGATACCCTGGGTTGTCGGCTGTACTACGTGAGCGCAGCCATCGTCGACCCAGAGGCGAACTGCGATTTGGCCGGCATCCGCCCGGCGGGCGCGTGCCGCGGCCCGGGCTCGGAGCCGAGCTGCGCCAACTTCTGCCTCGCGCTCACCACGGCTTGCTCCGGCGATCTGAAGGTTTACGAGAGCGTCGAACAGTGCACCGCCGTGTGCAGCGCGACCGCGCCCGGCAACAAGCAGAGCATCGAGTCGGTCGACACGATCGGCTGCCGTAGCGCACATGCGTTCAATGCGTTGCTCGTCAGCGCGAGCGACCATTGCCCGCATACGGGGCCGCTCGGCGCCAACGTGTGCGGTGAAGGCGGCAATTGCGAAGCGTACTGCGCGTTGGCAAAATCGGCCTGCCCCAAGGACTACACGAGCAACTACTCGGACGATGATGATTGCACGGAGCAATGCGCGCTGCTCGGTGGCGCGGACAAAGGCGTGTACAGCGTGGCCGACGCCAAGAAGGGCGGCAACACCGTGCAATGCCGAGGCCTGGCCGTGAGCCGCGCCCTCGCCATGTCCGAAGCCACGCGCGACGCCGCGGCCTGCGCGCCCGTGTTCGGCGCCGCGCCGTGCACGGACTGAGCCAACGAAGCCGCGACGCCGAAGGCCACGACGCTCACGCACGCCGCGTGACCATCAAAAAAACAACCGAGAATTTGGGTTGATGATCACGCGCCTCGGCCGATTTCGGCTCAGCCTTCGGCGGCGAGTGGCGGCTCGAGTCGCGAGAACGTCACCGAAACGGCGCGCGCCGAGCGTTGACGGGTTCTCGCTGACTCGATACTTCGTGCGGGCATGCGCGTCGCCTCGTGGTTGCTACTCATGGGCTCGCTTTCGCTGGCCTCACTCGGGCTCGGTTGCCAACACGAGTCACTCGAGGTCGCACGCGTCGAACTCTCGCAGCTGTCCGGCAAGTGGTACGAAATCGCGAAGCTCCCGCGGCCAGCGCAAGCGGGTTGCACGGGCACCACGGCCGAGTACCAGCTGAAGTCGGCGAGCGAGTTACTCGTGATCAACGAGTGTCGTCAAGGCAGCCTCACCGGGCCGCTCAAGCGCGTCTCGGCGCGCGCGGTCGCCACTGATCCGAGCGAGCCCGGCAAGCTCTCGCTCGACTTCGGCTTCGCTTATGGAGACTACTGGGTGATCGACGCGGGGGCGCAAAACGAATACTTGGTCGTCGGTCACCCGAGCCGTGACTATTTGTGGATCTTGAGCCGGGAGCGCACCCTGCCAGAAGCCACGCTGGCAGGGGTGATCGAGCGCGCCCGGCAAAAAGGCTTCCCGGTCGGCATTTTGAGCTACACCGAGCAGTGAGCCGCGCGTCAAGCGATGGCGCGCGTGGGGTTGCGGCGCGCGGCGTCGTCCGCGAAGCGCTCGAGCATCTGCTCGGTACTGGCGAAATCGACGCAGCCGTCGGTGATGCTCTGCCCATACACCAACGCCGATTTGTCGTTCGTCAGCTCTTGCTTGCCGCCCACGATGTTGCTCTCGATCATCACGCCCAAGAGGTGCGGCGAGCCACCGCGGATTTGCGCACCGATCTCGGCTAGCACTTCCGGTTGCTTGAGGTGATTTTTGCCGCTGTTGTCGTGGCTGCAGTCGACCAGCATGCGCACGTTGGTTTTCGCCTTCGCCAACGCGAGCGCGGCCGCGTTGACCTGCTCGGGGCTGTAGTTGGGCCCCGCGCTGCCGCCGCGCAGCACCAAGTGCGTGTGCGGGTTGCCGCGCGTGCGCACGACGCCCACGTGCCCATTGGGATCGACCCCCAGAAAACTGTGTGCGCGCGAAGCCGCGATGATGGCGTTGATGGCCACGCTCAAACCGCCGTCGGTGCCGTTCTTGAAACCCACCGGCATGGATAATCCAGAAGCCATTTCACGGTGTGTTTGGCTCTCCGTGGTGCGCGCGCCGATCGCCGTCCACGACACGAGATCGGCGATGTACTGCGGGATGATCGGGTCCAACATCTCGGTGGCGGCGGGCATACCGAGCTCGGCCACGTTCAAGAGCAAGCGCCGCGCGCTGCGGATGCCGGCCGGAATGTCGTTGCTGCCGTCCAAGCGCGGGTCGTTGATCAGCCCCTTCCAGCCCACGGTGGTGCGTGGTTTCTCGAAGTACACGCGCATCACGATCAGGAGCTCCTGCGCGTAGCGGCGCTTCAGCTCGAGCAGACGTCCCGCGTAGTCGATGGCCGCATCCGGATCGTGAATCGAGCACGGCCCGACGATCACCAACGGACGCTTGTCTTCACCGTGCAGGACCGCTTGAATCTCTTGGCGCGCGCCAAACACGACGTTTGCTGCGCGTTCGGAGAGCGGCAACTCGGCCGTGACTTCATTGGGGCTCTTGAGCAATGTCGTATCCACGATTCGGAGGTCTTTGGTTTCGAGCATTTGGACCTGGGAGGTGAGCGGCTTTTTTTGGTTTTTCGAAGCTTCGGACCACAAAAGCGAAAAACCCCCGGGCGCCGCGGCGACCAGGGGTTTCATGCTTTCTCTAGGCTGTTTTCAGTAGAGAAGGCGAGGCCCGGACGCCGCGATGAACGCGCGCCAATAGCCAAACCAAAACTGAAAACGGGCAGAGCACATGGGAACTTCGCAAAGCATAAGGGACATAGGCGTTTCGCGCAAGTGTCATTCGCCGCTGGCGCGCGCGCCGCGTGGGCTGCGCCAGCTGCAAATCGCTGCTGTTTGCAGCCGACGCGAATGCGCGGGAGTCCGCGCATTCGTGTATCGTGCACGCTCGTGCGTCGGGCATCGCGGTCGCGCGGGCCCTCGCCATTGGCACGAGTCGACTTCCAAAGTGTTTCGTTGGCTGTTGCACTGTCTCAGTACGATTCGCCGCGCCAATCTCCACCTCGCCGCGCGAACTCGGCCCCCGCCCCGAACCCTTGACCCTGAGCGTCTACCACGCTCAAATAAGTGGGTAGAATCGCCGGCGCCGGAACCGATCGCGCAAATTTCGGCTGGAAAGTCGTTCCTCTATCCAGAGACTTTTGCAGTCGCTGCGAACTTCGTGGACCCGAGCCGTGTCTTGAGTCAAACTGCCTCTGGAACCAGTTCCACAGCCCCCCGGGTGAACACATATGCAGCAAGACGTCCAAGGGAAGGTCGATAGCCGTGCGATGCGCGAGGTCAACCGCTCGATCGTCCTCGACATCATTCGTCGGGGCGGGCGGGTCTCGCGTACTGATCTCGCTCGCCGCTCCACGCTGACCAAGCCCACCGTCTCCGCCATCGTCGAAGATCTGCTGGCTCGGGGCATCGTGCAAGAGGTCGGCTATGGCAAGACCGTGGCCAGCGGCGGTCGTCGCGCGCGGTTGTTGGAGTTCAACGACGCATCGGCGGCGTACTTGGGCATCTTTTTCGGCGCGGAGACCACGACCGTCGGCCTCGCCGACGCGCGCGGAGAAATTCGCGTGCGTCGTGAGGTGCCCACGCAGCGTGGAAACCCCGAAGCCACCGTCGCGGCCGCGGCTGCCTTGGCCGACGAGGTGTGTGAAGCCGCAGGCGTTCCGCGTGATCGCTTGCAGGGCGTGGGCGTTACGGTGCCCGGTATGGTCAAGGCCGACAGCGGCCTCGTCGCCATGGCGCCGACCCTGTCTTGGTCGGACGTGCCCATGCGCGATATGCTCGTTTCCGCCTTGGGCGTGCCCGTCGTGGTCAACAACGTAACCAGCGCGGGCGCGATCGCCGAGGGTCGCGTGGGCGTGGCCAAGGGCGTGCGTTCATTCGTTTGGGTTTACGTCAGCAGCGGCGTGGGCGCGGGCATCGTGACCGACGGCCACGTGTTCCCCGGCACCCAGGGGTTCAGCGGTGAGATCGGCCATTGCGCGGTCGTCGCCAACGGGCCCGTGTGCTTGTGCGGCAAGCGCGGTTGTTTAGAGACGTTGGTGTCAGCCCGCGCGATCGTGCAAGCCGCCGAGGCCGCGCTCGCCAAGGGTGAAGAAAGCTCGCTGCGCTCGGCGAGCCCGCTGGATGCAGCGGCCGTGACCGAAGCCGCGCGCGAAGGTGACGCGGTAGCGCAGGGCATCCTCGCGGTCGTTGGTGAGCACCTGGGCGTCGGCGTTTCGTACCTCGTCAACATCCTCGACCCGCAAATGATCGTGCTCGGCGGCGGCTTGATGGAAGCGGGCGACATGGTGCTGGAAGCCACGCGCGCCTCCATGGAGAGTCACGCGCGCAAAGGCTCGCGCATCCCCGTCGTCGTCAGCGCCTTGGGTGATGACGCCGGCCTGATCGGCGCGGTGTTCGCCGCCATGGATCAGTCCGTGCGCTCGTATCGCGTGGTCGCCACCGGCGAGCGCGTCGCGGCCGACTGAGCCGAGCACTCGATTGAGCTCGCGGTGTTGCCGCGAGCTCAGCGCCGCGTAACGGAGTTCGCGCTCGCCAGCCGAGCAAAGGCGCGCTATTGGGCTCGCCCGTGAAGTGGCTAGCCGGCAGGTATCGAGAATGGGCGGTGGCGTTGCTGCTGGTCTGCGGCATCGTGCTGTTCGGCGGCTTCGTCGACCGCATCTACCCGGTCGGTGAGTGGCTGTTCTGGCGCTATGCCAGCTACTGGCTGTGCTCACTCGCCGTCGCCGCCGCGTGCTTCGGCATGGGCTCGCGCACGCTGCGCTTGCTCGGCGTGCGCGGCTTGTCGACGCTCGAGCTGCTCAGCCTCGCGTTCGCGATTGGCTTGTTCGAATTCGAGCTCGCGATGTTCCTCGCGGGCATGCTGCAGCTGTATCGGAGCGCGCTGTTCTTCGTTCTGCCGATCGTGCTGATCACGGTGAACGTGAACGAGCTGCATGGGTTGTGGAACCGGCTCGTCCAGCGCCGCCGCTTGTTGGCTCGCCGCTCCCGGCCGCTCGGCGCCGTCGGGGTGCTCGCGATCGCCTTCGGCTTCGTCGGCTTGCTCGCGGTCTATTTCTTGATCCTGTCGCCCGAGAACGTGCAGTTCGACTCGCGCTGGAAGCACCTGGCGTTGGCCGAAGACTACGTGGCCCACGGCGGTGTGCGTCGGTTGGACGAAGGCTGGGTCTTCGATTCGCGGCCTCACTTCACCAGCTACCTGTTTTCTTGGGCATTCCTCCTGCCCAAGAGCCGGCTCTTCGATCGCATGGTGCTCTCCGCGCACCTCGAATTCGTGACCTTCCTGATCACGACGTTGATCGGCCTGCCGGCGCTGGTGCGTCGCTTGGTGCCGCGCGCCGACCCGCGCGCGGTGTGGGCGGTGCGCTTCCTATTCCCGGGCGTGCTCTTGTACGACAGCAGCTTGGCGGTGGGCGCAGATCACTTCGGCGCCATGTACGGCGTGCCAATCTGCCTGGTCACGTTGTTCGCTTGGCGCTCGCTCTCGCCGCGTTGGTGCGCGCTACTCGGCTTGCTCTTGGGCGCCGCCGCGATGGTCAAAGAGACGACCGCCATGCTACTCGCGCCGATCCCCGTCATGGCGCTTGCGGTGCGCGTGCTGTGGCTGACGGCGAAGCCGGCGGCGGGTAGCGCGTCTCGGCTCTCGGTTTGGCGCGGGCCGCTACTGGCGGCGGGCGTTGGCCTCTTGTGCAGCTCGCCGCTCTGGCTGACCAATTGGATCTCGCACGGGGATCCGGTCTACCCGGTGCTCAATCGTTATTTGAACGTCCGCCCGTGGACGACCGAATCTGCGTATCGCCTGAAATGGGCCTACGAAGAAGCCAACATGTGGCAGCCGCCGCACAATTTCGACGGCTTCCTCACGTCGCTGAAGGCGCTGTTCACGTTCTCGTTCGTGCCCAATGATTGGGGCAAGCTGCACGGGCGCACGCCGGTGTTCGGCTCGCTGTTCACGTTGCTGCTGCCGTGCTTGATCCTATGCCGCGGGCGACTGCGGCTCTGGGGCATCGTGGGCTGGGTCCACTTTTCGATTTTGTGTTGGTACTGGGTGCATCACCAGGACCGCTACCTGCAAGGCATCCTGCCGCTGATGGCGGCGGCCACGGCCGCGCTGTTGATCCTCGCTTGGCGCACGGGCGTGATCGCCGCCACTGCGCTCAGCCTGCTGGTTGCGTTGCAGGTGGTGTGGGGCGGGGACGTGTACTTCTTCCAGACGCACTCGATGATCAAATCACCGCTGAAGAAGAGCATCGATTTGCTGTCCGCGGGCTTCGAGGGTAACTACGACAAGCGCTTCGGGGTGCAGGGCCAATTCCAAGCCGTAGCCCGTGAATTGCCCAAAAGAGCGCGCGTGGTCGTGCACGACGAGAACAACCACCTCGGCCTCGAGGCGGAGTCGATCATGGATCGCTTCCCCTTCGAATACGGCATCAGTTACGGCCTGCAGCCGAATCCGCGCGCGGTATACGACCTATATCGCTCGCTCGGCGCCACGCACATCCTGTGGGCGCCGAAGAGCAAGGGTACCGATTCGCTGGCGGGTGACATCATGTTCTTCGATTTCGTCACGCGCCGCGCGAAGGGCCTCGGCTCGCCGGGGGGGATGCGCCTGGCGGCGATGCCGGAACAGCCACCCGACGGCCCGTTCAACGACACGGTGGCCGTGTTCTCCTGCTCCGGCTCTTACCCGGAAGGGTTATACCCGGTCTCCAGTCTGCGCATCCCGGTGTACGGGCCGCGCCAGCGCGACTTCCCGGGCGCGGCCCCGAGCGAGATCCCGCACGATTGGCCCGAGAGCTTGGACACCGTCGCCGAGATCGCGGTCACGGAGGACCGCTGTTTCAAGGACGACGCGTCGCTCGAACGGCTCGGCTTCCGCAAAGTCGTGACGCGCGGGCGCCCGTCGGGCACGCCCGGTCAGTTGTATTCGCTCTGGTTCAAGTAGCCGCGCGCTACTCGTACAGGTCGATCGGCAGCTCGAGGATCGAAGACAGATCGCGCAGGGCGCGGCGATTGTCCTCGAAAAAGTCGGGATCGCCCAAGTCCGCCGGAGATACGCGATCGCGATAGTGGCGCAAGATCCACGCGCGCACGGCTTGATACAAGGCGTCGTCGAGCACGACGCGCGCGGGGATGGCCCGCGCTTCGTCTTCGGTCAGCGGTACGCGCAAGCGCAGACACGCCGGTCCCCCGCCGTTTCTCATCGAGCCGTTGACGTCGACGTAATGTACGGCCCGTACGGCGTTGTTCCCCTGCAGCACGCGCTCCAAGAACGCGCGCGCGGCCGGCGTCGAGCGGCTCTCTTCGGGCGCGACGATGGCCATGCCGCCCTCGGGCAGACTGACGAGCTGGGAGTTGAATGGGTAGGCGTGCACCGCGTCCGCCACGGGCAATTCGGCGCTCGTGGCCACGACCAGCTCGAGCTCATCACCCAAGCGGGAGCGCAGATCGCCGAGCGGCGCGCCGCCCGCGAAGGCCTGCTCGTGAACCAAGAGGAGCTGCTCGTTGCCCACGCACAGCACGTCACTATGAAACGCACCGAGATCGATGCCTTCCGGCGCTTGTTGCAGAAATAGCAGCTGATCTTCGCGCAGCCCGTGCAGGCGCGCGCAGGCCACGCTCGCTTCGCGTGTTTGCCGGGCGGGAAAGGCGCGCGGCGCGGCGCTCACGTCGGCTGCGCGCCCCCAACCAAACACGTGCAACACGCTCTGAGTCGTGGCCAGGCGAGTGTGATTGGCCGCGCCTTCGTCCGCAAATAGCGCGCCCGCGGGCAGCGGATCGTGTACCACGAAGCGCTCAGGGTCGGCGAAGATCGCGCGCAGCGTGGCCGTCGTGCTCTCGGCCTCTAGGCTGCGGTGGATCATCGAGCTCAGATTGGCGGGCGTGAAATGCACGCGGCCGTCCGCGGTATCGCGTGACGGCGCGACCGTCGCCGCGTTGGCCGCCCACATCGACGACGAGCTACCGGTGAGCGCGAGTAACTCCGGCGCGACGCGCAGCACGCGCGGCAACACGTCGCGACTCGCGCCCGTGAAGCCGAGCCGGTGCAGCGCGCGCAAGTTGGGGCGGAGCGGCGGTGGCAGGAGCGCCTGCGCGACGCCCAGTTTGGCCAAGAAGCGAGCTTTCTCCAGGCCCTGCAGCGCGGCGCTGCGGGGGTCGCCCGCTTGCCCCCGGCTGAGCGCGCTCGCCAAATTGCCGTAGCTGAGCCCCGCGTAATGGTGCGTCGGGCCGACTAGGCCGTCGAAGTTGTACTCGCGCATGCCCTCGCGCAAAGTATGCTCGATCGCCGGTGGTTGACGAGTGCCCCCCGCCGATCCCAGGCTGGGGTCGTGAGTTCACGGCGATTGTCGGCCTGGTTCGCGCAACGGCGCGCGGAATTGGCGCGCGTTCCGCTGCTGACCCGGCGCGTGCTGCCCGCAGTTCGGCGCGCGAAAGCGTCGGGGACGGCGCCCTTCATCGCTTGGCTCGAAGGCCATGCGGCCCGCACGCCGGAGGCATTGTTTTGCGAACTGGGCGACGAACGGCGCACGTTCGCCGAAGTGCGAAGTCGCGCGCGCCGCGCGGCGCAGGTGCTGGTCGAAGAGGGCGTTCAGCCGGGCGACGTCGTGGCGTTGATCGGCGGAAACTCGCCGGCTTACCTAGAGCTGATTTTCGCTATCGGCTATGCCGGGGCGAGTGCGGCCCTGATCAACCCCGAGCTGCGCGCGGCGCCGCTTGCGCACGCGCTGAACGCGGTCGGGCCGCGCTTGTCACTGGTCGAGCGGGCGGTCCGAGAATCCTGGACGGAGACCGAAGCCTCGGCCACCGCGCCGCGCGTGCTCGGTTTCAATCACGGCGAGCTCGACGAGTTGGCCGCGCATGCAGCGGAGCTCGACCGCCCGCGCGCGGACCCCGCGGGTGACTTCGTGTTCGTCTTCACCTCGGGCACGACCGGTCTGCCCAAACCGTGCCGGGTGACTCACGAGCGCGCGCGTGCGGCCGCGACCATCTTCGGCAGCATTGCGTTCGAGTTTCGCGCGGGCGACAAGCTGTATTGCGCGCTGCCGCTTCACCACTCGAGCGCGCTCTTGATCGGCGTGGGCGCGGCGCTCGTGGCGGGCGTGCCGATTGCGCTCCGTCGCAAGTTCAGCGTGCGCGAATTCGCGAGCGACTTGCAGCGGTACGGGGCTACCGCCACGCTCTACATTGGCGACGTGTGTCGCGCGCTCGTGCACTCTCCACCCAGCGAAGCCGAGCGCTCGCTCCGCCTGCGCGTGGCCGTCGGCAACGGACTCGAAGCGCGCGTCTGGACGGAATTTCAACGCCGCTTCGGCCAGCCGCAGATCCGCGAGTTCTACGCCTCCACCGAAGCGCCGGCCGCGATCCTCAACCTCACGGGCACGGTCGGCTCATTGGGTCATGTGCCGTTCGAGCGCCGTCGTGGCTTCCGCTTGGCGCAGCTCGACGCCGAGCAGCACGCGCTCGCCCGAGACCCGCAGGGGCGCGCGCGCGAGTGCGCCGCCGATGAGCCGGGTGAGCTCTTGTTCCGCGTGTTCCCCAGCGCGAGCGCACCGCACGGCGCGTTTCGCGGCTACACCGATCATGAAGCCTCGGCCGCGCGCATCGCCCACGACGTGTTCGAAGCGGGGGATGCTTACTTCCGCTCCGGCGATGTGCTGCGCCGCGATCGTGACGGCTATTTCTACTTCGTCGATCGCTTGGGCGACGCCTTTCGCTGGAAGGGCGAAAACGTCTCGGCGCTCGAAGTCGAACGCGTGTTGGACGCCGAGTTGGGTTTTCCGGGGGTCGCGGTCTTCGGCGTCGCAGTGCCCGGCTACCCAGGGCGCGCCGGTTTTGCCGAGGTCGTGACGGAAGAGCCGTTCGACGCCGCCGCGATGGCTCGGGCGGCGCTCGCGCTGCCCGCGCACGCGCGCCCCTGTTTCGTGCGTCCCGTTCCGGCGCTCGCGCAAACGAGCTCGTTCAAGATCATCAAACGCGCCTTCGATCTAGCGGCGCAGGTCGCAGGTGAGTCACTGTGGGTGCGACAGAACGACAGCTATGTGGTGCTCACGCGAGAGTTGTGGGACGATCTGAGTCGTGGTCAGGCGCGCTTGTGAATCGCCGATGCGTTCAACGGCGATCCTGCGTTTCGCGCTGCTGTGGCTGAGCGTTCTTGGTCTGTGCATTGCGTGCAAACACGACGCACGCAAAGCGGGCGAGGGCCAAGCGCATCGGCCCAAGCTCACGCCACTCGCTGCCGATGGCTGGCTCGTCGATTTGGAAGTTCCCGGGTTCGGCAAGGCGGCGGTCGCGGTTCCGCTCGGAGCCAAGGCCGCGCGCCCGATCGTGATTGCGCTGCACGGTTCGGCAGATCGCCCCGAGTGGGCATGCGCGGCGCTGCGCAGCATCGCGGGTCCTCAGCCGTTCGTGCTCTGCCCGCGCGGGGTCCCGCGCACTGATTTCGCCGCGAGCGATGCGCGCTACACGTTCGGTACGGAAGACGAGACCGCGCGCGAATTGCGTACGGCGTTGGCCGAACTCAAGCGCCGCTTCGGGGTGTACGTGGCGGCGGGCCCCGTGATTTTCTCGGGCTTCGAGGTCGGTGCCGATCACGTCGCGTCGATCGCCGCGCAAGAGCCGTCGTTCTTTTCGCGCTTGCTCCTGATCGAGCCCATCCCCGGTAGCTGGCCGTCGTCCCAGGCGGCCCTGTTCGGGCGCGCGGGCGGAGAGCGAGTGCTATTTGCCTTCGGTTCCGCCCACCGCGACGAGTTCGAGCAGCGCGCCGTGCTGACCACGCGGGGCGGCGCTGACGCTCGCGCCGTCCTCCTCGAGGAAGGACGGGCCACCCTCGGCCCGCCAAGTCGCCGGCTCTTGATCCAAAATTGGCGCTGGCTCGCCGCCCCCCCAAAAGGAGGCTCGAGCGCAAATCTCGCGGGGAATGCGCTGTCGGCCGGTGGGCCAATCGCGCCCGGCCCGCTCGAATAGTGACCGGATGACCGGCTCCATGATCATGGAGTGGTACGAACTCGCGAATGGGTGTATGAGGCGCGCCCTCCCGGGGCCGCGCAAGCGGGCCTGGTGAGGAGCGTCTCGATACGCCGCTTGACATAGCAAGCGGCGCGGCTACCCTCCCGTTCCCCCAAAACCGGCCCCCCCATTTACCCGGCCGTAAAAGGGTTTTTTTTCGAATGCCTACAGTACAACAGCTGATCCGCCTCGGCAGGGAAGTCATCAAGACGCGCACTGCGTCCCCTGCGCTCCGTTCCTGTCCGCAAAAGCGCGGCGTGTGCCTGCGCGTGTACACGACCACTCCGAAGA
>Ga0247757_10000940_pt1 | contig 21627 bp, 19 predicted proteins | sample UWRJL126311R4_FD_180929 | JGI IMG/M metagenome (GOLD analysis project Ga0247757, IMG submission 180929) | Plant litter microbial communities from Arlington Agricultural Research Station in Wisconsin, United States - UWRJ-L126-311R-4 | ecosystem: Environmental > Terrestrial > Plant litter >...
CTGACGGATGGCCAGGGCCGAGTCGTCGACTTCAAGAACACCGTGATCATCATGACCACGAACCTCGGCACGAAGGACATCACGGGCGGCCCGGTCGGGTTCACGCTCGAGGGCAGCACCGAGAACTCCTACCGCGCCATGCGCGGCAAGGTGGTCGAGGAGCTGAAGAAGCACTTCAAGCCGGAGTTCCTGAACCGCGTCGACGAGACCATCGTCTTCCCGCAGCTCAACCAGGACGAGCTCAAGCAGATCGTCGCCCTCTTCATCAAGCGTCTGTCCGAGCGCCTGCTCGACCGCGACATGACGATCGATGTGACGGAGGCCGCCGAGGTGCGGCTGATCGAGCTCGGATGGGACCCGTCGATGGGGGCCCGGCCGCTGCGCCGCGCGGTGCAGCACGAGATCGAGGACCGTCTCTCGGAGAAGATCCTGCACAACGAGCTCGTGGCGGGCGATCATGTCCACGTCGACTTCGTGGACGGGGAGTTCGTCTTCACGACCGGACGCCAGCCGGGGCGCGACGCGCTCCCGGAGGCGGTCGGCGCGATCGAGAGCTGACCTCCGGTCACTCAGGGGTCACACGAAGGGCCGGTGCGGAATCCCGCATCGGCCCTTCGCCGTCTCCGGCCTCGGTAGGGTCGGAGGATGCCGTCACCCGAGGTCCGCATCCGCCGCGCGCGGACCGCGGACGTGCCGGGGATCGAGCGCCTCATCGAGCCGCTCGTGCACGAGCGCATCCTGCTCGGCAAGGACCGCGTCGTCTTCTACGAGGCGGTGCAGGAGTTCCGCGTCGCCGAGTCGCCGGACGGCGAGCTGGTCGGCTGCGGCGCCCTCCACGTCATGTGGGAGGACATCGGCGAGGTGCGCACGCTCGCCGCGGCCTCGGCGTGGCGCCGTCGCGGCGTGGGCCGCGCGCTCCTCGAGCGCATCGAGGACGACGCGCGGGAGCTGGGCCTCACCCGCCTCTTCTGCCTCACGTTCGAGACCGCGTTCTTCACGGGCCACGGCTACAGCGAGATCGGCGAGGGCGTCGTCGCCCCCGACGTCTACGCGGAGCTCGTGCGCTCGCCCGACGAGGGCGTCGCGGAGTTCCTCGACCTCGCCCGCGTCAAGCCGAACACCCTCGGCAACACGCGGATGCTGAAGACGCTCTAGCCGACGCCCATCTCGACGATCGCCCGGCCGACGATCTCGCCGCGGCCGAGCGCCTCGTAGATCCCGGGCGCCTCGGCGAGGGGCACGCGGCGCGTCACCATCGGCTCCGGGTCGAACCCGCCGCGCTCGGCGATCCCGACGACCTCCGGCAGATCGGTGCGGGTCCGGCCGCCGAACGAGCCGACGATGGTGTGGCCGCGCCGCACGAGCGGCGTGATCTCGATGGAGGCCGCGGCGTCGCCCGCCGCGATGCCGATCGCGACCATCCGCCCGCCGTCCGCGAGCATGCGGCTCGCCTGTCCGAACGTCTCGGGCCGGCCGAGCGCCTCGAAGGCGACGTCGACGCCGCCGGTCAGAGCGCGCACCTGCGCGACGGCGTCGGACGCCGTCGCGTCGACGAGGTCCGTCGCGCCGAGCCGCCCGGCCTGGTCGAGCTTGTCGGCCGAGATGTCGACGGCGACGATGCGGGAGGCGCCCGCGGCGACGGCCATGCGGATGACCGCGCCCCCGATCCCGCCCGCGCCGACGACGGCGACGGTCGAGCCGGGCTCGACCTGCCCCGCGCGGAAGACCGCGCCGTACGAGGTGAGGCCCGCGCAGCCGAGGATGGCGGCGGCCGCCAGGTCGACCCCCGCGGGCGCCGGGGCGACCGCGGTGAGCGGCACGACGCAGTACTCGGCCAGTCCGCCCATCGAGTACATCGCGAGGAAGGACCCGTCGGGCATGGTCAGCCGGCTGCGTCCGTCGTAGAGCGTGCCGCGCAGTCGGTTCTGCGCGAAGAACTCGACGCACATGTCGTCGCGTCCGCGTCGGCACTGCGCGCAGCTCCCGCAGGGCATGATGAACCCCGCCACGACCTCGGTGCCGATCCCGAGCCCGGCGGGCGCCGCGGTGCCGTCGCCGAGGGCGACGATCGTGCCGCTGATCTCGTGCCCGAGCACGGCGGGCCGGGGGAACGCGACCTCGCCACGGATGACGTGGAGGTCGGTGTGGCAGACCCCGCACGCCGCGACGCGGACGAGGGCCTCGCCCGCACGGGGGACCGGGGTCGGCACGCGCAGCAGACGGAGGGTCGATGCCCCATCGTCGAGCACCGCGGCCGTCATCTCCGGCGGAGCTTCCGCGATGTGGATTGTTGATTCCACAAGTCGCTACGGTAGGCGCGTGACCGATGGGCGTCAAGGTGATGCCGAGGCCGCGGAGGGATCGACATGATCATCGACCGTATCGAGACGCTGCAGCGCGGTCCGCTCGCCGTCGTCCGGGTGACGACCGCGGACGGTGCCGTGGGGATCGGCCAGACGGCTCCCTACGAGGCGGAGACCACCGCGCACGTCCTGCACGAGCTCGTCGCGCCGTTCTTCCTCGGCGCGGACGCGTGGGATGCCGAGGCGCTCGTCGACGAGTTCCTGCGACGCACGTACAAGTTCCCGAGCTCGTTCCTGCTCCGGGCGGTCGGCGGCATCGAGACCGCGCTGTGGGATCTCATGGGGCGCGCCGCCGGGCAGCCGGTCTGGCGCCTCCTCGGCGGCGCCGCCCGGCGCTCGGTGCCGATGTACGCGTCGAGCATGGTGCGCGACATCACGCCCGAGGCCGAGGCCGACCGCATCGCGGCCCTCGCCGAGGAGTTCGGCTTCCGGCACGCGAAGATCCGCGTCGGCGAGCCGATGGGGCGCGACCGCGACGCCGCGCCCGGGCGCACCCGGCGCATCATCCCGCGCATGCGCGAGGTGCTCGGGCCGGACTTCCAGCTCAGCGCGGACGCCAACGGCGGCTACACGGCCGCGGAGGCGATCCGGGTCGGCCGGCTGCTCGAGGAGCAGGAGTACTTCCACTTCGAGGAGCCGTGCCCGTTCCCCCAGCTGGACGAGACGGCCGCGGTGGCCGACGCGCTCGACATCCCGGTCTCGGGGGGAGAGCAGGACACGTCGCTCCCGCAGTTCCACCGGATGGTCGCGCGCCGGGCCGTCGACATCGTGCAGCCCGACATCGGGTACATCGGCGGCGTCTCGCGCGCGCGGAAGGTGGCCGTGCTGGCGGAGGCGGCGGGGATCCCGTGCACGCCCCACTGCGCCAACGCATCGCTGCTCCAGGTGTTCACGCTGCACCTCGCGATCGCGATGCCGGCGTGCATCCACGCGCAGGAGTGGAGCATCGAGTCGACCGCCTGGACGGAGGGCGTCTTCGGGCCCATGCCGCAGGTCGTCGACGGCGAGGTCGCGGCGCCCGACCAGCCGGGATGGGGCGTCGAGCTCGAGGCGGAATTCGAGCGGGATGCCGTTCTGCGAATTTCGCGCCGATAGCAACATATTCCTTGACGCGCGCTCACTCGGCCTCTAGCGTAGCCGCATTCGGAATGCCTATTCCGCTTTGTGGAACGAAGGAGTGCCACCGTGCCCGATGCCCTCATCGATCTCGACCCGCGCGCCGCGGACCTCGCGCCGCTGCCGTGGGCCGTCGAACGCCTGGAGCGGGCGCTCGCCGATCGGGGCGCGGCATCGCCGACGCGGGTGCGCATCGAGCGGGGCGCGGTGGGGTCGGCTGACCCCGAGGCGTTCTGCATCGAGCGCGCGGGCGATCTGACGACGGTCCGCGGCACCGGGCCGCGCGGCCTCGGATACGGCGTGCTGGAGTTGGCGGATCGGCTCGAGAACGCCGAGCCGGGTGTGAGCGTCGCCCACGCGCTCGGCGAGGACGGCGTCGCGGAGCACGCGCCGGCGGTCCCGGTGCGGAGCATCCTCCGCTCGTTCTCCAGCGACGTGCTCGACCTGGAGTGGTTCCGCGATCCGGCGTTCTGGACCGGCTACCTCGACGAGCTCGCCATGCAACGCGTCAACCGCGTGCAGCTCGCCCTCGGGATGCAGTACAACTTCTCGCACGACGTCGGCGTCCGCGACAACTACCTCTGCTTCGCGTACCCGTTCCTGCTGGAGGTGCCCGGCTGGGACGTCGCCGTGCGCGGCGTCGACGACGCCGATCGGGCGGCGAACCTGGCGGCCCTCCGCCTCGCGAGCGACGAGGCCGTGCGCCGCGGCATCGACTTCCAGCTCGGGCTGTGGAACCACGCGGTCCAGCCCGAGCTCGGGGAGAGCCCGGAGCTGCGCTACCCGATCTCGGGCATCCCGGACGAGCGCATCGCCGAGTACTCCGCGCAGGCGCTGCAGCTCCTGCTCGAGGCGTGCCCCGCCATCAGCGGCGTGACCTTCCGCGTCCACTACGAGGGCGGGGTGCCGGAGGCCGGCCACGGCGAGTTCTGGGAACGCGTCATGAGCGGCATCGCCGCGGTGGACCGTCCGATCGACATCGACATGCACGCGAAGGGCGTCGACGACGAGCTCCTGCATGCCGCCGCGACCTCGGGCGCCGGCGTCGCCCTCTCGCCCAAGTACTGGGCGGAGCACCAGGGCCTGCCGTACCACCAGGCCCGCGTGCGCGACAACGAGCGGGCTCGCCCGATAAACGACGACGCCCTCTCCGGTGTGACGCAGAACACCCGTCGCTTCACGCGCTACGGATACGGCGACTTCCTCGGCGCCGATCGGCAGCAGGACATCGTCTTCCGCGTGTGGCCCGGCACGCAGCGGTTCCTCCTCTGGGCCGACCCGGCGATCTTCGCGGGCTACGGCCGGTGGTCGACCATCGGCGGTGCGCGGGGGGTCGAGCTCTCCGAGCAGCTGACCTTCCGTGGTCGCAAGGGCACAGGGGAGGGGCCGCGCGACCTGTACACGGATGCGGAGCTGCACCGGTCCGCGTCGGACGACTGGCAGAAGTACCGGTACGGCTACCGGCTCTGGGGTCGCCTGCTGTACGACCCGCAGGCGGATCCGGAGCAGTGGCGCCGCTATCTGCGCCGCCAGTACGGCGAGGTCGCCGCGCACGTCGAGGAGGCGCTGAGCGCCGCCGGGCGGATCCTCCCGCTCGTGACGGTGGCGTACGGCATCAGCGCGTCGAACAACTTCTACTGGCCCGAGGGCTACTGGAACCTCCCGATGCTCGCCCCGACGGAGGCGGGCCTCTACGACTTCGATACCCCCGCGCCGTACACGTGGGGCGCCATCAGCCCGTTCGATCCGGAGACGTTCGCGACGACGGATGAGTTCGCCGACGCCATCGCGGCCGGCCGCCCCGTCGCCAAGCGCACCGCGGTCGACAACGCCTCGGCCCTCGACGAGCTCGTCGCCCGCACCGAGGCCGCGGTCGCCGCGGCGGCCGACGCGGAGGCGGGCTCCCCGCTGGTGCGCGAGGCTCTGACCGACGCCCGGATCCTGGCCGGGCTCGGCCGCATGTTCGCCGAGCGGATCCGAGCCGGGATCGACGTGTCCCTGCAGGAGCGGGTCGGGGAGCCGGCCCACCTCCACCGCGCCGTCGAGGCGCTACGGCGCTCCCGCGACGCGCTCGCCGCGGTCGTCGAGATCGCCGCGACCGCCTACGTCGACGATCTCGCCTTCGGCGACCGGCTGACCGAGCGCGGCGGCTGGCGCGACCGGCTCGCCCAGCTGGACGCCGAGCTCGACGACGTCGCCGCCCGCGCGGCGGATCTCGGCGCCGGTGATCCCTCCCGGCTCGCCGGCGTCCCGGGGCCGCATGCGACGACGGGGACGCTGCGGGCGGACTCCGCGGCGGACTACGCCCCGGGCGACGACGTCGAGGTCGCGGTCGGCGGAGCCGTGCCGTCCTCGACGATCGAACTGCACCACCGCCCGCTCGACCAGTCGGCCGAGTGGTCGGTGATCACCGCGGACGCGGGCGCGGACGGCGCTGCGCGCTTCGTCATCCCCGGCTCCGCGACCGCCCACCCGGCGCCGCTCAGCTGGTACGTCGTCGCGGACGACGGGGCGGGGCCGCGCATCCATCCCGGCCTCGGTGCCGACCTCTGCGACCGGCCCTACGTGGTCCTCGAACGACGAGCCTGATCCACCACCCACCATCACCGAAGGAGCAACGACGATGTTCAGCTCGAAATCCCGCCACCCGCGTCGCATCGCGGCCGCCGTGCTCGGCCTCCTGGCCGCCGGCGCCCTCGCCGCCTGCTCGACGGCGACGCCCGCGACGGGCGGCACCGCCGCATCCGGGTCCGCCGCGGCCGGCCCCAAGGTCACCGGACCGCTCACGATCAGCTTTCTGAGCGGCCAGGCCTACATCGACGACGCCATCTCGGCGTTCAAGCAGCAGAACCCGGGCGTCACCGTCCAGACCACGCAGGCGGTGTCGAACACCTACCAGCCGCAGATCCGCGCTCAGCTCGATGCGAAGCACGCACCGGACGTGATGTTCGTCTGGGGCGGATCCGGCAACGCCATGGCGACCAAGATCCTCGCGCAGGCGGGCGAGCTGCAGAGCCTGAACTCGAGCCCGTGGGTCAAGTCCGTCGGGACCACCGCGAACAGCCTGGTCACCTACGACGACAAGGTGTACGCGCTGAACAGCTATCAGAATCCCGTCGGCGTCGCCTACAACGTCGACCTGATGAAGAAGCTCAAGGTCACCCCGCCGACGACCTTCTCGGGCATGCTCGACTTCTGCAAGAAGGTCAGCGGCAAGGGCGTGATCCCGATCGCGGTCGGGGCCCAGACCGGATACCTCGCGATGCAGATCCCGCTCGAGATGGCGAACACCCTCGTGTACCTCAAGGACCCGAAGTTCGCCCAGCACCTGGCGGACGGCAGCGTCAAGTGGAGCACCTCCAAGCTCTGGAAGACGTCGCTGACCACGGCGCTGCAGCAGTACACGCAGATGCAGGACGCGAAGTGCTTCCCCGACAACGCCACCGGCTACTCGGACGTCGCGGCCGACCAGCTCGTCGCCTCCGGCAAGGCCCTCGGGGTGGACATGATCAACTCCAACCTGCCGACGCTCAAGAAGGATGCGCCGACGATGAAGCTGGACATGTTCGTGCCGCCGGCGACCGACAAGGCGTCGGACACGGTCCTGACGCTCAACACCGGCTCGGCCTGGGCCGTGGCGGCGTCGTCGTCGAACAAGAAGGCCGCGACCGCGTTCGTGAACTACCTGGGTCAGTCGGACCAGCTGGCGGGAGCCGCCAAGGCCAACTTCGGCGTGCCCTACACGCCGACCGCCAGCACGAAGGTGCCGACCGAGGTCAACGGTGTCAAGAAGCTGTACCTCGGCAACCGCACGGCCCTGCTGCAGACCAACTTCTGGCCCGGGTACCAGGTGAAGCAGACCATGATCGCGGAATGCCAGAACCTGCTGGTCGGCAAGCAGACCGTTCAGGGCGTGGTCGACGCCGTCCAGAAGTCGCTCGGCGACGCCTGATCCGACGCTGATCGCCTCCGCCCGGCCCGATCCGCACGGGTCGGGCGGAGGCCACCCTCCCGGAGTCATCATGACCACCCACACCGCCCCGCCGCCCCTCGCGCGGCGCCGGAGCCGGCGGCACGGCGTGCCGTTCTGGTTCGCCGTCCCGGCCCTCGTCTTCTTCCTCGCGCTCGTCGCCTACCCGACCGTGCAGGGCGTCGCGTACGCCTTCACCGACTGGAGCGGGCTCGGGAGCGCCATCCACTTCAACGGGATCGACAACTTCGTCGGCCTGTTCTCCGACCCGCAGACGGCGGGCGCTCTCGTCAACACCCTGACGATGGCGGTGACGATCACCATCGCGCAGAACGCCCTGGGCCTGCTCCTCGCCCTCGGGGTCAACTCGCGCATCCGCTCGCGCAACATCCTGCGCACACTGCTCTTCGCGCCCGTCGTGATGACGCCGATCATCGTCGGCTACCTGTGGCAGTTCCTCTACGTGCCGAACGGGCCGATCTCCGCACTCGCGGCCGCGCTCGGCTTCGGACCCCTGAACGTCCTCGGCGATCCCGCCACCGCGATCTGGGGCGTGGTCTCCGTGGTCGTGTGGCAGTACTCCGGCTACTCGATGGTGATCTTCCTCGCCGGCATGCAGAACATCCCGGAGGAGATCGTCGAGGCCGCCGCGCTCGACGGCGCCGGCGCCGTCAAGCGGTTCGCCTACGTGACGTGGCCGCTGCTGCGCACGCCGTTGGCCATCAATCTCACGCTCTCGCTGATCACCTCGCTGAAGCTCTTCGACCAGGTGCTCGCGACGACGCAGGGCGGACCCGGCTACGCGACGCAGACGCTGTCGACCCTGCTGTACAACCAGGCCTTCCTCTACAACCGCTACGGCTACGGCATCGCGCTCGGACTCATCGTGTTCGTGCTCATCGCCGTGCTCGGCTTCGCGCAGATGCGCCTGTTCCGCGAGAAGAGGGACTGATGACCCGCTACACCTGGCGCACGCTCATCATCGAGATCGCGATGATCCTCGTCGCGCTCGTGTTCGTCTTCCCGCTCTGGATGCTGATCTCGGTCGGCTTCCGCTCGTCGCCCGATGTCGCGACCAACCCGCTCGGCGCGCCGACCAGTCTCTACCTCGACAACTTCGTCGGGGCGTGGACGACGGGTGCGCTCGCGCCGGCCTTCATCAACAGCCTGTTCATCACGATCGTCTCCGTCGCGATCCTCGTGATCATCGGCTCCACCGCCAGCTACTACTTCGCGCGAGCGCTCGGCAAGGCCGGCGGCCGCTGGTACGCCTTCGTCGCCGCGGGGCTCATGGTGCCGTTCCAGATCGGGGTGCTGCCGCTGTACCGCCTCTTCACGGAGGCGGGCCTGGGCGGCAATCCGCTGTCCGTGATCCTCTTCAACGCCGGCGTGCACCTGCCGCTGACGGTGATCCTGTACACGGGCTTCATGCGCCAGATCCCCGCCGAGTACGAGGAGGCCGCCCGTGTCGACGGCGCGTCCTCGTGCCAGTCGGTCACCCGGGTCGTCGCGCCGCTGCTGCTGCCGGTGACCGGCACCGTGATCATCCTCGACGGCGTCGCCATCTGGAACGAGTTCTTCACGCCGCTGCTCTACCTGGGCGGTACGAGCAACGTGACCCTGCCGGTGCGGATCTACGGGTTCGTCGGCGAGTACGGCGCCGATTGGGGCAAGATCTTCGCGGGCCTGCTGATGGCGAGCATCCCCGTGCTCCTCGTGTTCTTCATCTTCCAGCGCTACATGATCCGCAGCTTCGGCAGCGGTCTGAAGGGCTGATGGCCGGGTCACGGAGGAGCTCCCCGCATCCGATGTCAGAATGACCGGAAGGACGCCGCGCATGCGGCCGTATTCGTCGACGGAGGTGCGGGACGTGACCGAGGCATCCACGGCGCCCTCCGATGACGAGGTCGTCGCGCGTCGCAACGGCGGCGTGCAGTCGGTCGAGCGGGCCTTCGAGGTGCTCGAGGTGCTCGCCGCCTCCGACGGCGAGATGGCGCTGAGCGCGATCGCGGCGTCGAGCACGCTGCCGCCTCCCTCGATCCACCGCCTGCTCCGCACGCTCGTCGGACTCGGCTACGTCAGCCAGAGCGAGAACCGCAACTACGTGCTCGCGCCGCGGCTCATCCATCTGGGCGAGGCCGCGAACAAGCAGCTGGGTGCGCTCGCGCGGCCGGAGCTGCGCCGTCTCGCCGACGCCCTCGGCGAGACCACGAACCTCGCGGTGCTCGACGCCGACATGGTCGTCTACGCGGCGCAGGCGCCGTCGCGGCACGCGATGCGGATGTTCACCGAGGTCGGACGCCGCGCCCACGTGCACGACACCGGCGTCGGCAAGGCGATGCTCGCCGCGCTCCCCGAGGCCGTGGTGCGATCCATCGTCGACCGGCAGGGCCTGCCGCCCTCGACGGAGCGCAGCATCACGACGATGCAGGGGCTGCTCGAGGAGCTGCGGGTGATCCGCGAGCGCGGGTACTCCATCGACGACGGCGAGCAGGAGATCGGGGTGCGCTGCTTCGCCGTGGCGATCCCCGGGGCGCCGATTCCCGTGGCGATCTCGCTCTCGGGCCCGGACAGCCGCGTCGATGCGGCGTTCGGGGAGCGGGCGGTGCCGATGCTGCAGAGCGCGGCGCTTCGGCTCGGCGCCCTCTTCGCAGCGCGCGACTGAGCCCACCTGAGGGAACTCCGGCACGCGGCGAGGCGCGTCGGCCGCGCGAGAGCGCCGGTCGTACCCTGTGCGCATGTCGACGATCCGCAACCCCGTGGGTCCCCAGCCGCCGAACATCTACTGGCGGCGACGCCTCATCGTGCTCATCGCCGCGGTGGCGGTGATCGTCGTGATCCTGCTCATCGTGTTCGCGCCGAAGGGCGATGGGAAGGCCGCGGCCGACAAGACGCCGACGCCGACGAGCACGACGACGCCGCCTCCGACCGACCCGGCCTTCGCGGCCACCGGCGGCGCGACGAACGGGGCCACCGCGGGCGGCGGCGACGCGGCCGCGTGCGACCCGAGCGTCGTCAGGATCACCGCGATCACGGACTCCGCCAGCTACGCGTCGGGCACGCAGCCCCAGCTGTCGATGTCGATCACGAACGCGGGCGCGAAGGCCTGCAGCCTCGACGTCGGCACGAAGGCGCAGGACTACATCATCACGAGCGGCGTCGACCCGATCTGGAACTCCGCGGACTGCCAGTCGGACGCCGCCTCGACGGTGCAGACGATCCAGCCGGGCAAGACGCTGACGACGCAGCCGTTCCCGTGGAACCGCACGCGCTCCTCGAAGGACACCTGCTCGGCGGCGAACCCGCCCCAGGTCACCGCCGGCGGCGCCAGCTACCATCTGCAGGTGAAGCTCGGCTCGGTCGTGTCGAAGGCGACCAAGCAGTTCATCCTGAACTGACCGTCGCCTCGAACAGCTGGCAGGTGGCGCTGTCGTCGGCGTCGGTCCGGCCGAGGTGCCGCATGCCGATGCGGCGTCGTCTCGAGGGGCCCCCTCAGAATGCGGGCACGTCGACGCGTTCGCCCGGGGCCGTGCGCGCGAACGCCGAGCGGATCGCGGCGTGCAGCGCTCCCGCGTCGCCGTCGATGAGGCCCGTGAAGCCGAGCCTCTTGGCTTCGGCCGCACGCTGCGACGCCGAGCTGACCGGACGGATCTCGCCCGCGAGGCTGATCTCTCCGATCGCCGCGAGCGTGGCGGGCAGAGCCTGATCCTTGACCGCGCTCGCGATGGCCAGGGCGATCGCGAGGTCGGCACCGGGCTCCTGGAGGCGGATGCCGCCCACGGTCGAGACGTAGACGTCGGACGCGGCGAGCCGCAGTCCGCACCGCCGCTCGAGCACGGCGAGCAGCATCGCGACGCGCGACGCGTCGACGCCGTTCACGACCCGGCGCGGCTGCGGCGCCTGCGTGCCCACGATGAGCGCCTGGACCTCGACCGGCAGCGCGCGCCGACCCTCCATGGCGATCGCGACGCACGTGCCGCTCACGGGCGCGCTCGAGCGCGAGAGGAACAGCCCGCTCGGATCGGGCACCTCGGCGATGCCGTCGCCGGTCATCTCGAAGCAGCCGACCTCATCGGTGGGGCCGAAGCGGTTCTTCTGGGCCCGTACGAAGCGCAGGGCGGTCTGGCGGTCGCCCTCGAAGTGGCAGACGACGTCGACGAGGTGCTCGAGGAGCCGCGGGCCGGCGATCGTGCCGTCCTTCGTGACGTGGCCGACGAGGAGCACGGGGAGGCCGCGCTCCTTCGCGACGCGGGTGAGCGTGCCGGCGACCTCGCGCACCTGCGCGGGCTGGCCGGCCGCGCCGTCCGACATGGCCGACGACACCGTCTGCACCGAGTCGACGATGAGCAGCTCGGGCTGCACGACGTCGACCTGGCCGAGGATCGTGGCGAGATCCGTCTCGGCCGCGAGGTACAGCTCGTCCTCCAGCGCCCCCGTCCGCTGTGCGCGCAGGCGCACCTGCGAAGCGGACTCCTCCGCGCTCACGTAGAGCACGCGCAGCCCGCGGCGGGCGGCGCGGGAGGCCACCTCGAGCAGGAGGGTCGACTTGCCGACCCCCGGCTCCCCGCTCAGCAGGATCGCCGCGCCGGGCACGACGCCGCCGCCGAGCACGCGGTCGAACTCCGCGATCCCGCTCGGCACGTGGGCGCTCGCCTCGGCGCCCCACTGAGCGATCGGGCGAGCCGCGCGGGCCTCCGACACGGATGCCGGCGCGACGGCGCTGCGCGGCGCGTCCTTCTCGATCACAGTGCCCCAGGCCTGGCACTCGGGGCAGCGCCCGTACCACTTGGAGCCGGCCCACCCGCACTCGGAGCACGCGTACGCGGTCGTCGGTCGGGCCATGCGGTCACTCTAGGTCGGGCCGCGGACACGGAAGGCGCCCGCCGCACCGGGGGAGAGATCCCGGTGCCGCGGGCCCCTGGGGAGGGACGGCGGGGGCTAGTTCCCCGAGCCGGCCGCCGCCCCTCCGGTCCGGGCGCCCCCGAAGCCGCCGCGGAATCCGCCGAACCCGCCCTGGCCCTCGGCGATGGTGGTCGCCGTGACGTTGCCCGACGCATCCTTCTCGCCGATGACCGTGATCGTGTCGCCCGACGTGAGCTTCGACACGCTCGACGTGCTCGTCTCGGTCACCTTCGTCGAGCCGGAGGTCGAGACCTTGACCGTCGAGCGGTCCCGCAGCTCGAGGGTGATGGTGTCGCCGTCGACGGACCGGATGGTGCCGGCCGTGATGCCGCCGCCGGCGCCGGCCGGGCCGCCCTGCGCGCCGGTGCCGGGTCCGTTCTGCCCGGTGCCGGTCCCGTTTCCGCCGCCGATGCCGCCTTGCCCGCCGAATCCCTCCCCACCCCGGAAGCCGCCGCCGTTCTGCCCGAACCCGGCACGCTGCGGTGACGCGTCGGCGGTCGAGTGGCCGATGATGCCGCCCACGACGCCGCCCACGACGAGGGCGGCCACGAGAGCGAGGACGGGCGTGAGGAACCGGGTCCACTTCTTCTGCGGAGCACCGGGAGCGACCGGCGGGGCGGCGACGGGCGTCTCGGAGTCGGCGGGCTCGCCGGCGGGCGGGGTGGGGAGGTTCTGGTCGGACATGGTGGATTCCTTTCGGGACGGGACGGTCAGATGGCGCGGAGCGCCTGGATCGGGCGCATCCCGGCCGCGCGGGCCGCCGGGTAGACGCCGAAGAACACGCCGATCGCGACGGAGACGCCGAGCGCGAGGGGGATCGAGAAGCCGAGCACCTCGGGCTGGGTCCCGTTGATCGGGAACTGCGCGCCGACGAGCGCGACGACCATCCCGAGCACGCCGCCGAGCAGCGTGAGGGTGGCCGCCTCGACGAGGAACTGGCCGAGGATCGCGCCGCGAGTGGCACCGAGCGCCTTGCGGATGCCGATCTCCCGGGTCCGTTCGGTGACGGTCACCAGCATGACGTTGGTCACGCCGATGCCGCCCACGAGCAGCGAGATCGCGGCGACCGCGCCGAGCAGCACCGTGAAGCTCTGGGCGCTCGCCGCGGCGGTCTGCAAGAGCTGGGTCTGGTCGGCGATCGTGTACGGCGCCTGCGCGCTCCGCCCGTTCGCCGACCCGCCGGCGCCGGATCCGGAGGCCGAGGACGCATCCGGGTCATAGGCCAGCAGCTGGTTCAGCATGACCTCGGTCTCGCCCTGCGCCGCGGACACCGCGTCGGACGACGTCGCCTCCACGGTCATCGAGCTGATCGGCCCGAACCCCGTGTAGCTGCGCTGCACCCGCGTGATGGGCGCGATGACGACCGAGTTGGCGTCCTGGACGCCCGTCGACGAGACGGTCTGGAGCACGCCGACGACGGTGAACGGCGTCCCGTCGACATCGATCGACCGGCCGAGCGCGCTCCCGGTCGGGAACAGCTCGGAGGCGAGCGTCGACCCGATGACGGCGGTCTTGGTCGCGTTCGTGACGTCGGCGGCGGTGAAGGCGGCGCCGGAGCCGATCCGGTTCGTGGTCACCGTGAAGTAGTCGGGCGTCGTGCCGACGAGCGAGGTGGAGTCCTCCGACGCGGTGGGGGAGGAGACGGTGAGCGAGGTGTCGACCTGCGGCACCACTGCCTTGACGTGGCCGAGGTGCGAGTCCGCGAGCTGGTCGGCGACGTCGAGCGTGAGCTTCTTGGTGGAATCCGACCCGGTGGACTGCGCCCCGCCCCCGAACCCGAACCCGCCGCTCGCGCGCACGGTCAACGTGTTCGTGCCGAGCTGCGTGATGAGGTTGCGGATCTGCGACGAGCTCCCGTTGCCGACCGCGAGCAGCAGGATCACCGCGGCGACGCCGATCATGACGCCCAGCAGCGTGAGAAACGAGCGCAGCTTGTTCGCGGTGATGCCGCGGAAGGCGCTGCGCAGCAGCTCGCCGGGCGTCATCGTCGTGCTCCGACCGGCGCGGCCGACCCGGCGCCGGCCGCGCTCGCGACACCCGCCCCCGCCGCGCCCGTCCGGACGTCGCTCACGAGCAGCCCGTCGCGGATGTGGACGACGCGCTGCGCCCGCGCTGCGACCTCGTCCTCGTGCGTGATCACGACGACGGTGCGGCCGGCTCCCGAGAGCCGCTCGAGGATCTCGAGCACATCGTCCGTCGACGCCGAGTCGAGGTTGCCAGTCGGCTCGTCGGCGAGCACGATCGCCGGGTCGGTCACGAGGGCGCGCGCGATCGCGACGCGCTGCTGCTGGCCGCCGGAGAGCGCGTTCGGGAGGTGGTCGGCGCGGTCCGCGAGGCCGACGAGGTCGAGGGCCGCCTCCGCGCGCCGCCGCCGCTCCGTGCCGCGGACCCGGCCGTAGACCATCGGGAGCTCCACGTTGGCGAGGGCCGTCATCCGCGGGATGAGGTTGAACGACTGGAAGACGAAGCCGATGCGGCGGTTGCGCACGCGGGCGAGCGCCGCATCGTCGAGCGCGGCGACGTCCTCGCCCTCGAGCAGGTAGGTGCCCGAGCTCGCGACATCGAGGCAGCCGAGGAGGTTCATCAGGGTCGACTTGCCGGAGCCGGACGGCCCCATGATCGCGAGGTGCTCCCCGCGCCCGACGACGAGGTCGATCCCGCGGAGCGCGTGCACCGCCGCGTCGCCGGTGCCGTAGGTCTGGCGGATGCCGCGCAACTCGAGGACGGCCATCAGTTGCCGCCCGCCCCGCCGCGGAGGCCGCCGCCGGCGCCGCCGAAGCCCCCGGTGCCGCCGCCCGCACCGCTGAAGGTGCCGGTACCGCCGGTTCCGCCGCCCCCGAACCCGCCGAACCCGCCGCGCGTGCCGGTCGTCCCGGTGCCGGTCGTGCCCGCGCCCGTGGTCGACGCGCTGACCGTCCCGATCACGATCGTCTCGCCCGCCGTGAGACCCTTCGTGATCTCGGTGCCCTGGTCGCCGGCCACACCCGTCGTCACGTCGACCGTGCTCGTCGTGCCGTTCTTCACGACCTTGACGCTCGAGGTCCCGCCCGCCGTCGTGATCGCGGCCGCCGGCACGTAGAGCGCGTCGTCCTTGCTCGCGGCGACCGTGATCGCGACCTGTGCCGTCTGCCCGAGGCGCACCTTCTCCGGCAGGGCGTCGAGCGTGATCGTCGTCGCGTAGGTGACGACCGAGTTGGATGCCGTGGCCGTCGGCGAGATCGCCGTCACCTTCGCGGTGGCGGTGGTCCCGGTCAGCGCGGGGAAGGTGATGGACGCGGCCTGGCCGACCTGCACGTCGCTGATGTCGGCCTCCGCGATGTTCGCGGTCACGACGTAGGCGGAGGTGTCGGCGATCGTGACGAAGCCGGAGCCGCTCGACGAGCCGCTCCCGCTCGCGCTGCTCCCCGAGCCCGATCCGCTCGAGGAGCCGGACCCCGAGCCGGATCCGGACGACGACGACCCGCCCGACGACCCGCCGACCGATCCGTTCACCGCCACCACGAGTCCCGCGATCGGCGAGGTGAGGGTCGCCTGTCCGACGGCCGCCTGCGCCTGGTCGTACGTGTCCGCGGCCTTGGTGACCGCATCCTTCGCCGCGTTGATCTGCGCGGTCTGGTCGCTGCCGCCGCCCTGCCCGCCCCCGGACGACGACGACGCGGACTGCGCCGCCGCCAGGTTCTGCTTCGCGTGGACCCACGCCGTGTAGTCCTCGCTCTCGGTCTCCTTGAGGTCCGTCGCGTCGATCGTCGCGAGCTGCTGCCCGGCCGTGACGGTCTGGCCGACCGCCACGTCGACCGATGCGACGGTCCCCGAGACCTGGAACGACGCCGCGACCTCGCGCGTCGCCGCGATCGAGCCGCTCGCCGTCACGGTCTGGGTGACCGCCCCCTGCTGCACCGTCGAGGTGAGCTGCGTGGTCGCCGCCGAGGCGGCGGACGCGGACCGGGGATGCCAGAGCCACAGTCCGCCGCCGACGAGGGCGAGGACGATGACGCCGGCCAGGATGCCGTTGACGAGCACGGGGCGGGTGGGCTTCACGCTCAGGACGATGGCGAGCGCGCTTAAGCGCCCCATTCGACGGGGCTGTGAAAAGACCAAGAGCCCGGCCCCTCGCGGGACCGGGCTCCGGTGTCGAGCAGGGGGTGCCTGGCCTACGGAAGGTAGTACGTCGGGTTCGGCAGCTTCACATCGAAGAGCGAGTGCCCGCCGATCAGGTCGCTGTACTGGTCGCCCAGGTTCGCGATGATCCGGTACTTGCCGCCCGCCTTGGTCTCGAGGTAGCCGCGCGTGCCCGACTTGTACTCGATGGTCGTGCAGGTCGCGCCGGCCGCGCAGTTCAGGTACGCCGGCTTCTGACCGGCTGCGAACTTCGTGAAGTAGTTCGACGGACCGAAGCCCTGGTAGCCGACCTTGGTCACGTTGTCGATCGATGCGGCCTTCTGCGCGTCGCTGCGGCCCGTGATGCCGATCGGCGTGCAGCCGGCGGCCTTCACCGCCTTCTCGAACTGGACCATGTTGGGCGTGGCCGGGAAGACCTCGTTCAGCACGTCCTCGTTGTTCTGCGTCGGGTTGAAGTTGAAGTGCATGACCGAGACCTCGCGGTCGTACGTCTCGAGCATCGTGTCGTCGGTGTCGAGGATGACGGCCGGCTTCTGGTGCAGCTTCTTGCCCACGAAGCAGAGCGCCGCGATCTTGGCCAGGTTCTGGCGCTCGATCTTCTGCATCTCCGAGATGTACGGCGAGCTGACCTTGTTGGCGATGCCGGTGCCCGGGTCGCCGTAGTAGGTCGCGATCGTCTTCTTGACCGAGTCGATGTTCGGGATGCCCTCGCCGCCCTGCGTGGTGCCGGAGCTGCCGTCCGCCTTCATCTGGAACTGCGTGCGCGGCGCGAGGCTCGCCTCGTCGACGCCCGAGTTCTCGATGTTGTTCCAGTCGGCCGACGGCAGGTAGTAGGTCGGGTTCGGCAGCTTCTGCGCCGTGTCGGCCCAGCCGCCCTGCAGGTCGGAGAACTGGTCGCCGACGTTCAGGACGATCTCGTACCCGAGGTCCTTCTCGATGTGCCGGCGCGTCGAGGCCTTGTACTCGACCGTCGTGCACGCCGCCGGGTTGGCGCATGTCTCGTACGAGGGGAGCGCGCCCGCGGGCGCCTTCGTGAAGTAGTTGTCGGTCGTGAACCCGGTGAAGCCCTGATCGGTCACGTTCTTGATCGAGGCCGCCTTCTGAGCGTCGCTGCGACCCGTGATCCCGAACACCGCGATCCCTTTGCTGAGCGCGAGGTTCTCGAACGCGGCCATGCCCGGGACGGCGGGGAAGACGCCGTTCAGCACGTCGGCGTTGTTCTGCGCCGGGTCGAAGTTGAAGTGCATGACCGAGACCTCGCGGTCGTAGGTCATGAGCATCGTGTCGTCGGTGTCGAGCACGATCGCCGGCTTCTTGCCCGCGTCGACCGACTTCTGCTTGAGCGCGTCGAGGTCGGCCGACATCTTCGCGACGATGCCGGAGACCTCGGTGATGTACGGCGAGCTCGTCTTGTTCGCGATCCCCGTGCCCGGGTCGCCGTAGTAGGCGGCGATCGTCTTCTTGACGACGTCGATGTTCGGGATGCCCTCCCCGCCCTGCGTCGCTCCGCTGGTGCCGTCGGGCGCCATCGTGAACTGGGTGCGCGGCGTCAGGCTGCTGTCGTTGCCGAAGTTCGCCTGCGCGGACGGCGATGCGGAGGCCGACAGACCTCCCGTGAGAAGTGCGCCGGCGGCCAGCGCGGCGGTGGCGACGCCGGCCAGGGCGACGCGGAGCGGACGATTCGACATGGACCCCTCAGTTCTGTCTGGTGTCCCCCGAAGGAGGGCCACCGTCGAACCTATTCCCGCGGTGTGCGAACCACCACCCCCGGATGGGTAAACTCTCTCCCGGTACCGTGTCCGAGCGGCCGAAGGAGCATGTCTCGAAAACATGTGAGGTTCATAGCCTCCGTGGGTTCAAATCCCACCGGTACCGCCACGCAAGAGCCCCGGAATCTCGGCGATTTCGGGGCTCTTTCGGTCTGCGTGACAGCCTCGTGACAACAATTTGACAATGGTTGTGCTGATTGAGGACGGGTGTACTGACTCAGGCGGCGAGCGAAAGCGCGCGGGCCTCGTCGAGCTTGAGAGCCACCGAGTCGAGGTCGTCGTCGAACAGATCCGCATAGATGTCGAGCGTCATCGCCGCGGAAGCGTGTCCAAGCATGCGTTGAACCGCTTTGACGTTTGCCCCAGCGGAAATGGCGAGGCTTGCGGCGGTGTGCCGGAGGTCGTGAGGCGTGAGTCTCGGGAAGCTTGGGTCGAGAGCCTGAACTCTGCGAATCGCAGCCTCGAACCAGCCGTTGCGTGAGTGGGGGAGCCGCTCATGGTGCTCGCCGTCCCCGAAAACGAGGTCGTCGGGCGACTTCCCTTCCACCTCAGCAGTCAGCAAGTCGGCTAGGAACGCTGGGAACGGCACGGTCCTGACGCGGTGGGTCTTCGGGGAGCCTGTCACAAGTTCGCCGCCCACATCTACGGCGTTATCGATGATGTTGGCTCGCAGTCGCTCGAGGTCAAGGTCGCGGACTCTGACCGCGGTCGCTTCTCCCCACCGCGGGCCTACATAGGCGAGAAAGTAGATCAGCGTGCGTCGCCGGCCCATCTGAGCGGCCAGTTGTTCGACCCTCTTGTGGCTCAAGTAGATGCGCCTGACTCGACGCTTCTTGGGGAGTTTGACCCCTCGAGCTCGGTTGGCGTGGAGACGGAGGTCCAGGACCGCGGCGTCGAGAATGCCCGCGAGCACTCCGTAGGCGCGTGCGACTGTGGTGGCGCTGCGCTCGCGGCTGATCGTGCCGATCCACGCCTTGACCTCGCCGTGATGGATATCTGAGATCGAGTACTGACCCCATTTCGGCTGGACCCAGATCCGCCAGGCGCTCTCGATAGATCGGAAGGCTGAGGGCTTGAGATGAGCCTGACCGTCGAGCCATTCGCGCCCGTACTCGTCCAGGCTGATCCGGCCGGCGGAAGGATCGATGTACTCGCCGCGAGACTTGCTGATCTCGACTGTGGCGAGGTAGAGCTCGGCTTCCTTCTTGGTCTTGAAGCCTCGCTTGGTGCCCTCCTTGCGATCTGGCTTTCGATAGGCGACGCGATACCGCTTGCCTTGGCGCGTCATGTAGGCATGAACGCTGCCCACGGCTACAGCTCCCAGCCGGCCGAAGTCAGGTAGTTCCGAAGTTCGGAGATTCGTTGCCGCGTCGCGCTCAGATGTGCTCGCGCGGCATCGGCGAGCTGCGCGGGTTGCTCATGTCCCTCGAGACGTTCGGCGACTTCGAGACGTCGGAGCTCCCGTTCGGCTGCATGGAGGTCCCGAAGCGCTTGAAGCTCCGCTCGCTCGTGTCGCTCGCTCGCGTTCGAAGCGATGTAGCTCGCGTTCGGCACTGAAGAGAGCCATGAGTCGAACTCGCTCGCGGTCATGTTGACGAGTGCCGTGCCGAGGTTCGGCAGGTCGACGATGTCTCCTGGCCGCGCCATCGGCGCGAGCAGGTTCACGACGGGCACGTTGAGCGTGCTGGCGATGTTCAGCAGCTGGCTGACATCGAGATTGGCTTTGCGCCCTGACTCGATGTTCTCCAGCACGGCTGTGGTGATTCCGGTTCCTTCCATGGCTGCTGCGAGCTCCTTCGTCGTTCGGAAGCCACGACTGCGGCGTGCTGCCGCGATCCGTGCTCCGATGCTCCGCTCGGCCCGATAGTCAGCCATTTCGACAGGCTATCGGGTTCGCGCTTGTCAAAATGACTGAATCACGTTTACTGTGTTTTTGACAACCAGAACACGCTGTAGTTGTCATATTGACGGGAGCCTGATCATGGAGGACGACTTTCTCTCGCCGGCGATGGTGGCCGCGCTGACCGGCATCAAGATCGGCGCGCTGGCTCAGCTGCGCTACGAGCACAAGGGGCCGCGTTTCTACAAGCCGACGCCTCGGACCGTTCTGTACCGCCGGTCCGAGGTCATCGCCTGGGTGGAGGGCAGCGCCCACGCCACCAAGGAGTTCGCGTGAAGGGCGTTGTTTCGATCGCGGGGGTGGATGTGGGGCTGTACGCGGCGAAGAGCGCGGTGTTGGTCGCGGCGCAGCTCCGGTTGGGCAACAGTGCGACGCGGCTCCTGCTGCACATGGCGTTGGAGTGCTGGGACGACGAAGAGAATCCGATGGGCGCGGAGCCGCGCCGCTACTTCGGCCGGCGCGAGCTGTCCGCGATCGCGCTCGGTTACCTCGCCCCGTCGAACGGAACGCCGGCCGCGTTCCTGGCCGTGAAGCGCGCGGTGCGTGAGCTCGTCGATAAGGGCGCGATCGCCCGGATCCGTGCCGGTGGCAACGGTCGGCCGGCGGAGTACGAGATCAAGGTGCCTGTCGCGCGCCCCAAACGCGTCGGGCGGACGGTGCTGTTCCCCGTCCGGACCGACGTCCAGGGGGCCGATGAGCGACCCCCGCAGAGGGTCGGTTTCTGACCCCCTCAGGGGATCAGTTCCGACCCGTCCAGGGGGTCGCTCAGAGCACCCCTTATGAGCAGGAAGACAGACCAGCAATGACCACCCACGAAGCAGGAGGCGCGCAGGTGACGCCGCTGCCTGTCCGCTTCTCGAGTTCGGAACTTCGGGACTCCCTGGCTTCGGGACCTCGGGTGTCGTGGCAGTCGGAGCTCGCAGTCGGAACTCCGAAGGTGTGGGAACTCCGAGGTTCCGATGGGCGGGTGTTCCGGACTTCGGACGCTCCGCAGTTCGCGAGTCCGCAAGGAGCGGACTGGGGAAGTCCCGCACTGCGGGAGAAGGGAAGTGCCGACGTGAGGATCGTCGCGATCGCCAACCAGAAGGGCGGCGCCGGCAAGACCACCACGACGATGAACCTGGCCGCCGTCGCGGCCGAGCACTCTCGGGTGCTGGTCGTCGACGTCGACCCCCAACAGTCGACGTCGTGGTGGGCGACGACTGCCGGGGACGAGTTGCCGTTCGACTTCGCCGCCGACACCGAGGTCGAGCATTTGTCCCGGATGCGGGACCTGCCCTACGACCTGATCTTCGTCGATACCCCGGGCAATCTCACCGACTCCCACATCCTCGGCTCGGTGCTCGAGGTCGCAGACTTCGCGATCGTCCCGACCGAGCCGGAGGCGCTATGCGTGCCGCCGATGGTCCGAACGATCCGATCGCTCGTCGAGCCGACCGGGAACCCGTACCGGGTGCTGCTGTCGAAGATCGACATGCGCGTCGCCGG
>Ga0247757_10000941_pt1 | contig 21612 bp, 14 predicted proteins | sample UWRJL126311R4_FD_180929 | JGI IMG/M metagenome (GOLD analysis project Ga0247757, IMG submission 180929) | Plant litter microbial communities from Arlington Agricultural Research Station in Wisconsin, United States - UWRJ-L126-311R-4 | ecosystem: Environmental > Terrestrial > Plant litter >...
CCAATTCCCCTATGAGAGCTATCTACCCACCTGGCTACCAGTCAAATGGCCCCCCTACTGCACCGCTCCCCCGTGACCGCTACCGAGACAATCAAGCCCCACCTAGCCCACGTAGCGTACTGTCCAAGAAATCTACCGCATCATCCAGTAGCAAGCGTTTCAATCTCAAGAACCTTCGCATTTCAGGTCCCATCCATAAGTACCCTGGAGACACCGATGAAGAAGCCCGCACACCGCTCTCACCACGATACTACGGCAATCCAGGCGCCCCACCATCGCCACCTACGCAGCACAACTCACCCACCACACCGGGCGACTTCGAAGAAGCATACGAGGGTCTCGATCGTGTGCAGCCACTGCCACGTCCCGCGCCGCACCGCCGGGGCTCGTCCAATGCACCGACGCCCACATCCATCAACCCGCCCACCAAATCTGCCTCATCGTCCAACGCTGAGCTCCCTCTGCGTGGCTACGCCGAGCCCCTCAAGTCTCCTGATCTACGTACCACCGTACTCAACAGACGCATCGACCACCTCTCCGCCACGACCCCCAAGACGGGTGTGCCCTACACGCCCTACAGCCCGTACATGCCCTTCACACCTGTCACACCTGTCACGCCGCACCTCGTGACCAAGAAGGAGCGCAAGATGATGAAGAAGCACGACGGCCGCAGGCAGCAGGAGAAAAGCGACATGGTGCAGAGCCCCAAGGACATCTTCGGGGACGCCTGGTAGCCGCTTCCGTTGCGTTTTTGCTTTTCTTTTCTCTTCCGATCAACCGCTGTCTTTTCTTTCCAGACAAAAGGAATTAGGGGGAAACTCTCTTGTATCGATGGAATGAAACTGTGCCGAGGTTAGGCATTGGACCTTGGGCTGACTGCATTGCACTGCACCGCACTGCATCGCATCATGACGTTTACGACTTATACCATGTATCTTCAACCTTGGATTCTACTTGTGATATAGTTTTTTTTTTTTAGGCAAAGGGAACTCGTATCGCGGTATCTTGTTGGATCCCACGAACCCTCCTGGCATTATTCTCCACATAAATCAAAAGTATGAGCTCGCAAGAGCGTGGCATCTATCCATTATCTTCTCCACCGTGTTTGGTACAATCAACGTACGTGAATTAAAACGATTATACAACAAGGTAATTATTGTAATTGTTTGCCTTCTTTTTTTTAAAAAAAAAAAGGTCCTATCAATCTGCTACCTAGTGACCGCACGGAAGAAAAGGGTATCGATTTTGAATTAGCAAGGATAGCCAGTAAGACGTATCTGCCCTGGGAGAAAAGAGCAATGGAAGCTTACCCGTGAGCCCGCCTGGGAAAGCCGCCTCGCCATGTTAATAATAGTTACAAGCGTATAAAAAAGCGCGAAGACGAAATTCGATAGGTCGTAAAAAGGGGGGAGGAACAGGGATCGAGAACTGCAATTTGCTCGACTTACTTCACTTGCCCTCCGCTCGTGAGACCAACTCTTCGTCCAAACCCACAGGGTCCCATGTGCTCTTGTCTTTCTTGTTCTGCGCGTACACAATGTCGCCTTTGAAGTAGATTACTATGCCGCCTTTTCCAGTTGCGCTGGCCGTGATGCGGAATAGAGGGAAGCCCGTCTTTTCGTCTGCCTTGCGCAGTGGGATGAGGAGGAGGTTTTCCTCCGCGCACCACGCTTCGACAACGTCCTTGAATGCCATCTCTTCCACTTGGTGTACGGGCTTGGGCGGCTCCGCGTTGACCGACTTCGACAGCTGGGGTGCCTCCGGGGACGGTGCCTTGGAGGTCTCGTTTGTAGGTAGGGGCAAGGTATCAAGTTCTTTGGCATCGAGATCAAGGGCGACGTTGACTAGGTTAAATGCCTTGTCCCACGCGGCTTGAATGACGGGCTCATCAGTGATCTCGGCAGGAAAGACGTCGTGCCTCCACCAATTGAGCCACTGGCTTATTTCAGTCATGTTGGCTTCTTCATATCTGAGCCATTCGTGGAGGGTACTGTAGAACTTGGGGAAGAATCGGGTGTTGAGAAGCTCTGCTATGTGGGCCATGGGGATGACTTCGGTCCAGGCAAGAACTTCTTCGATTGGCTGGAGATTTTGGTCGGTGGGATCGATTTCCAGATTGTCTCTCAAGCGCGTAGACAACCGAGGCAATACATGCCTGACAAGTAGTTCCTTGATCTCCGGGAAACTTTTCCACAATTTTATGCCGGGAATGACCCCCCTTTCATATTCCCATGCGTCAACAGCAGTCCGAACTTTGGGTTTAGCTTCGGAGATAATGTCTGGATAATAGGGAAGGTAGGTGAAGATCCACTGAGGAAGCGGCGCAGATTTGTCTTTGATCAGTTTGCGAGCATTCCACTTCTTCAAGGCCGCGTCGCATCGGATCTTTATCTCTTTGTTTATCCTACCTTTTATAAAGATGGGGAGAATAGGTAGCCAAGCTTCGATAGCCTCGATAAAAGTATGTGCCGAAGGCTTGTCTGGCTTGAATCCGTTCACCATAGCCATTTGTAAGTGCGTGAACCATTTAAGCATCAACGATTCAAAGGGCGTGGTTGATCGGCGATAGACAGGCCCATCGTGAGCGTGGATAGAGGCCAAAACGGGGCGCGATAATTCCCTGCCTGGAGCAGAGCTTTTTGTCGAGGAATTATGGATAATAGACAATTCCTCCAAAGAATTTGCAAGCTCCTCGAGGGTTTCGGATGCTGGATCCCAACCAGCAATGCGCTTTTCAAAGCTAGGTCTGATAGTTGCAATGGCTTCTTTTTCAAAGTCTCGCGAAGGGTATGCCTTGTGGAGAGCCTTTAGACCCTCGATCACCTCGGACCAATTCTTTGAGCGAAGTTCATCTAATCGCGAGTAGATGTCCGAAAGCTCTCCGATGTCCACCTCGAGTTTGTTCAGCTCCGTAGTTAGACGATCGACCTCTAGCTCGATATTTTTTGCCTCGGAGTCAACCGCCTCGGCTTCATCCGCGAATGCGTCCAGTTCCCGTTGTATGCGCCCAGTCAAGCTCGTCTGGAAAGCCTGCCCAGTTCCACGGAGGCGCAGAGCCGAAGTATCCAGGACTGCCCCTGTCGCGTCGACAATTCTCTGTAGCTGAGCAGGGACGGAGAAGCCCGCAGCCTCCAAGTCGTAAATAGGCTTCTTCGGTCTTGGAGTGCCTCTTCCGCTCGCACTTGCCGATGCCGTCTTTTTGCGCTGGGTACGCTGCGCGCGTTCTTCTTCGCTGGAATCGACGTACTTCTCACCCCTCTCCTCAGCCTCTCGCCGCTTTCTCCTCTTCTCTTCCTGAATAACCTGATCTGTCTTTTCCTTGATGATGCCTACTCCTCCCTTTGTGTTTCGGACCTTGACGCTAATAGCACTCTGAATACCCTTCCCATCCTTTCCAAGGCCCTCTCCCTCCTTCCAACCCATCTTCTGCATCAATTTGGCACCCAGGCCGCTAAAATTCCCCTTACCTTCATTGTCGTTCTTCGCTTTCTTGCGGCTGCTGGCTTCCTGTCGAAACGTTCGCTTGCGCTTCGGGGGCTCCTGGTAGTCATCCATGCTGGCGAGCGCTTCGGATGTAGTGCAGGCTGCAGAGGCTGCAGGGCGTGTGGTGCTGAAAACAGATGTGCAAGTTGAAGGTGCAGGCGATCATGGAATCGTTAAGGCGTTGAGGCGGCGTGCACTAGTGCCGAAATGGTGCCAAGCGACTAAGCCAGGGAAGTCCAGGAAGCCAGTGACAGATACTATTCTTGGACAGTCCCACTATCGAGGTTGATTGTCTGGAGCACCAAAACAACAGTCCCCTTTTTGTGACGCACGAATAGTCGACCACATCCGGCGGCTTTCCGCCCGCTCCTCCGCCATGGCAACCTCCTCGACCGCACCGGCAAAGCCTACGCCGCTTCGCTCGCCAGACAACGCATCTCCGCACCTCCAGCATCCGATACCTGATCTCCAGTCGCTTCAAGGGGCTTATATTGGCAACATCGAGCGCCTCGAGGAGCATGCGGAGCGTATGAGCGAGAAGGGTTCTGATCTGGGCGAAGAAATTCGGAAATTGCAGCTGGAGCAGAAATTGTCCGACAGCCGCCGCTCGTCTCTCCTTTCCGCATCCGTAGCTGAAGAGCCAGTGCGGCACATTGGCACTCGAAGTCGCGGCGCTTCCACCAGCTCGTTTACCAACTCCATCGTCGATGTTAACGGCCCTGCTCGCTGGGGTGGATATTCTCCAGGAGGATACGTGACCTCTCCTGCGGGTTCACTCCGGTCCAGCAACTCCCAACCAACGGCGCTACAGCGGCAGCGATCTGGCTCGAAGGCGTCACGATTAGATCAAATCATGCAGGCCGACGAAGAAGAAGAGGGAATGCAGCGAATCGAAGAGCACGTCGAGTCTACGCCATATCGTAGACAATCACCTCCCCCACCAAGCCATCGCTCAGTTTCGTCCTTCAGCCGTCAATACGACCAGATTGCTCAGGAAATTCAGCATGAGCTCCGTCACAGCATCGTCCATGAAGAGGGTTACAACGACTCGCAGCACCACACAAGACCTGCTTCGTACGAATATGCAGACCTTCCCGATCGACCCCCCACTGCGGCTTCAACCGATACGACCCACAAGTTGCGTACACTATGGCAAGATTTTGATGGTGTGCATTGCCCCGACACTGTCCCCGAAGAGGAACCCACCCCCTCACAGGGAACTGGCAGCCGGGAGTCTTCACTTATGAAGAGCGCACCGGAATTGCCTCCGCAAGGGGCTCCGCCTCCTGACGATGGCATGGTCTTCTATCCCGCACCAGTGCCCCGCATGCTGAATTTGCCAAAGCGCCTATCCAAAGTGCCAGCTGCCAATATTCAAGCAAAGCGACGCACCCAGGTCTTGGAATCTATGCAAACTGAGAACCGAAAGTCCGCTCCTTGGCTCTCTGAGATGGGCGGAGAGTCACCCAAAGCAAATAGGAAAAGCAAAAACTTGGCCAACCTTCCCCCGCAGCTCCGAGCTAGCGCATATTTCGACCAGCCGGCGCCTGCCCAAGAGTTCGAAGTTAAGGGTGAATCTGCCGAAGATACACTGAACAATATATTGGAAGCATCTGCACACGCTCCTGTGTCCGCCTTTACTGATCATCCGTTCGCCGGCCACGTAGGTGACGAGGTATATGGCAAAGAACACAAAGCACATAAAAGAACAGGCTCAAAAGCCACCGAACTTGATAAGCTCGAGTCGCGTAAGAGTCGAAGTTCTTTGAATCTACTGGACACTCGACGCAACTCCAGTGGTGACCCTCTAAACAAGCTAAAAAAACGTAACAGCTCAGCTGATTTGAATCTCTTGACAGTGCGTGCCACTGAGAGTCGTATGAGCTTGGGTGAAGAGCTTGACCACCCTGACCCAGATGCCAGGGGTCCTAGCTACGACGATGACGGACAGATACCTAGACGGAGCTTAGTTGATAGTGATCACGATCCGGCTAGAGATGAAGACGAATATGAGAGTGAAGTAGAACAGGAATACTTTGGTCCACCCACAACTCTACTTGCTGAGCTTCAGATGCGGAAGCAACAACAAAAGAGCCGTAATCTGACTGCTGCTACTGCGTTCCCTAACGGTATGCACTCCACTTTATTGCAGTTGGATGCTGTGGCAGAGATTGAGAGAAAGAAGCGGAAGAACCAAAAGGTTAATCTTGCTTGGGAAGCCCATCCTCCTTCAGACGATGATGATGAATCCGATGACGATGTACCCCTAGGCATGCTGTTTCCTGGCCGTGATGGCCTTGTCAACAAAAAACAAGGTCCATCTGCCCAACAGGCTTCGGACTGGGATCGCCCACTAGGCTTGATTGCCCAGCGTGAGCTGGAGAACAACGAACCTTTAAGCCAGCGGCGAAGCCGACTTCTTGGTGTCGGCAAAAGGGACACTATGGCACCTGGAGTAGCGAAGCGCAATACGCAGTTCACAGAGCTCAATAGTCCAAGCCGGCAGCAACTGACTGTACCTACAGCTGCTACTTCCCAGCCAGAATCAGAGGAAGATGAAGGAGAAACTCTTGCTCAACGCATGCGCCGCATGAAAGGCCGACAAGCTCTAGACGAAGCAATAGGTGACGTCCGCAAAAGTACTGTTAGCGGCGATTTTGCTGCTGAAATGATGAGTCAATTCGGTGTTAACGAGGAGAAGCCAAAGCCAGCAGCATCTCCTGCAAACGATGGCGAAGAAGAGACTCTGGGACAACGGCGCGCCCGTCTTCAAGCAGAGGCACTTGCGAGGGGTGACGCAAACCCTCATGCCAGTCGCCCCCCTCTTCGAGCTTCGATGTCGATGGCCGATATTTTGGGTGCTCATCCGATCGACCCCAATAATTCAGCACGAAAGGTGTCGGACGAGCAGCTTATGTCTGCGCTTCCGCAAGGCAGTCTACTTCGCCAAAATGCAGAAAAGCAGGAGCGACGTAGGGCGTCTCGACTTGATTTGAACAAACGTACATCTAGCTACAACCTTGACCAGCCCCTACTAGGGCAGGGCGTGGGTAAAGTCGCTGACGATCAGCCTATTGCCGCTAAGATTCAGGCGTACAAAGACAAGATGGCCGGTGCTGGCGCAGCTACTCCGGTGACTGCACCTACGCGCACACCATCCACGATGTTCAATGGCGGCGCGATGCCTGGCCTAAATCCGTCCATGTCTTCAGTCAACCTGCCAAGTCAGCGAGAATCGCACTTTCCACAGTCTCAGCCGGTTATGCCTATGGTGGCCATGAATGGAATGGGTATGGCTCCCAACGGTTTCGGGAACATGAGCATGAACATGAATATGATGGCCCCGCAAATGATGGCCATGAATATGAACATGATGGGCATGCCCATGAATGGGATGCAAGCTATGCCCTACCAAATGAGCAGCATGGCTGGTATGCGGCAGTCGTCCATGGTCAACCTACCCAGCATGCCTATGAGCGGAATGAGTATGCCAATGGGCATGCAGCAGCCGATGGTGGTGGAGCCACCTATGGATCCGCGACAACGAGACGTCATCGACAGATGGCGACAGGGTGTTATGCACTAACTACATTTTGAATTATTCCTGAAGGTCCTTGGACATTCTGCATTTAGCGTTTTCTCTTAATTATCGGTATGTATACTCACATTGTTTGGGTAGCTTTTTCACCAGTTTGCATTGGATTTAATGACTTATCTTTTCCAAAGATGTATTCGACTTAGTGGAGAAGCGTTTGCGTGCATGGCATGGCGTTGGGCTGTTGTAAGTGTGAGCTTGGGTAATAGGTTGCGCTTAGCGCTTGTAATTGATATCAACTGCTGTAGTCGCATTGTAATGCATGACAAGGGATGCTTCTGGTGGTCACAACACAGCATGAGATGAAGTAAATTTATTTGGCTGTCAAAACTGGTGTCTCTTGCTCGCTGCATGTCGAATCCTGCCATTGGATCATCATCTAATCATCTGAGAAACATTCTTTTTTAGTGAAGCAACGGAGGGAGTATCTCAAGCACTAGAACCACAAACGTAAACATTCTTATATGTAGTAATCCTCTATCTTTATACTCCAAAGATTCTTGATAATAGACCTCTCCATGCTGCCGCCGGTCCCTTAATCTAATGTTCGAAGGGCTATGTCTCATCCTGTTACTCATTCATTGGGCTTGTTGGGACAGTCAATATTCGGCTGGATTAACACGAAATCAAATTGAAGTATAGTCACCCTAAATTCACATGACTTGGATGTCGAAACAAAACGTTCTTTTCACTTGGTTGTGCCAAATGACGTTGGACTACTGTCCTCTTGGAGGCATTGTTAAGGAGAGACTGAACGAGAAAGGGTGATCTCGATTTTCCAAATGTTAAATATTGTCATCTGTGAGATTCGATTATGTGGCCGCAGTAGGCATGTTTATACACCAATCAAATCTTTTATACACCACAACCTTATGTTATTTGGCAAGGATGATGCTAGTGTGTTGGCTTCGCCCCATCCACCCGTTGGAGCTACCGGGCGCCTTACGCCCCGTCTCAAAATATGTTAGACCCTGATGATGAGCAGGTCAATTTCAAAAAGCGAGCTGATCCCAAACATGTCAGCTCTCAACACACGTTCACAGCTACTGCCAGCTGGTTCCTGAAGTTGTCCCCGCTTTCCCCACAGACTAGAGCGCCAAACAAAAGCCGTTTCAACCGGTTCGCAGAAAAGGGACTAAGACCCGTGCCAAGTTACCTATTCAGGGTCGTGCCACCGAGGAATTAGCATAACTATCACATGAACGACCCGAACCGAGATCCTCGAGATACGAATAACAGGCATTTAGGCCCGGGTCTCAACTCCTCTGACGTCTATGCGTCTCCCCTACAAGAAATCAAGTGGGTCCTGGGTCAAGATGAACGAACTCACACACTCCATCAGCGAGGGAAGTACCGGTAAAGATAATGCCGTGCTCCAGCATCGCGTTGCTGAGCCAGACTCACGCGGAAACGGGGAAGGGAGCTCAGTGGAAAGAGACGGAGAGGTCGGAGAGGTCGACGAGGTTGAAGCGCGGAGCTGGTGGAGTCGGCGCAAGACAAAGACGTACAGCCACGCACATTTCCGAGTGTACAAGAGGCGGTGGTTTGGGCTGGCGCAGCTGGTGCTTTTAAACGTTGTTGTCTCGTGGGATGTACGTTGTGGCTGGCTGGACATGTATGCACGATGAGGCAAACTAATTTCTTTCAGTGGCTATCCTTTGCGCCTGTATCAACAACGAGTGCCGAATATTTTGGCGTCGACGAGACGGCCATCAACTGGCTGAGTACGGGGTTCATGTTTTCTTTTGTCGCCGTGTCTCCGTAAGTGATTTGTAGCAGAAAGCATTGACTTGAAGTATGGAAGGATGTTAACCTAGGAACAGCCTTACCGTATTGACGTTGCATCGGGGCCCAAAAGACAGCATCTTAGTGGCCAGTGTCCTCTTGCTGCTAGGCAACTGGATTAGATATGCAGGAACAAAAGCGCAAGGCGGCATCTTCGGTGTCGTCATGTTTGGCCAGATCCTGTGCGGGCTGGCGCAACCATTCGTACTGGCTGCACCGACACGCTACTCCGATTTGTGGTTTACTGAATCCGGACGGGTCAGCGCCACAGCAGTAGCATCGCTCGCAAACCCATTCGGCGGTGCAGTACGTGAATCATCTTCAGAACATATATTCGAGGGGCTAACGTTGCATAGCTCGCTCAGTTGATAAATCCTTTCTTTGGATCCGTCCCTGAAATAGTGCTATACGTATCAATCATTGCAACTGTTGCGACCATACCCTCGCTCTTCATTCCAAAGGCGCCCCCAACCCCTGCTTCAGCCTCGTCGTCAGTAGAGAAAACCAACATTTTGCCTTCGCTCAAGGCTATCTTGCGGTCTCCGCCCTTCTACCTCGTCTTCATCGCCTTCTCAGTCTACTGCGGACTTTTCAACTCCTTTTCCTCTCTTCTCAATCAGATTTTGTATCCATACGGCTACACGGAGGATGAAGCTGGTATCTGCGGCGCCGTACTCATCGTCGTAGGCCTGGTCGCTGCTGCCATAGCATCGCCCGTATTCGACCGCACACATGCCTATATGGCTGGGATCAAGATATGTTGCGTACTTGTGTCAGTTTGCTATCTGGGAATGATATGGGCTCCGCAAACCCGAACCTTGACGGCTCCCTACATCCTTTCAGCACTTGAGGGTGCGGCATCCTTCTTGCTTCTCCCTGTCGTCCTTGAGTATCTTGTGGAAATCACGTTCCCGGGATCACCCGAGGTCAGTTCGACACTGTGTTGGACAGGTGGGCAGCTTTTTGGCGGTATTTTCATTGTCATTATGGATGCTTTGAAGGATGGAAGGCATGTAGATCTCAAGAAGGTGCAACAGGCAGGCAGAAATTCGGGTGGGGGCAATCGACCACCAGGGAACATGTATAACGCACTCGTGTTCCAAGGAGTGCTGGCTCTGGTGATTCTGCCACTACCACTTTTGTTAGGGGTAAAGCGGTTAGGATTTGCTCACGGAGAAGGCCGTCTGGAAGTGGATGAGCAAAGCAATGGTGGGGTTGCAGAACGGGAAGGTGCTTGACTCCCGGAAGACCTTGCTGATGATACATGAAGCAGATGAGGCACAGATGAATGCATATACCACGTAGTTATCACGTACCATCACCTATGTATGAGCTGAGAAGTCATGGCAGTTTACTTCAATCAATAGGAATGTTTGTGGTCCTGGAGGAAATAGTACAATGATATTCTAAACAAATCTTCTGTGGTATTTACAGTTGTCCATCAATGCGTTCGGAATGCTTTCATGTTATCCGTAACTGTGAAACATCCACTAAGGTGTTCATCGTCGAGAAGGATGATTCGACTTCGCGTGCATTTGCTCCGTTTACTTGAGGGCGGCGAAGAGCTTGGGTGCAGCGCACTGGGTCGCGCAGTGGGCTAGGTGGAAGACTATATAGGTTAGCTACTGGAGATGGCTGACAGTTCGAATAACCCACATTCTTCAACGCAGTCCTCTTGTGCCTTGCCGTCATTCTCAATCTGACCTGTCACACGCTCGACACACTCGTCATAGTGATGCTTAGCTGGAGCACACTGCTTTGATTCTGCGCACTCTGTAGAAACGAAAGTTAGCGCTATACTTGGCTACCCGCAGCTATCCATCGGAGCTCTGTCGGAGCTTCGGCATGGTTCTCTTCACCATTATCTATCGAAATTTCGCATTGTTATAGCTTATGGTTTCCGAAACGATCCAGTTTCATAACCCCAAGCTCTGGAAGTTGACTTACCTTGCTCGAACACATCCTTCGGGTCCTTCTCCTCTTCCTCTTCTTCTTCCTCCTCCTCCTCTTCATCATCACCCGAGGGCTTGTGTCCTACCTCCTCACTCTCACCCTCACCCTTGGCATCCTGCTTGTTGACATCGGCTTCCTCTTGAGACTCCTCATCGGTGCCGGAAGCTGGGGTGTCGGCGGAGACACCGCCCTTGGGAGGCGCCTCGGCGTCGGGCGACGGGTGGGAGAAGGTGTCCCAGACGTCGGAGAAGAAGTCAGTGATACCCATTGGTGCCAATTGACCGGTTAGTAAGGGTACGTGAAGTGAGTGATGCGTAGATGGGTTTGAACGCTGGCGAGAGGTTGGTCCGGAACAAGGGCGAGGGAATTCGCGTGCCAAGAAATTAGTCAGGCTGCGTTTGGTGTCATCACTCAGAGCAAGAGCATCGCAACGATAGATGTCGGCACAAAATTGCTATTATAAAAACCCTCGGAACAAGTGTGCGCACCGCTTAAGCGCTTCGATGTCGCTTGAAGGCTTCCTTGACGCTCACGCCCTTCTCGACATCCTCAATGACCTTTTCATCAGCTCCAACGAGCTTCGGCAACAGCTCTAACACTTCATCTACTCTGTCCTGGGGCACGGCGACGATTCCATTCTCAGATGGATCGATCATAACTATGTCGCCAGGCTGTATGACTGTCTCACCAATCTGAACAGGCACGTTATGAGCATAGAACTTTGTCTCCGCTCCTGCGCCTATTATCGATGTGCCCTTTGACCAGATAGGGACTCCTGTTTCCCTTAGAGTGACAAGATCTCGCACACGACCGTCCACCACAATGCCTTTTGCACCTAGATACTTCATTCGCGCTGCCATGATACCGCCCACAACTGCACAGGATTGTCCGGGCGGTTGGGTGATAACAACGATTGTGTCATCCTCTGTATAATCTGCGTACGGACCAGTGTTACTCAGATTTGATGGCGGAAGATCCTTCGATAGTGGGGTAGGATTAGGGAATGACGGCGTCGCTTTTGGTGCCATGAGGAAAATGGATGCTCGAGCGAGGATCTTCTGTGGCTCAGCTTTGGAGATACTCGAGGAATGCGGCATGGGCACTGGCATATACAATTAGCTGCCATAACACAGTAGAATGCTACTTCGTAGTAGCCGACTTACCGATATCTGCCAGAAAGCCGGCGCCCGGAACATTCAGCTTCAACAATGCATCTGCGATCTATCGGCTTAGCTTCAGATAACTTAGAATCACATGTAGCAGGTGAACACATACATCGCAGGCTGCGTAGTGAGACAGCCCCTTCCATCTTGGAGGCGCCATTGTACTCATGGTTCTTCGGAGTAGGTTCATGGTCAGAAGGTTGTGATGCATATCCGCAGCTTCCAGTTGTTGGCGGGGTTTGATGGTCCGCCATGCCAGCGTCCCGACATAGAGACAACGGAATGAAAATGCATACTGCGGTGATTAATTCGGAGCAATTCGGATCCTATCTTTCTGTACGTTGAAAAAACAGCTCGAACCTCAGTAACTGGTCAAGCATAGCATAGCTGGGGTTCACCACCCTTGACATGACATGAACTCTTCGTATTAGAACGTCAACCAACGCTTACCCGACCCTGTCACCTATAACTATGTATGCCAGTTCAAAATTCGCTTCCATCATTTACCTTTTGCTTTTCCGGATCCAGGCCGGATCGCATTAGTCATTCTTGATGACACTTGCACTGGAAATCCCACGTGACGTATATTGCCAAGCCCGTCTGCGGCGATCGCACTTCTTCGTCCGTGATTCCACTCATCACCACCTGCTTCTAGCGACACTACAAGGGTTGCCTCTGCAATCCGCGCTGTCTTCCTTGATGCGCGCTCATTCTTCTAACATCTAAGGCGGTTCTTCAAATCTTACCAGCGGCTTGCGCCGCATTTCTTCATCATGGCCCTCCGCGCACCTATCCATGTAAGTAGTTGCCACGCTTCTAATACCGCGCGTCGATAGCATCGTGCTCATTCCCGTAGTCCGCGATCCTAAGAACACCATGGAAAGTCTTCACAAAGCAACCATCGCCCGCTGTAGCTGGGACTGTGCTTGCAGGTGAGTAGGATTATCGGTCACTTGAGATGTCAAAGTCGCTAACTACGTTGCAGCGCAGTATAATGCAACTCAACCTTGCAACCCGGTTACCTGTAACCCCCCCTTATATCCCTTAGGAGTCAGGCAATACTCTGTCTTCTCGCGCAATGCATGCTTGGCAAAACCCGGTCCACTCTTTAGGCCTGGAAATGTTGGTTTATCTTTCGCGCAACAACGGTCGCTTTTCGGAGGACCGTCGAGGTCCCAGCTCGCCCGTTATGAGCAAACTGCCGTGGGCAACCCGACGAGCGCATCAGCACAGGCAACTTTCTATCAAGCATTGCTCAGGGCCAACATGCCCCAAATTATTATTGATCGGTACCGGACTGGACAATTTGCTACGAACGCTGCGGTTGAACAGGCATACAAAAAGGCTCTGGAAAAGACTGGCCAAACAGACGACACCCTCGGTCAACCCGATGGTGCGGCCTTGGGTATGTCAAACCAGCAACTGAATGCAATTGGCCAAGCCATTGGCGCTCATATAGGCAAAGGCCAAGTGGGCAAGGCGCGTGGCGGTCAAGGCGAGAAAGAGGACCCACTGTACGTTGTCGTTGAAGAGTCGCTCTCAAGCATTATCTTCAAGTGGATTCGCTGGATTGCCAGTTTTGCTTTGGCTGCTTACGTCGCTCTTATTCTCATCACCTTATTTGTCGAAACCAGTGGCGTTCTCAAAAAGGTTGGCGGGGGTACTACCGCCGAGGTTCGTCCAGAGCATCAGACCACTCGATTCGCTGATGTTCAAGGCTGCGATGAAGCTAAGGAGGAACTTACGGATATCGTCGACTTTCTGAAGAACCCCGAGCGGTACAACAAGCTTGGAGGCCGTCTGCCAAAGGGCGTGTTACTTATCGGTCCCCCTGGTACTGGAAAGACTCTTCTCGCTCGTGCTGTAGCCGGCGAAGCCGGTGTACCTTTCTTTTATATGTCAGGTTCTGAATTCGACGAAGTTTACGTTGGCGTCGGCGCTAAACGTGTGCGTGAGTTGTTTGCCACAGCCCGGGCTAAAGCTCCTGCTATTGTCTTCATCGATGAGCTGGATGCTCTAGGTGGAAAACGACAGTCCAGAGACGCCAACTATCACCGACAAACTTTGAACCAGCTTCTGAACGATCTTGACGGCTTTGACCAATCAACAGGTGTCATTTTCATCGCAGCCACCAACCATCCCGAAATTCTAGATAAGGCATTACTGCGACCGGGCCGATTCGATAGACATGTGCAGGTTGAACTACCTGACGTGCAAGGCCGACTTGCCATTTTGAAGCACCACACAAAAAAGATCCGCCTTTCTCCCGATGCCGACTTGACCAAGATTGCCCGTGGTACACCTGGCTTTTCTGGTGCCGAACTTGAGAACCTGGCCAACACTGCAGCCATTCAGGCTTCGAAGCATGGCGGTAAATTCGTCTCCTTCCTAGACTTAGAATGGGCCAAAGACAAGATTATGATGGGATCCGAGCGCAAAACCAGACACGTCCCACTCATAGATAAGCTCCAAACAGCTTATCATGAAGCCGGACACGCACTTGTCGGTATATACATGAAAGGAAATGGAGAAGTTCACAAGGCCACTATTCTTCCCAGGGGTCCAGCTGCTGGTATCACGTTTTTCCTCCCGCCTGAAGACAAGCATCATCGCTCTAAGGCGCAATACATTGGGTCGCTTGCCACGAGCATGGGTGGCACAATTGCTGAGGAGATTGCTTATGGCCCAGGAGAGATCGGTGACGGAGCATCGTCTGACATCGAGAACGCAACTCAGACCGCCCGTTTGATGGTTACCGCATTCGGATTCTCAGAAGTGCTCGGCAGTGTAAATTTTAGGTCCAATGCCGACGAGATTTCACCAGACACAAAGCGCATCATCGACAACGAAGTGCGGCGACTGATCGATGAAGCGAAGCAGAATGCACGGAGAATATTAACGGAGAGGCGAACTGAGCTTGATCGACTGGCAACAGCCCTAGTACAGTACGAAACCTTAGACAAGGAGGAAATCATGAAGGTTATTAAGGGCGAAAATTTACCGGATCGTATGATGTCAATGGCAGACACCCCAATCAAGCTTCCTGAGGCACCAGTTCCACATACTGTTCACCCACCTGTGCGCGGTAACGATGGCGATGGTAGTTTACCTGCATAATTCTATTACTGGGTGGAAAATAGCATTTCGAAGGCATACCTTTAAGGCGAATGGCGTTTGATATAAGCCCCTCCTCTCGTTGTCCACCGCGTGTTAGACCGGAATAATCGTGGACGGGATTTTCTATCACATTTTCTTGATTTCTTGTATCACTAGTTCATGGTATGGTTCGCGAATAGCGCGATTTTGGTGTTGACAGTGGTTCAGTTCAACGGACAACTTGTTCAGTCAGGATATGCATCGAGTAAGTCTCACCAAATAGAGAAAATTGCACATCGTATAAAACCACGCCCTTTGTTTGCAGATTTGCTATTGAGATTTGAGGCAAAGCGTGTTCCTTGCAGAATAGCAAAGAGCTCCTGGCATGCAAGTCTAGATCTTAGGGAGATGTAAGTGCCCATCTTCAGACCCGTCTGCGCTGACGAAATTCCCAACTTGCCTAATTGGGGCATGAGCGATATCATTGATTGCAGCGCAAAATAGTTATGCCGAGCTTCTCAATAAGTGGGTTACGACTAGTTGAGTGGACGTCAGGAAGCATATTCAATAGGAGGCCAATTCAATGGAGGGGTCTTACATCCTGCAAGTTTCTCCAGTCTTATCCCCTTCCGTCGTTGCTCCACCTCTCATGAAAACAGAGCAGACTGTCCCAATGGCCCTGCGATTTGCGGGTTTGGAGTTTCAATAACAACGTTTCTCCCATCATTATCCGCGTGGACTCTACCTCTTAGTCCCAGTCATCGCCCTCATCTTCGTCTTCATCTGCGACCCAGAATTGGTCCAGGGAAATTTGCGGTAGCTATAACGGTCTCTCATCGTTTCAGTTTAGCTTATGTTTTTAGTATAGATACAAGCCCGACAAGATTGGTTTATCTCGCGGTCTTTATGAGTTTTGCCACATATTCAAAGGTAGAACCTACAAAAATCTTAATATTGGGAGCCAATGCCACGAACGAAGTGCTCTTGATTACTATATGCTATTTCTTATAGTACTAAGTTATTAATGTATTGCAATGAGTTTCATGGTTTACTTGAAATCTTTCCCGTATACCGATCTACTAAGGGTGATACCACACTGGTAGACTTCGACAAGAGGTGGGCGTAGCATCTCGTTTAGGGGGACGAATGTCTGCGAGCAGCCACTCCTTTTTACGAATCCTACTACCGTTTTAGAAGCCTATGATCTGCTGAATAGAAATGACACTGAAGTGTTGTGAGGTGTGTGCTGGGATCTTCGTTCCTACATTTGTGTTAGTCACTTGGATGGAGCTATCATAGAGTGCGTATGTGTCTGCAACTACATCTATCCCTAACTTCTATACTTCTCAGCAAAGCTAAATCCATTGTTTCATAAGTAATCGTATGAGGATCTTGCGCAGACTCTCGAGCAGATAAATTAGTTTTTGGTTACAACTACCATTACTCAAAATGACAACATCGACAACTGCTGATAGAGAGCAACCCATTTTTCATAGCGCTTGTAAACACTTCCTGGACTGGCCGTGTTACCTTGCATACAGCCAGCCTTGGCCGAAACAAAACCGCTCACCGTTCTGAGTCAGAACTTTTGACATAGCCACCCATAGCCCTGCATACCTCGTTCTGATACGAACTGCTATACGAATGGGGGCCAGGTTCATACATCCGTGCGCAAAGACAGTGACGCAATGCCTGCCGGCCTCAAAAGTCGCATATATATTGTACAACTACTTCAGCCGAATCGCGTTTCTACCATGCCCGTCAAAATCTTGAACAGTAACTCGATCCAGCCATGCCGGATGCAAAGCACGCGCTCTTGGCAGCAGAATTGGCCGCCCATTCCGCAGCCAATACAGGAAAGAGCGCCTTCCGAAAATCCAAAGAGCTATTCGGAGTTCCCAGCGTGAGAACACATTCCGTGCAAGCAGCGTTTGTGTCCTAAGGCTTTTTTCAAGGAACACTACAAGTATTCCCCTCTACCGCGCTCCTCATGCATACGGCTAGTCGACATCAAGCCGGAGCACACCAGCGACATAATCAAATGCACCCTCGAAACGGTGGATTTGGACGACGATCCAACGTACGCAGCCCTGTCGTACACATGGAAAAGGGAGCGCTGTGGAGAGTGGACGACACACATAGGCCCCATGTTCCTTTCGCTGACCTCCATCGGATTGCTCGCGAGACCGTTTGACCTCAGACACTTGAGCCACACGAAGATAACCATTTCCTTCTACCACTGGGCTAAACGAACTTGGAAACATAAACGGCTGAGCGAGGAGGAAACCAAGCCGATCATCTGCAACGGGAAGAGGCTGGATGTCTCCCCGAATTTGCACAAAGCGCTCTTGCAGCTCAGACGCACGTATCCTGGCCGCTACTGGATCGATGCTGTGTGCATCAATCAGGAGGACGAAGACGAGGTGGGAAAACAAGTGCAGATGATGGGAACGATATATCAATCTGCAGAGTTGGTGCGTGTCTGGCTTGGGACAGGGCAGTCCGTCTTCAACCATGTTTTATTTGAGGTGTTGTGGGCCCTATGGAAACAGAGAAAAGGCTTGTGTACGCCTCGCGACAAGGCGCTCCTCACAGATGCCATGTTCCTGCTGACTCGTAAATGGTTCTAGCGGCTTTGGACCCTGCAGGAAGCACGTTTGGCGAAAAAGCTTGTGTTCTTGCTCGGTGAGAATGAATATAGTCCTGCTCAAGTCTTGGAGGCTCTCAACTATGTAAACGAGCCGCAAACGAGAGAGGTTGGCGTCGACCGACTTCTTTCCACCGCACTTTTTGAAGGCATCTTCCCGAAATCCAGGGCGACTATCCATATACTCTCTCCGGAGGCAGACTTCTCAGGTGGACAGAAATGGTCACTTTATGAATGGCTTGTTATGGCAGTCGGCCGGCCTCCTACAGATGTCAAGGACATTGTGTTCGCTGGTTTGGGACTCATTAGCGAAGAGTGTGTGAAGATAAATCAGAGCCTTATAATGGTGGAGGGGACTGCATCCCAAGATGGAAAGCAGGTTCCCAGTCTCACTGCTCGGAAACTGTGGTCAGAGTTGCGAGCGGATCATAAAGAATGCTCAAATACGGACGACGTATTCCTAAATCTTGCAGCCTGCCTTCTCTCCCAGGCCCGCCCGATGGATCTCTTCACTGTCTGTGCGCTCTACAATGGCTACCAAGAAGACTTCTACGATCATGTCGATAGACTCCCCATGCCCTCATGGATCCCATACCCACGTTGGGATGATTATGTCCGTATTGACCCTTTCATTTGCCAAGAAGCCTGCTTCACAGCCTGCGCCGATCCCGCATGCAACCCAAAGATATCCGCTGATGGAAAGACTCTGTACATCGACGCTCATTCAATTGATACCATCGAAATCGTATATCCAAGCTGGGTCCCGGACAACCTTGACTCTCTGCTAAATCCCTGGTGGGATTACGTTGCCAAACATCTCGGCAGTTCTCTCCCAAGCATATACGCCCAGACAGGACAATGCGTCCTTCGGGCCTTCGCCAACGCCATGACAGCCGGCTCCTGGGATGATCCCGAAAAACCGATAGAAGAGGTACTCATCCAATGGCTCGCTCAAATTTTCCAGGAAAGCATTTCTGAGCTTGAAGGGGAACAAGCGTCCCATATGATCGCCCGGAAAGTTATGCTGCAACAGTACGCGGATTTACGCCAAAGATTCGGTGACTTTGTGTGGCCTGATCTGGCTCAACCGCTCAACGCCTATGACCAGCCTGAGGTGCGCCATTTTGTTACGTTGCTCATGCGCGTATCGCACTTCCATCGCCGCATCTTTGTCACACGAAGTGGTTATTTTGGCTTAGGACCTTCGCATCTACAGCAAGGCGATCATGTAATGCTCGTTCAAGGAGGTACTGTTCCCTACGTCTTTGTATCATATCTGGATTATGTTGAGCGGCATCATGGTGATGTTAGCGAAGGTAAGAGACCGAGTAAAAGGAGTTCGCTCCACGCCACATCCGGAGATCTAGACCAGTGGATTTTCCTTGGTGAGGCATACGTGGAAGGAATTATGAAGGGTGAACTGGAAAAGAAGGCCGTCTTTAAGCAAATTGCTGTCGTGTAGGATCCTTTCGTCCATGGAATTGGTTCCAGTTGGCATTCTGACAGAGTATCTTTTCATTTGGAGTCTGCCAATTCCTTCCCGTACCCCCTTTCGGAATATTCTTTGGCAAAATGCTGATTGCACCGATATTTTTGAGCCACCATCACCTGAAAAACTAATGCTATCGGGGGACACCCGAGGGAGTTCAGGCTAGGTCTAGCGAGCGCTGTCCGGGACGGCGCGAGGACCACCAGCGGGGTGAGCACCAATCCTTTTCGGTGCCTTCAGAGGTATATAGGATCTTGACCCAGTTTGATTCGTCAATGTTGTTTCCTAAGTAGTGTATCATAACCTTCCTAGTCCATCACCATCCGCATCTACCAAATCACACAGTAAACCATCAATGAGCTTAATTATATCACTCAGACACACCTCGTGGTAGAGTCAAGACCAATCCGTATCGGCTCAGTTAAACATCTGCCTCTCATATCTGCCCATCCGAGGCGGTGTTTCATCCATAACATCCAACTGCCCTTCTTCTCCATGGCGGAAGAGGACTGCGGCACGCTCTCTACTCATTTCTGCCCTATCTCTCTCCTCGGAATTTTCTTGGTCATCAAGAATATGGCGGCGTGATGCAGTTATGCGGCTGATTGGCGATCTTCGGCTTGTGGTTCCGCTTGCAACATCTAGAGTGGCTGATGTAGACGGCAAACTACGTTCAGATTGGCGAATGAACACGCCAGGTGCTGGTACAGGAGTACCGGCCAGCTGTATGGGACCACGCTGAGGGTGAAGATAATGGTCATACTGGCGCGGGCTATGGGAACCACGGACGTCTCCCAAAGGGCTTGGTGGGGAACGAGGGGGTTGCCTCTGAGTAGGAGCAAGAGTGTCAGAGCCCAATAGATCATCATCAGATGCGAGAAGCGGGTGCGGCGAATGCATATGTGGCCGGTTCGACACATCACGTGGCCTAGGCACTTGCGGCATGCTGAAGCGCACAGGAGTTGGTGAAATTATGGGATGGCCACTTCTAAAGGTGGGGCCAGAGTGGTGTTGATCAGTTTGTGACGCTGGGGCTCGTCTTGGAATATAATCTTGCGCGAAAGGATGAAAACTTTCCCCTCGAGCACCTATAGTGACCGGTGCATTCTCACTGGAGCGTTGTCCCGCCCTAGACATTGCGGTAGACATTCGATAATTTTGTGATGCTCTCACGTAAGCGGGCTGCTGATCTGGATAGGCATACGGTGGTTGGGTTACAGAATGGACCTGCTGACGAGCTCTTGCACTCATTCGACCGTATAGACTGCTGCTAGGATAGTTCTGGAAACTCCCAGATGATGATGATGGCCTCCTATGATGTTCAAACGCTTCGGAATGTCTGACCTGTTGTGGCCTCGCTGTGGATAGCTCACTCTCCTGAGAAGACGAGTTTTGAAGCCTTGTGGAGATACGATGGAGGCAGGCAGTGGCTCGTTCTTGAATAAGATTGAGCGGAGAAGATAAATCGCGTTGTACTGCAATCGCTGCGTCTTGATTTCCACCGATCAGGTCACTGTCACCAATGAGACTAAGGGAAGGCCTCAGTGAACGGTAGGCGTTCAATACCCTGGTGTATGGGTGTGTAGGCAAAGGTGATACACTAGGCTGACTAGCAGTAGAGAGATCCGGAAGAGTAGGGTTTGATTCTTGCGATGGGGGTGCCGGTAGTGGTGCAAGAGACGCATTATCAGGGTTCTGCTCCTGGGGCAATCGGATAGAATAGTATGCTCCTCTACTGACGGTGCGCGAAGATGCAGCGCCATCGTATTGAAATTTGTCAAGATTCTCTCCTTGAGAATGGTTATTGCTAGAATTCCGTGACTCTGGGAGCTCATAAAATGAGTATGGGTCACTACCGTTTGAGGTCACGCTACTATGTCTACCTAAAACACAGCAGCATGGTGAGTGTTTGAAACATGCGTTGCATTTGTTGGATTGCCCACCGGAAGTGGCTCTTGTTTCACTGAAGCGTCGAACATCGCCCGATCCCATAGGTGACCAATAGTGTTCATCGGAAGACTCTGCCTCATGGCCAACAGCTTCCTGATCTGGGAGGGCGGAAGGATCCGGAACTGGAGTACTCCAGAACTCGTCATCTCTGGATGCATTAGACTGACCTTTTCGTTGTACTTGGAGCTGGTAACAAGGCTCGCTGCTCGAAGACAGTGTTCGACGTCGTCTAAGTCGCTGCGTCCGCGCCCCTGGCTCCGTCTGTGGCACACATTCTGCGAATCTGTACTTTTGGTGTGAGTCCCAGTAACTGCGTATGAATCTCGGTGGCATAGGGTCTTTCGTGTTGCGGGCGTTTCCAGGAGTCTGCATTTGGCTGAAACTACGAACGATTCATCACTAAGGAGAATGGCAAGTGGATGTTGAGTGAGCGAGACTCACACATCAAGCC
>Ga0247757_10000942_pt1 | contig 21589 bp, 23 predicted proteins | sample UWRJL126311R4_FD_180929 | JGI IMG/M metagenome (GOLD analysis project Ga0247757, IMG submission 180929) | Plant litter microbial communities from Arlington Agricultural Research Station in Wisconsin, United States - UWRJ-L126-311R-4 | ecosystem: Environmental > Terrestrial > Plant litter >...
CCGGCGTAGGTGGCCTGCGTCCGGCCGCCCGATCGGCGCACGGTGCCGAGCAGCGACTGCCGCACGCCCTTGCCGGCCCGCGGCGTGCCGGCCGCGAAGCGCACGGGCCAGGCGGCGGCGCACGCCTTGTAGCACCGGCTCGTCCCGCGGCCGTCCCGGGTGAACAGGTACAGGACGCGCCCCCGGCCGTCGGTGAGGATCCGGCCGTAGCGGGTGGACCGGGTCGAGATGGTCGGACCGGCGGGCGGGGCGGCCGCCGAGGCGCGCGGCGCGCCGGTGCGGGCGGCGGCGGGACCGGCCGTCGCGGCGGCGAGGACGGTGAGGAGCAGGACGAGGAGCTTGGCCATGCGCCCACCGTAGGCGCGGGCTGATTACGCGCGAGTGAACTCCGGGCCGCGCGGGCCGAAGTTGCGGGCTATTCGACGGTGACGGTCTTGGCCAGGTTGCGGGGCTGGTCGACGTTGAGCCCGCGCTTGCGGGCGATCTCGTAGGCCAGCAGCTGCAGGGGGATCACGGCGAGGAGCGGCTGGACGATCCAGTCGGTCTGGGGCACGTAGATGACCGTCTCGGAGTGCTCGGCGATGTCCTCGTTGCCCTCGGTGGCGATCGCGATGACGTGCGCGCCGCGGGCCCGGACCTCCTGCATGTTGGAGATCATCTTGTCGAGGATCGGCGAGTCGGTCGCCACGCAGACCACCGGCGTCTTCTCGTCGAGGAGGGCGATCGGCCCGTGCTTCATCTCCCCCGCCGCGTAGGCGTCGGTGGCGATGTAGGCGACCTCCTTGAGCTTCAGCGCGCCCTCGAGCGCGACCGCGCGCCCGGCGTGCCGGCCCAGGTACAGGAAGAAGTCGTCGTCCTTGTGCTGCTCGGCCACGGCCTCCACGTCGACCGTCTGGAGGAGCTCGTCGATGAGGTGCGGCAGGTGCTTGACCTGGGCGACCAGCTCGGTCAACCGCTCGGTCGACAGCTCGCCCCGCAGCTCGGCCAGGCGCAGCGCGAGCAGGTACAGGACGGCGACCTGGCAGACGAACGTCTTGGTCGCCGCGACCGAGACCTCGAGCCCGGCCCGCGTGAACAGGACCCCGTGGGCGTCGCGGGTGGCCTGCGAGTCGCGCATGTTCGTGATGGCCAGGACCTTGGCCCCCGCCTCCTTGGCCACGCGCATCGCGGCCAGCGTGTCCGCCGTCTCGCCGGACTGCGTGATGCCGATGACCAGGTCGCGCTCGCGGAAGATCGGGTTGCGATAGCGGAACTCCGACGCGATGTCCATGTCCACCGGGACGCGGGCCCACTCCTCGATCGCGTAGCGGCCGATGAGCCCCGCGTTGAACGAGGTGCCGCAGGCCACGATGACGATCCGGTCGACGTTCTTGAGCAGGTCCTCGTCGAGGGCGCCCACGTCGTCCAGGTCCACCCCGTCCGGCCGCACGGTGCGATCGGCGACGGTGTCGGCGACCGCGTCCGGCTGGTCGTGGATCTCCTTGAGCATGAACGTGTCGTAGCCGCCCTTCTCGGCGGTCTCCTCGTCCCAGTCGATCGCGGTGACCTCGCGCGGCCGCTCGGTGCCGTCGGCCCCGTAGATCGTCGCGCCGGCCGTGGTGATCTCCACGATCTCGCCGTTCTCCAGCGCCTGCACGTTGCGGGTGGAGGCCAGGAACGCGGGGACGGCGGAGGCCAGGAACGTCTCGCCCTCGCCGCGGCCGATGACCAGCGGGCACTCCTGCCGGGCGCCGACCAGCGTGTCGGGGTCGTCCACGCACATCGCGACGAACGCGTAGTGGCCCTCGAGGTCGTTGAACGTCCGGCGCACCGCCTCGCGCAGGTCGCCATCGAAGTGGTGGGAGACGAGGTGGGCGACGACCTCGGCGTCGGTCTCCGAGGTGAACTGCGCGCCGTCGGCGATCAGGCGCTGCTTGAGCGCCAGGTAGTTCTCGACGATGCCGTTGACCACGACGTGCACGCGGTCGTGGTTGTCGGCGTGCGGGTGCGCGTTGACCTCGTTGACGCGCCCGTGCGTGGCCCAGCGGGTGTGGGCGATGCCGGTGGCGGCGGGCTGGTCCCCGTTGCGGCGGGCGTCGTCCTGGAGCGCGGCCTCGAGCTTGTCGAGGTTGCCCACGGCGCGCACGCTGTCGATCCGGGGCTCCGCGGGATCACCGTCGATGACCGAGATGCCGGCGGAGTCGTAGCCGCGATATTCGAGCTTGCGCAGCCCGGCGAGGAGCAGCTCCTGCGCGGGCCGGGAACCGACGTAGCCGACGATGCCGCACATGGGCGCCTCCTGCGGTGTAGAACGGAGAACGGCCGCGCACGGCGGCCGCTTTCGGGCTTCTTCAAGGTAGCAGCCGCGCCCGCGGACCCGACGGCCGCCCGCCGGCGGTCGGCAGATGCCGACATGACCGGCAGAAGGTGACCCTCGGCGGGCCGGTCAGCCGAGGGTGCGCACGATCGCTACCAGGCGCTCGCACACGGCTTCCGTCTCCTGCGCGTCGGGCGCCTCGACCATCACCCGCACGAGCTGCTCGGTGCCGCTGGGCCGCACGAGCACGCGGCCGCGGCCCTTCAGCGCCTCGTCCTCGCGCCGGACCGCCGCGGTCAGCGTCGCGTCGGTCATCGCCGCGTCGCGGTCGGGAACCGGCACGTTGACCAGGCGCTGGGGCAGCTTACGCATCCCCTCGCGCGCGGCCAGGTCGCCGCCGGCCAGGGCCTCCAGCGTCAGCAGCGCGCTGGCGATCCCGTCCCCGGAGGGCACGAAGCCCATGTCGATGATGTGGCCCGACTGCTCGCCGCCCAGCGCCCAGCCCCGCTCGCGCAGGACCTCGAGCACGTAGCGGTCGCCGACGCCGGTGATCGCGACGTCGATCCCCGCGGACTCCATCGCGGCGTGGAAGCCGTAGTTCGTCATCACCGTGACCGCGACGCCGCCCGCGGGCAGCCGGTCCTCGCGGCGCAGGTGCAGGGCGATCAGCGCGATCAGTTCGTCGCCGTCGACCGTGTCGCCGTTGCGGTCCACCGCGAGCACCCGGTCGCCGTCGCCGTCGAAGCCGAAGCCCAGGTCGTGGCCGCCGTCGCGCACGGTCCGGGCGAGCGTCTCCAGGTGGGTGGAGCCGCAGCCCTCGTTGATGTTGCGGCCGTCGGGCGCGTCGGCCAGCACCGTCAGGTCGGCGCCCAGACGGCGGAAGATCTCGGGCCCGGCGCGGAACGTGGAGCCGTTGGCGCAGTCGATGACGACCTTGACGCCGCCGAGGTCCAGGCCGGAGAACCGCGTCTGCAGGGCACGGACGTAGTCCTCGGTGGTCCCGTGCAGCGTGCGCACGCGGCCCGGGGTGACGCCGGCGGGCGCGGGATCGTCGAGGCGGGCCTCGATGGCCTCCTCGGCCCCGTCGGTCAGCTTGAAGCCGTCCGCGCCGAAGAACTTGATCCCGTTGTCGCGGTACGGGTTGTGCGACGCGGAGATGACCGCGGCCAGGTCGAACCCATACTGGGCGATGAGCATCGGGGCGGCCGGCGTGGGCAGCACGCCGCCCAGCAGCACGTCACCGCCCGCCGAGGCGATGCCGGCGGCCAGGGCCGCCTCCAGCATGTCGCCCGACTCGCGGGTGTCGCGGATGACCAGCACCCGGGGCGCCGGGCCGGCCGCATCGCCCGTCGCGGCCTTCCCGGAGGACGCCTGGACGGTCGCGGCCCGACCCAGGCGCAGCGCGAGGTCGGCGGACAGCACATCGCCCGCGACCCCTCGCACACCGTCGGTCCCGAAGTAGCTCCGGGGCACGAAGCGCGCCTAGCGCTTCGAGAACTGAGGCCGCTTGCGGGCCTTCTTGAGGCCGGCCTTCTTGCGCTCCTTGGCCCGTGCGTCACGGGTCAGGAAGCCGCGGCGCTTGAGCTCGCCACGCAGGTTGGGATCGGCCTCCAGCAGGGCGCGGGAGATGCCGTGGCGCAGGGCGCCGGCCTGGGCGGACACGCCGCCGCCGTGCAGCGCGGCCACGACGTCCATGCGCTCGGCGAAGCCGACGGCCTCGAGCGGCTGGATGATGTTCTTGCGCAGCGTCTCACGCGGGAACGCGTCGTCGAACGCGCGGCCGTTGATCGTGTAGACCCCCGTGCCGGGCTTCAGCGTGACGCGGGCCACGGCCGTCTTGCGCTTGCCGGTCGCCCGGTAGCGGGCGTCGGCGGCCAGGTCGATCGTGCTGACGATGGGCTCGTCGGAGACGGTGTCCTCGTCCTCGCCGCCCTCGCCGTCCTCGCCGTCCTCGCCGCGGGACAGGGGATCCTGGCCCTCGACGACGATGTCGACCTCGAGGTCCATGCCGGGGATGGCGGGCTTGACGCGCGGCGCCTCCTCGATCTCCTCGACCTCGAGCTCCTCGGCGACCTCCTCGGCCACGGCCTCGGTCACCACGTCCTCGGCGATCGCCTCGGCGACGATCTCCTCGGCCAGCACCTCGGCGACGGCCTCGGCCTCGACCTCGGTGATGATCTCCTCCGCGACGGCCTCGGCGACCAGTTCCTCGGCCACCTCTTCCACGACGGCTTCGGCTTCGGGGGTCAGAGGCTGAGCCTCGACGGCGGGCTGCTCGTCGGGGGTCTCGTCCGGCTGCGTCGTCTCGTCGCTCACGAGATGGTCTCCATCGGTTGCGGGCTCTGCGCGACGTGCGGATGGTCCGCGCCGGCATAGACCTTCAGCTTGGTGATCTGCTTCCGGGCCAGGCGGTTGCGGGGCATCATGCCCTTGACCGCGATCCGGATGACCTCTTCGGGACGGCGCTGGAGCATCTCCTCCAGCGTGCGGGACTTCAGGCCACCGGGGTAGCCGGAGTGCCGGTAGTAGCGCTTCTCGGCGCGCTTGTTCCCCGTGACCGAGATCTTCTCGGCGTTGATGACGACGACGAAGTCGCCGGTGTCGACGTGGGGCGTGTACTCCGGCTTGCGCTTGCCGCGCAGCGCATCGGCGATCTGGGTCGCGAGACGGCCGAGGGTCTGCCCCTCGGCGTCGACGATGAGCCAGTTGCGCTCGCGGTTCTCGGAATTGGCGACGTAGGTCTTCACAGCGTGTGCCCTCAGAAAAAAGCGCGCACATCAGGTGCGCGGCGACGGATCATCATAGGGGACCGCGCTCGAAAACGTCTCGCGGGAGCCCCGGATGACGCACCGCAGCCGTTGCCACGCGAGTGTGGCGGCGACGACGGGCGTTTCCTGAGTTCTACTACACTTGCGCCCGCCGAGCCGGTCCCGCCTCCCGTGCCGCGCCTCCTCCTGACCTCCGCCCCAGCCGTCGCCGTGCTGGCCGCGCTCGTGCTTCCCGCCGGCGCCGGAGCCGCCACCACCGCTGGCGGCGGGGTCTTCGCCGGGCCCGCGCCCGTCGTCGCGGACGCCCACTGCGTGCGCCGCTGCCCCTCGATCCGCAGCGTGACGCCGGGCTCCAGCATCGTCCAGCTCGTCGGGACCCACCTCGGCGCGGTGACGGTCGTGCGCTTCGCGGGCACGGCGCGAGCGAGCGACGACCGGTCGGTCGTCGCCACCCCGGTCTCCGACACCACGGTCGAGGCGACCGTGCCCGCCGGCGCCCGGACGGGGCCCGTCGAGGCCGTCGAGGGCGGCGGCCGCCCCTCCGCCGACAGCCCCGACGAGCTCGCGGTCTCCACCACCACCGCGCTGGACGGCGGGGCCGTCGACCTCCAGGTCGACGACCCGCGGGTCGTCGCCGGCGTCGCCCGTCCCGCCGCGCTCCACCTCATGGTCCGCAGCGGCGCCGCCGCCCGCGTCGACGTGCGCGCGGCCGGGGGCGGCGCGCCCGCCGCCACGTGGGCCATGCCGGCGACCGAGGCCGGGACCGTGATGACGGTGCGCTGGGACGGCCGCGCGACCGGCGGGCGGACCGTCACCGACGCGCGCTACCGCTTCCGGGTCACCCCGGCCGGGACGCGCACCGCGATCAGCCCCCCGTTCGCGCTCCAGGCCGCGGTGTTCCCCATCGTCGGCCCCCACCGCTTCGGGACCGGGAGCGCGAAATACGGTGCGCCCCGCGGCGGGCGGGCCCACGCCGGCCAGGACGTGTTCGCCCGGTGCGGCACCCCGCTGGTCGCCGCGCGGGCCGGCCGGGTGCAGGACCGCAAGTTCCAGTCGGCGGCGGGCAACTACGTGGTGATCGACCGGGACGCGAGCGCCGAGGACGACATGTACGCCCACCTCAGGGCGCCCGGCACCGTGAAGGTGGGCGAGCACGTCGTCGCCGGCCAGCCGATCGGCGAGGTCGGCGACACCGGCGACGCCGACGGCTGCCACCTGCACTTCGAGACCTGGACCGCCCCCGGCTGGTACGAGGGCGGCGCGCCGAAGGACCCCAACCCGCTGCTGCGGCAGTGGGACCGGGGCTCCTGAGTCACGCCCCCGTGCGAACCGGTGCAGCTCAGCGTCGCTGAGCGACGCTGAGCTTGACTGGTTCGGGACGCGGCTACGCCTTGGCCGCCCGGACGGCCGCGCGCAGCGCGGCCGAGGCCGCCTCGCCGTCCTCGAGCCGCAGCGTCATCGTCGACGTCCCCCGCCGCTCGCCGTGGACGGCCACGACGACGTCCTTCGGGCCGATGACCAGCGCGACCCAGTGCTCGGGGTCCGGGTCGCCCGAGCCGTTGGCCCGCCGCAGGAGGCCGCTCCGCTTCAGCCGGCGGTTGCGGCTGACGAACGCGGGGCTGTCCGCCGGCACCGTCAGGAGCCGGCGGTCGTGGATCGCTCGTAGTCGGCCATGCCCAGAAGGCGGGCGCTACTCCCACTCGATGGTGCCGGGCGGCTTGCTCGTGATGTCGAGCACGACCCGGTTGACCTCGCGCAGGGAGTTGATCATGCGGCTGGCGATCTGCTCGAGCAGGTCGTAGGGCAGGCGGGCCCAGTCGGCGGTCATCGCGTCGTCGCTGGTGACGGCGCGGATGACGACGACGTAGCCGTACGTGCGCTCGTCGCCCTGGACGCCGACCGTGCGCACGTCGGGCAGCACGCAGAACGACTGCCACAGCTCGCGGTAGAGGCCGGCGCTGCGGATCTCGTCCTGGAGGATCGCGTCGGCGTCGCGGAGCAGGTCGAGCCGCTCCTTGGTCGCCTCGCCGCCGACGACGCGGATGGCCAGGCCGGGGCCCGGGAAGGGCTGGCGGCGGACCATGCGCTCGGGCAGGCCGAGCTCGGCGCCGACGGCGCGGACCTCGTCCTTGAACAGGGCGCGCAGCGGCTCCACGAGCTCGAACTGCAGGTCCTCGGGCAGGCCGCCGACGTTGTGGTGCGACTTGATCGTCGCCGCGCCCGTCCCGCCGCCGGACTCGATGACGTCCGAGTAGAGCGTGCCCTGGACGAGGAAGTGGGCGTCGCCGACCGTCTCGGCCTCCTCCTCGAACACGCGGATGAACTCGGCGCCGATGATCTTGCGCTTCGTCTCCGGGTCCGACACGCCCTTCAGGCGGCGCAGGAAGCGCTCCTCGGCGTCGACCGCGACGAGCGGGACCTTGAAGTGGTCGCGGAACATCGCGACGACCTGGTCGCCCTCGTTCTTGCGCATCAGCCCGTGGTCGACGAAGACGCAGGTGAGCTGGTCGCCGATCGCCTGGTGGACGAGCAGCGCGGCCACGCTGGAGTCGACGCCGCCGGACAGCGCGCAGATGACCTTGGCGTCGCCGACCTGGGCGCGGATCCGGGCGACCTGCTCCTCGACGATCGACGCGGCCGACCAGGCCATGTCGCAGCCGCAGATGTCGCGCAGGAAGGTGGTGAGGATCTCGGTGCCGTGCGGGGTGTGCACGACCTCGGGGTGGAACTGGATGCCGTAGATGTCGCGCTCCACGCTCTCCAGCGCGGCGACCGGCGAGCCGGTGGACGACGCCAGCGCGGTGAAGCCGGGCGGCGGCGCGAACACCGTGTCGCGGTGGGACATCCAGCACGCCTGGGTCTCGGGCAGGCCGGCGAGCAGCCGGCCGGGCTCCAGGACGGCGAGCTGCGAGCGGCCGAACTCCCCCACCTCGGCGGACTGGACGTCGCCCCCGAGGTCGTGGGCCAGCAGCTGCATGCCGTAGCAGATGCCCAGCACCGGGATGCCGAGCTCCAGCAGCGCCGGATCGAGCGCCGGGGCGCCGTCGGCGTACACCGACGCGGGCCCGCCGGAGAGGATCAGGCCGCGCGGCTTGCGCTTGGCCACCGCCTCGGCGCCCACGTGGTGGGGCAGCAGCTCGGAGAACACGCCGCACTCGCGGACGCGGCGGGCGATGAGCTGCGAGTACTGCCCGCCGAAGTCCAGGACCACGACCTCGTCGAGGTCCCGCGGGACGTCCAGCCCGGCCGACTCGTCGGCGAGCTGGGTCCCTGCGGTCGATGCGGTGATCGGGCGGCTGACGCTCGGGACGACCTGAGCGTCCTCCTCCCGATCGGTCACGCGGACTCCGAGGCGAGCGCGGGCGTCTTGCTCGCGCCGTTGCCGTTCGGGGCCGGGGCGGGGGCGGCCGCCCCACGGGCGCCCATCCCGACGCCCTGCGACGTCTGCAGCGCCTTGCCCTCGGTCTGCAGCGACGGCGCGATCATCAGCTCCGCGCGGTTGAACTCCGCGAGGTCCTGGTAGCCGCAGGTCGCCATCGAGGTGCGCAGCGCACCCATGAGGTTGAACGTGCCGTCGTTCTCGTGGGCCGGGCCGGTGAGGATCTGCTCGAGCGAGCCGTTCTGCACCGTCTGCACCCGCGCGCCGCGCGGAAGCGTCGGGTGGAACGTGGCCATGCCCCAGTGGAAGCCGCGGCCGGGAGCCTCGTAGCCGCGAGCGAGCGGCGAGCCGATCATCACGGCGTCGGCGCCGCAGGCGATCGCCTTGGAGACGTCGCCGCCGGTGCGCATGCCGCCGTCGGCGATGACCTGGACGTACTCGCCGGTCTCCAGCATGTGCTGGGAGCGGGCGCCCGCCACGTCCGCGATGGCCGTGGCCTGCGGGACGCCGAGGCCCAGGACGCCGCGCGTGGTGCACGCCGCGCCGGGGCCGACGCCCACGAGCACGCCGGCCGCGCCGGTGCGCATCAGGTGCAGGCCGGTGTGGTAGCTGGCACAGCCACCCACGACGACGGGCACGCCCACGTCGCGGATGAACTCCTTCAGGTTGAGCGGCTCGGTCGTCTCGGAGACGTGCTCCGCGGAGACGACGGTGCCCTGGATGACCAGGATGTCGAGGCCGGCCTCGAGCGCGAGCTCGTAGAAGGCGCCGACGCGCTGCGGGGTCAGGGAGGCCGCCGCGACGACGCCCTGCTCCTTGATCTCGCGGATGCGCTGGCTGATCAGCTCGGGCTTGATCGGCTCCTGGTAGATCGCCTGCATCTCCGCGGTGGCCTGCTCCTTGGGCAGCTTGGAGATGCGCTCCAGCTGCTCGTCGGCGTCGGCGTAGCGCGTGAAGATGCCCTCGAGGTTGAGGACGGCGAGGCCGCCGAGCTTCCCGATGATGCCGGCGGTCGTCGGCGAGACGACCCCGTCCATCGCGGACCCCAGGAGCGGCAGCTCGAAGCGGTAGTCCGCGAGCTTCCAGGAGATGTCGACGTCGTCAGGGTCCCGGGTGCGGCGGGAAGGGACGATCGCGATGTCATCGAAGCCATACGCGCGGCGGGCCTTCTTCCCGCGACCGATTTCAATCTCCATCTGATGATCCTAGGCTCGGGGGCGGACAAAACGACCCCGCGCAGGCGGGGTCGACGAGGGGCACTTCGAGGCAACTGCGGGTGGCGGCAACCACCCCCACGACGATATCACCGCGCCCCCTCGGAACCCGGTGGCGCACCCCAGAACCCCCGCTTTCCAGCATGAAACGAGGGAGCGGGAATCGGCGCCAGCCGATTCCCGCTCGTGATCGGGGCCATGCGCCGGCCCCTGGCCGGCGCAATGGCCGCGATCACGCGGCTTCGACGGGAGTACTCAGGTGCTCCACGCGCGTCTCCCCCAGCAGCCGCTCGACCTCGCGGGCGTCGACCAGGCCGGCGCCGATGCGCTGGGTCGACTCGGCGCCGCACGCCACGCCGTGGCGCAGGCACTCGTGCGGCGGCAGGCCGGCGTAGCGGGCCGACGCGTAGCCGGCCAGGAAGGCGTCGCCGGAGCCGCGGACGGCGACGGCCTCGCGCGGCTCGATCCAGATCCGCAGCAGCTCCGGGCCGGTGTCGCCGCGCACGCAGGCGACGCACCCGTCGGGCACGGTCATGATCGCCTCGCGCGCGCCGAGGTCGCACATCTCGCGCACGGCGATCGCGCGGTCCTCGTCGTCGTTGAACTCGTGGCCGACGAGCTCCTCGGCCTCCAGGACGTTCGGGGAGATGACGTCGGGCTCGGCGCGCACCGCGTGGCGCAGCGGGTCGCCGTCGGTGTCGATCACCGTGGCCACGCCCAGCTTGCGCACCTCGCGGATCAGCTCGGCGTAGATCCCCGCGTCGATGCCGCGCGGCAGCGAGCCGGCGAAGATCACCATGTCGGCGCCGCGCGCCAGGTACAGGAGCTTGTCCCGGAACAGCTCGACCTCCTGGGCCGTCACCGCGGGACCGCGCTCGTTGATCTCGGTCTGCTGCCCGTTGGTCGGGTCGTAGACCGCCATGTTCGTGCGCGACTCCTCGCCGATGCGCACGAAGTCGTTGAGGATCGACTCCTGCGTGAGCTGCTCGACGATGCGCGTGCCCGTCGGCCCGCCGGCGAAGCCGGTGGCGATCACGGGTGCGCCCAGCGTCTTGAGCGTGCGGGCGACGTTGACGCCCTTGCCGCCCGGCATCGTCATCTGCTCGACGGTGCGGTGGCGGCGTCCGAGCCGGAAGTTCGGGACCGACAGGGACTTGTCGATGGCGGCGTTGAGCGTGACGGTGATGATCATGCGACCCCTGTCTCCTGACGGGAAGGGCGGGCACGGGATCTGAGGGCGTCCCTCCGGCGCCGTCGCCGGCGGTCCCCCAGGAGAAGGAGCGTACCGCCCACGAGCACCGCCAGCAGGATTCCGACGGCGGCGACGCCCCCGGGGACGCTGGAGTCCACCTTCTGCACCACGGTCGCGGCGGCCACCGGCTCGGCCGTCAGCAGCGCCACCCGGTCGACGACGCGACCCCGGTAGCGCACGACGATCGTGCCCTGGCGGGAGCCGCGAGGCAGCGGGCCGTCCAGCTCCTTGGGCACGCCGATCAGCCGCAGCTGCGTCTTCTCGCCCTTCTTGATCACCCGGCGCACGGTGCGCGAGGCGACGAGGTCGACGTGCTTGCCGTCGCGGTAGGCCAGCGGCACCTGGGCCATGCGGCGGCCCTTGCGGGTGACGAGCGCGTCGTGGTAGCGGCTGGCGGCGTAGCGCAGCAGCGTCAGCGAGTCCCGGTTGCGGATCTCCTCGCTGGGGGCGCCGAGCACCGCGCTGACGACCGGGACGCCGTTGCGCGTGCCGGAGGCCACGAGCACGTAGCCGGCCTTGGAGGTGTGGCCGGTCTTCACGCCGTCGACCCACCCGACCTCCTGGACGAGCGAGTTGCGGTTGACCACGACCCGGCCGACGGGCCCGCTCTTCAGCGTGGCCTTGCGCAGGTTCATCGTCTCGCGCAGGAAGGCGTTCTCGCGCATGACCTCGGCGAGCTCGACCAGGTCGCGGGCGCTGGAGTGGTTGTCGCCGACGTCCAGGCCGATCGGGTTGCCGAAGTGGGTGTGCTTCAGGCCGAGCTGGCGGGCCCGCGCGTTCATCATCTTCACGAACCGCGCCTGGGTCCCCGCGACGCCGATCGCCAGCGTGACGGCCGCCTCGTTGGCGCTGGGCAGCATCAGGGCGCGCAGGAGGTCGGCGACCCGCATCCGCTCCCCGGCCTGCAGGCCGGCGGTCGACTCCCCCGGGGTGATCGCGTAGTCGGCGACCCGGAAGACGTCGCTCGGCTTGGCGTGCTCGATCGTCAGCAGCGCCGTCATCATCTTCGTCGTCGACGCGATCGGCCGTTCCCCGGACGGGTTGCGCTCGGCCACCACGTCGCCGGTGTCGGGCTGGACGACGATGAACGCCGAGGAGCTGAGCGGCTCGATCGCCGACGCCCCGCCGGCCGCGGTCAGCCCGAGGCCGAGCAGGACGACGAGCGCCGCGAGGACCGCGGCGATCCGGGAGCTGCGCGCCCGCACGGTCAGCGGTGCAGCCGGATGACTTCTCCGGCGCGCAGGGCGTTGGCGTCCAGGTCCGGGTTGAGCTCCCGGATCCGCTCGATCGACACGTCGTACTTGACCGCGATCGCCGACAGCACGTCGCCCTGCCTGACGGTGTACTTCTTCTTGACCTTCTTGGGCTTGGACTTCGTCGTCACGGTGGAGGATGCGGTGTCCTTCTTGCCGTCGATGCCGCCACCCTGAACCACCATCCATACGGCGAGTCCCGCCGCGACGAGCGCGAGCGGCGCGAGAACGCGGGCGGTGATGCTGGTTCGTCGGGAGCGCATTGAGGTGAGCAGAATAGGCCCAAGGGCCCGTCTCCGTGTCTGGCGCAACGCTGCGTGCGTCGCCGCCGGACCCCGGACGGAGGACGATACCGATCAGTGGGCGAGCGCCCAGGCCGCGGCACGCAGGCGCTCCGCCTCGGTCCGCGACGCGGTCGCGGGGTCGCCCGCGCCGCCGCCGCCGAGCAGCTGCGAGGCGTTGACGATCGACCGCGAGGCGGTGATCAGGCCGCCGGCGGGGCCGGGCGCGAAGGCGGGGGCCACGTCCTCGACGCGGCCGCCCTGGGCGCCGATGCCGGGCAGGAGGAAGGGGGTGGCGGGCATGAGCTCCCGCATCCGGGCGATGTGCTCCGGGACGGTGGCGCCGACGACGGCGCCCACGTCAGCCAGGCCGGAGGCCGGGCCGGGCGCGCCCGCGGCGGCGACGAGGCGGGCGACGTGCTCCCAGACCGTCGCTCCGGACGCCAGCTCGGCGTCCTCGATGTCCGTCGCTCCCGGGTTGGAGGTGCGCACCAGCACGATGACGCCGGCGCCCCGGGGACGGGCGACGTCGAGCAGCGAGGCCAGCGTGTCGGCCCCCATGTACGGGCTGGCGGTCATGGCGTCGGCGCCGAGGCCCTCCACGTCCCCGAAGGGCGTGGGGGTGGCGCCGAGCAGCGACTGGGCGTAGGCCCGGGCGCTGACGTCGATGTCGCCGCGCTTGGCGTCGGCGAGCACGAGCAGGCCGGCCGCCGTGGCCGCCTCGCAGGCGGCCGACAGCGCCGCCCGCCCCGCAACGCCGAGGCGTTCGAAGCAGGCGAGCTGCGGCTTCACTGCGACGCAGGCGGGCCCCGCGGCCTCGATCACGGCCCGGCAGTGCGCGGCGACTGCGGCACCCGCCCGTTCGGACGGGGTGCCATGCGTGTCGCCGGCAGCGGCGGCCTGAGGCCACAGCTTCGCCGGATCGGGATCGAGTCCGAGGACGACCTGGGACTCGCGTTGCGCTACGTGGTTGGCCAGCCGGTCCCCGAATGGGACTCCGGCCGGCCTGACCCCGTCGTGAGGGAGCTGGATCAGCTGCCCTTCACGGCCTTCTTGAGGCCGGAACCGGCCGAGAACTTCGGCGCCTTGGACGCGGCGATCTGGATCTTCTCTCCGGTCTGCGGGTTGACGCCCTGACGGGCGCCGCGCTCGGCGACGTGGAACTTGCCGAACCCGGAGAACGTCACGTCGCCTCCACGGGACAGGGTCTCCTGGATGGTTTCCAGCACGGCGTCGACCGCCTTGCCGGCATCTGCCTTCGACAGCTCCGCCTTCTGGGCGATGTGGTCGACGAACTCTGACTTCGTCACGTGGACTCCTCCTTCGAGGGGTTGATTACGGTCGAACCTAACACCGTCCGCGGACGGCGAACCCTGTGGACAACAGGAAAAAACGCCGGACGGAACGCTGCGGCGCGGCAGTGTGGCGGATCCGCCGGACGAACAGCGTCGCGCCTCGGAGCGGACGGACCGGCAAGCCCCATCCCGCGACCCGTCCCGGGGATGCGCGAGGATGTCGTGCGACATGACCCTCATGCGCGTCTCCTGGATCCTCACCGTCGCGGCCTGCGTCATCACCGCGGTGCTGCTGTTCCTGTCGGACTACGTCGGCTACGGATTCGTCGCACTCGCCGTCGGCGCGTCCGCGGCCATCAACATCCGCTGAAGGGGAAATCCCTGCTCAGCGCGGGGTTGTCGGGGGCCTGGAGCCGGCGCTGTCCGGGCGGATCTCCGTTCCGGGCAACACCTTGTCCTCCGGTTCCAGGTGGATCAGCACGTCGGTGCCGGGCAGCCGTTCGGCGATCGCGTCCTGGAGCGCGTGGGCCGTGTCGTGCGCCGCCTCGAGCGTCGTCCCGGCGGCGAACTGCACGTGCAGGTCGACGTAGCGACGGGAGCCGGCGCGCCGGGCCCGCAGCTTGTGGAAGCCGCGGACGTCGCGCGTGCCGAACGCGACGATCTCCTCGCGGATCGCGTCCAATTCGGCGCCCGGAAGCGCTTCGTCGACCAGCATCCGGCCCGAGCGGGTGATGATCGAGAGCCCGGTCCACAGGATCGCGGTGGCGACCAGGAGGGCCACGACGGGGTCGATCCAGGTCGCTCCGGTCACCTCCGTGAGGGTCAGCCCGACGAACACCCCGCCGGACGTGAAGGCGTCGGTGCGCAGGTGCGAGGCGTCCGCCTCGAGCGCCGGGGACTCCGTCTCGCGGGCCTTGCGGTGCAGGTAGTGGGAGATGACCACGTTGGTGACCATCGACACGCCGATGACCGCCATGCCGAAGCCCAGGTGCTCGACCTCGGCCCCGATCGCCAGCCGGCGGATCGCCTCGAACGCGATGATCGCCGAGCCCAGGAGGATGAGCATCCCCTCGATCGCCGCCGCGAGGTTCTCGACCTTCGCGTGACCCCAGGGGTGGTCCTCGTCGGCTGGCTCGTCCGCCTTGCGGATCGAGAAGAAGGCGATGATCGAGGCGATCAGGTCGACCGACGAGTGCATCGCCTCGGACAGGATCGACACCGAGCCCGTGACGGTGCCGGCGACGACCTTGAGCAGGATCAGCAGGGTGTTGGACCCGACCGACAGCAGCGCCGCGCGGCGCTTGACGGCGGGCCGGTCCTCGACCGCGATCAGCGCGTCAGCCACGCCAGCAGCTCCCTGGCCGCGCGGCCGCGATGGCTGATGGCGTGCTTCTCGGCCGGCGTCAGCTCGGCCATCGTCCGGGCGGGATGCTCGTCGGGCACGAAGGCCGGGTCGTACCCGAACCCGCCGTCGCCCCGGGGCTCGGCGGCCAGGACCCCGGTGCAGCGGCCGTGCACGACGTGCTCGCGCGGCCGGGCCGGGTCCTCGGTGGGGTCGACGTGGGCGATGGCGCAGACGTAGGCCACGCCGGAGCCCGCGGGCGCCTCGCGCAGCAGCTTGGCCAGGTTCTCCGCGTCGGTGGCCTCGGGACCCGCGAAGCGGGCGGAGTACACGCCCGGCGCGCCGTCCAGCGCCGCCGCCGCGATGCCCGAGTCGTCGGCGATGGCCACCCGCCCGGTGGCGGCGGCCGCCGCCCGGGCCTTCCCCAGCGCGTTCTCGGCGAACGTGGTGCCGGTCTCCGGGGGCAGGATCACCTCGTCCGGCAGCGGGTCGACGGCGTACGGCGCCAGCAGCGTCGTGAACTCCTCGGCCTTGTGGGCGTTGCGCGTCGCGAGCAGCAGGCGTCGCGGGGCGGGGGCGGCGGCCACGGTCAGGCCGCCGCGTCCAGCGCGGCCTGCTGGTAGACGAACAGCTCGTCGATCCCGGACGAGGCGAGCGCCAGCAGCTCGTCGAGGCTGGTGCGCGACAGCGGGGTGCGCTCCGCCGTGGCCTGCACCTCCAGGAGGCCGCCGTCCCCGGTCATCACCACGTTGGCGTCCACCTCCGCGGTCGAGTCCTCGGGGTAGTCCAGGTCCAGCAGGGCCAGGCCGTCGACCATGCCGGCGGAGACCGCCGCCACGGCCCCCTTGACCGGGGACCGCTCCAGCTTGCCCGCGGCCACCAGGGCCCGGCACGCGAGCTCCAGCGCGACCCAGGCACCGGTGATCGACGCGCAGCGGGTGCCGCCGTCGGCCTGCAGCACGTCGCAGTCGAGGTAGATCGTCCGCTCGCCGAGCGCCTTGAAGTCGATGACGCCCCGCAGCGACCGGCCGATCAGCCGCTGGATCTCCACCGAGCGGCCGTCGGCCTTGCCCTTGGCGATGTCGCGCTGCTTGCGGTCGCCCGTGGAGGCGGGGAGCATGCCGTACTCGGCGGTGACCCACCCCTTGCCGCGCCCCGCCATCCACCGCGGGACCGACTCCTGGGCCGACGCGGTGCAGATGACGCGGGTCTCGCCGATCGAGATCAGCGCCGAGCCGGTCGCGGTGCGCACGAACCCGGGTTCGATCGTCACGGGACGCAGCTGCTGGGACGTGCGGTCGTAGGACCGGCTGGGGGTGCTCACGGGGTGGTCTCTCCTGAGGGGGACGGGGTTGGGAAGGGGTGCGGCGGCGGCGACGCGCTCATGCGCCCAGCCGGTCGGTCGGCAGCGTGACCTGGGTGACCTCGCGCAGCGGCATCTGGAGGAACCGGGTCCCCAGCGCGCGGAACGTCTCGGCGTCCCCCGTGCACAGGAAGCGGTAGTCGCCCTCCTCCGTGCGCCGCGAGTCCAGCCCCCGCGAGCCGAGCGCGTGCTCGACCTGCCGGGCCGCCGCGGCGCCCGACGTGACGATCGTCACGTCGCGCCCGAGCATCCGCTGCAGCAGTGGCCGCACGAGCGGGTAGTGGGTGCAGCCGAGGATCACCGTGTCGACGCCGGCCTCGCGCAGCGGTGCGCAGTAGGCCCGCACCGTGTCGACCAGCGCCTCGTCGAACGGGAACCCGCTCTGGATGATCGGCGCCAGGTCGGGGCACGGCACGCTCACCAGCTCGGTGTGGGCGTCGGCGTCGTGCACGGCGCGCTCGTACGCGCCGCTGGCCACCGTCGCGGGCGTGGCGAGCAGGCCGATGCGGCCGGTGCGCGTCGCCGCCACCGCCTGCAGCGCCTCCGGCTTGACCACGCCGATCACGTCGACGCCCAGCGTCGTGTCCATCATCCGGGCCTGCAGCGCGGGCAGCGCCGCCGCCGTCGCGGAGTTGCAGGCCACGACCAGGAGCTTGGCCCGGTGGCGCAGCAGCTCCTCCGCGATCTCCAGGGCGAAGCGCTCCAGCTCGCCCTTGCTCCGCTCGCCGTAGGGGAAGCGCGCGGTGTCGCCGAGGTACAGGAAGTCCTCGTTGGGCAGGCTGACGAGCAGCTCGTGGAGCACGGTGAGGCCGCCGACGCCGGAGTCGAAGACGGCGACGGGCCGGTCGCGCGGGTCGGTGGAGGCTGAGGTGGACACGGCCGCCCATGGTATTGCGGCACCGGTCCGGACCCGCAGGGACGACGTGGTCGTCCCCCGGGTCATCGTGCCCGCGCCGCCCCCGACGGCCGCCGACGTCGCCGAGCGCGTCACTTGCCGCCCACGCTCTCGAGCGAGTCCTGGAGCTTGGCCACGATCGACTTGGCCATCGACGCGCCGTTCATCCCCTTGCCCGCGGCGACCACGCCGGCCAGCACCCCGGCGATGAGGAGGATCAGCGCGACGTACTCGACCGTGCCCTGGCCGGAGTCGTCGCGGAGTCGGAGCAGCCAGGCGTGGATGCGTCCCTGCAGTGCGTAGCCCATCGGGTGACCTCCTGAGGTCGTCGGTGGAGGCGCCGAGCGGCCTCCGGATGCGATGGACCCCATGCTGGGCGAGATCGTGTTACCGATCTACACGTGCCCCGTGACGATTGTGCGTCAGGATTGCCACAAATGCGTGTCCTCGTGGTCTCCAACATGGCTCCCGGCCCCCAGGCCCCCGGCCGCGGGCAGTTCGTGCGCGACCAGGTCGACGCCGTCCGGGCCCGCGGCGACGTCGACGTCGACCTGCTGGAGTTCGCGCCCGGGGACTACGCCAGGGCGTTGCGCGAGGTCCACCGCCGGGCCCGGGGCCGCGACGTCGTCCACGCCCACTTCGGCCTCACGGCCTACGTCACGTTCGCGGCCCGCGGGGTCAAGCGCGCGGTCACCCTGCACGGCACCGACGTGCGCCACCCGCGCACCGGCCGGCTGACGCGGGCGATCCTCCCGCGCCTGGATCTCGTGGCCGTCGCCTCGGAGTCCCTGGGGGCGGAGCTCGGCCGGCCCGGGGTCGCCGTGCTCCCCTGCGGGGTGGCGACCACGCGCTTCCGCCCCCTGCCCCGCGCCGAGGCCCGGGCCCGCCTGGGGCTCGACCCGGACGGGCCGTACCTCCTCTTCCCCGCCGACCCGACCCGGCCGGGCAAGCGCGCCGACCTCGCGCGCCAGGTCGCGGGCGACGTCCCCCTGCTGACGCTGGGCGACGTCGCGCCCGACGAGGTGCCCTGGTGGATCAACGCCGCCAACGCCGTCGTCCTGCCCTCGGAGGCCGAGGGCTTCGGGCTCGCGGTGCTCGAGGCGCTGGCCTGCGACGTGCCCGTGGTGGCCACGCCGGTGGGGATCCACGCCGAGGCGCTGGCCGGCGTGGCGGGAACGGCCTGTCTCCCATTCGACCTCCAGACCTGGCGGGCCGCCGTCACGCCGCACCTGCAGGCGCGGGACCCGCGCGTCGCCGGACGGGCCGCGGCGGAGCGCTGGTCGTCCGAGCGGATGGCCGCCCAGGTCGTGCACGCGTGGCGCGCACTGACCGGGACGGGCTTATACTCGCCCCCTGACGCGCCGCACGGCGCGTCCTCTGTATGACCAGCATTCGACAGCGCATGCGCCGGCTCGCCAGCGCCGAAGCAGGATCTTCCTCACCCGAGGCCGAGCCCGGGACGGTCGCGGATCCCGCGGCCGCGACCGGCGACGCCCCGGCGACGCCCGCCGTCGACGCCGCCCCGACGCCCGACGGCACGCCCACCGCGCCCACCGCACCGGCGCCGACCCCGGCCGCCGAGGGCACGCCGCCGGTCGACCCCACCGCCGCGGCCGCCGCTCCGGGCGCGGCCCCCGCCCCGGGCACCCCGGGCGCCGCACCCGCCGACCCGGCGGCCCTCGCCGCCCCGGGCGACCCGAACGCCCCCGCCGTCGACCCGGCCGCCGCTGCCGCCGCCGACCCCAACCACCCGGGCTTCGCGACCCGCGGCCGCCTGCGCCGCCGGCTGCGCTACCTGCGCCGGGTCCGCGAGCTCGGCTACCGCGACCTCGGCGGCCTGATCTTCGACCAGCACCGCTTCGCGCGGCCCAACGAGACCCTCGTGCAGACCAAGGTCGCCGCGCTCGCCCAGATCGACGGCGAGGTCCGGGCGCTGGAGAACGCCCTGGAGGACAAGCGCGCGATCGCCGAGCTGCGCGAGGCCGGCATCGCCGCCTGCCCCCGCTGCGGCGCGATCCACGGCAGCGAGTCCCGGTACTGCCCGGCCTGCGGCCTGGCCCTGAGCGGCCCCACCGAGATGGCCCCGGTCCACGCCCCGGCCCAGGGTGGCGCGCCGGTGGCGTACGCCCCGGTCCCGACGCCGCCCAACCCGGTGACGATCGCGCCGATGCCCGCCCCGGTGACCCCGCCCATCGTCGGCCCCGCCGCGACCCAGCCGCCCACGCCGCCCGCCGCGTCCACGCCGGCGCCGCCCGTGTACACCCCGCCGCCCGCCGCCGCGGCCGCGCCGCCCGCGCCCTCCTCGAGCCCGCCCGTCCCCGCTCCGTCGCCCGACCCCGCTCCGGCGTCCGCGCCGCCCACGCCGGACCCCGGCGCCCCGGCGGGCCCGAGGGACGAAGTCGTGGCCGAGCAGCACACCATCCACCTGCGCGGCGAGGGGAACGAGCAGCCCACCACCGTCTTCCGCGCCGCCGACGTCGAGGCCGGCGCCGGCGTGTCGATCAGCAGCGGCGATCCGCTGACCGGCCCCCAGCCGGCCGGAAAGCCCGACCTGCAGAGCGGCGACCCGCTCGCCCCGAAGCCGGATCCGGCGTCGCCGTCCTCCGAAGCGGAGTCCGAGCCCCGCTCGTGACCGGCCCGGCGCCGCAGCCGCCGCCGGTGCTCCAGCCTCCGCCCGGCACCATCGCCTGCCCCCGCTGCGGCGCCGCGGTCGGGCCCGAGCAGGACTGGTGCGTGACGTGCGGCGTGGCCGCGCGCACCCGCGTGGCCCCCGTGCCCCACTGGCGCCGGCCGATCGTCGTGGTCGCCACCGTCGCCGCCCTCGCCCTCGCCACGGTCGCGGTCGCCCTCGTGTCGCTCAGCGGCAGCGACGCCCCTCCCGGCGCCGCCACCGTCACGCCGGTCATCGGACCGCCGATCAACGCGACCACCACGACGCCGGCGGTCACGCCCGGCCTGGAGACGACGATCGGCACGCCGACGACGATCGCCCCGGCCGTGCCGCCCGCGAACGGCACCGCGGGGACGACGACCACCCCGCCCGCGACGACGACCGCGCCGCCGGCCACCACCACGACGCCTCCGGCGACGACGACGCCCGTCACGCCGCCCACCGGCGGCGCCGCCGCGCCCTAGCCCAGGGCCGCCCAGCGCGGGGCGAGCCCGGTGAGCAGCCGGTCCGCCAGCGGGTGCAGCGGGACGTCCGGCAGCTCCGTCGGCCCGCTCAGCGTCTCGAGCGTGCGCACCACGCCGCGGGCCAGCGCGTCCACGTCGTAGCCGCCCTCCAGCACCACGCCGACGGGCACGTCGAGCTCCGCGGCCAGCGCGCCGACCGAGGCCGACATCGTGGCGAAGCCGTCGTCGCTGACCGTGCAGCCCGCGAGCGGGTCGTCCGCGTGCGCGTCGTAGCCGGCGGAGACGAGGATCAGCTGCGGCCGGTAGGTGCGCGCCACCGCCCCGACGAGGTGCTCGACCATCGAGCACCACAGGTCGTCGCCCGATCCGGCGGGCATCGGCAGGTTCAGCGTGTAGCCCTCGCCCAGGCCCTTGCCGGTCTGCTCGTGCGCGCCCGTCCCGGGCCACATCGGCCACTGATGCAGGGAGCAGAACAGCACGCGCGGATCCGCGTAGAAGATGTCGTGGGTGCCGTTGCCGTGGTGCACGTCCCAGTCGAGCACGAGGATCCGCGTCAGCCCGTACGCGTCGAGCGCGTGGCGGGCGGCGACGGCGACGTTGGCGAGCAGGCAGAAGCCCATCGCCCGGGCCGGCTCGGCGTGGTGGCCCGGCGGCCGGTGCAGCGACGAGCCCAGGCGCGCCTCGCCGCCGAGCAGCGCGTCGACGAGCGCCACGGCGCCCCCCGCGCTGTGCAGCGCGGCTTCCCACGACCCGGCCGAGACGATCGTGTCGGGGTCCAGCGCCCCGCCGCCCTGGGCGCAGAACCGCTCGATGCCCTCCAGGTACGCGGCGGGATGGACGGCCTCCAGCTGCGCGGCGGTCGCGGCCGGCGACGTGCGGACGTCGTGGCCGAGCCAGTCGCGGGCGGCGAGGGCCTCCTCGATCGCCACGATCCGGCCGGCGTGCTCCGGGTGCGCGCCGGTGTCGTGCCGCAGCGACGACGGGTGGTGGAAGAGCACCGGGGCAGGCACCCCCGTACCGTATCGGTCGTGGCCGACTCCCCGATCCTCTTCGACGCCGACATCGCCGTGATCGGCGCGGGCGGCGCCGGCCTCTACAGCGCGCTGTGCGCCGCCC
>Ga0247757_10000943_pt1 | contig 21557 bp, 16 predicted proteins | sample UWRJL126311R4_FD_180929 | JGI IMG/M metagenome (GOLD analysis project Ga0247757, IMG submission 180929) | Plant litter microbial communities from Arlington Agricultural Research Station in Wisconsin, United States - UWRJ-L126-311R-4 | ecosystem: Environmental > Terrestrial > Plant litter >...
AAGCAGTATGTTTCCGAGGCTCTGTCGCTCGGATTGTCTGCTACGTTCAGGATTCCAGGATTCTAAAAGTATCCGAAATGTCACCGTCACCGTCACCGCACTGGCAACTGATTTTTAGGCAGACATATATAAGTCCCTTTTTGGGACAATGTTATCACCATAGCGCCATCCACCATGTCTTCTTTACTTTCCAGTCCTTATGTGGAAGCTCTTCAAACCTTTTACAACAATGTTGGCAAAGCATACAATGACACCACTCGCTCAATGCACAGCGGAGGCCCTGAGAGAATTGTCGAAGCAGCAGGCTCAGCAGTTAAAGAAGGTAGTTGGGTCCTCGATCTAGCCACAGGTACAGGGAAGGTGGGATTTGTCACGGCAAGCAAAGTGGGTAACACAGGACGTGTGCTCGGCATTGACATCTCGGACGAATTTCTAGGGATTGCTTCGGAAGCAGCGAAGCGGCTGGGTGTCAGCTCGTACGTGGAATTCGTTCAAGGCGACGTCGGGAAACTTGCGTTGCCGGATGCTTACACCACGCGGTGCTTTGACGCGGTAACGTGTGGGAGCGCCATCGGCATGTTTCCCAGCGTACAGACTGTGCTGGATGTGATTGCCAAAGAGCTATTGAAACCGGGAGGCATATTTGTGGCGGACATGTATGCGACGCACATGCCAGCGAAGCTGTTCCTGGATGTTGCCGTACCGCGGGGCTTTCAGCCTCCCTTGGATCCGAAGTGGTTGAGCGATACAGAGACCACTTTCCGAAACATCTTTGCAGATTCCAAATTGGACCTGAAGAGCATCACGCTGCATGTAGCATCTCAGGCTAAGTGGGACGCAAGCACAGCAGAAGCGACGGAGAAGTTGTGGACAAGCATCGCGTTTGACCAGACGTGGGTGTCATTCGGGCTGGACAGGCTTGGTGCGGAGGTCATCGAGGAGATTAAACAGGCATGGATCAAAGGGCTTGAAGATTATAAAAACTCGGATGGGTTTGTTGTTGCGGAGATGAAGCAGTACATTGCCGTAGCTGTGGCACAGGAATGAGCAGCGGGGCCGAATGAGTGATTAAACACGTTATATTCAAAGATGACTCAATACCCTAGAGCTTGCATACCCGAGCTTGCATATCCACACTCTTCCAGACCCAACGCCTATAGCAACCATTCTCCCTGATATGATCGAACACCCTCCTTGATAGTCTGGTGGTATCCATACAAGGTTGTCCGAGTTGTATGTTATCCACTTTCCGTCCGGGCTTAGCCCTACACCAAAGATCCCCGGATTTAGAGGTTCTACCTTACCTGGTGGTACTTCCAAAGCTCGTGGTGTATATAAGGGAATTTTCCCAATGTTACTATTTATGTACAAATCCGTAACACCGAAACATAAACTGCGCAGCGAGCAGCCAATGCGAAGCGTTTGCAGGCACTCGCCACTACTAACGTCCCAAATCCTTGTATCGTCGCCAGCCGACGCTGACGACGATGCGAGACGATTCGAGTCATGGGAAAAGGCCACCGAAGTGATCCAATGGTTGTGGCCTTTGAGGGTACGCAGGCAGACTCCGCTAATGGCCTCCCAGATCCTGACGGTCCCGTCAAATGAACCTGACGCGAGAAGAGTTGAGTTGTATGAGAAGGTGGCCAAAGTTACCCCATCGCTATAACCTTTAAGGGTACGTAGGCAGGCGCCGCTGCTGGTCTCCCAGATCTTGATAGTACAGTCATTTGAGGCTGATGCGAGAAGGGCTGAGTTATGTGAAAAGGTGACTGACCTAACGGAGTGGCTATGGCCTTGAAGGGTGCGTAGGCAGATGCCGCTGCTGGTCTCCCAAATCTTGATAGTATAGTCATGTGAGGCTGATACGAGAAGGGTTGAGTCGTGTGAGAAGGTAACTGAGACTACCCAATCACTATGGCCTATAAGGGTGCGTAGGCAGGCGCCGCTGCTAGTCTCCCAGATCTTGATAGTACAGTCATTTGAGGCTGATGCGAGAAGGGTTGAGTCGTGTGAGAAGGTGACTGACCTAATGGAGTCGCTATGGCATTCAAGTGTCGCCACGGACTTGCCGCCAGTAGCGTCCCAGACCGGTAAAGTAATGGCATACGACGTGACCTGGGTCAAATCGTGTGAGAAGTTGACCGAATCGAAGACGTCGCTATGGCTCTCGGTTCTATGAAGGAATTTGCTGCCACAGATGTCCCAAATTCTGATATTACTTTGCTCCTCTACAGATGCGAGCCGGGTCATATCGTGAGAGAAAGCGGCCGACATAACGGATTTGTTGTGCTGGAGCAACCGCAGAAAATTGTCGGTTACATTCCAGATCCTGACCGTTTGATCCCCCGATGACGATGCGATAAGAGTCGAGTCGGGTGAGAAAGCGACCGAATAGACAGTACTCTTATGACCTTCCAACGTGCGTAGACAGGCGCCACTATTGTCCCAGATCTTGACGGTCCCGTCATCTGACCCTGATGCAAGAAGGGTTGAGTCGTGTGAGAAGGCGACTGAATGGACCCTATCACTGTGGCCTATAAGGGTGCGTAGGCAGACGCCGCTGCTGGTCTCCCAGATCTTGATAGTATAGTCATGTGAGGCTGATGCGAGAAGGGTTGAGTCATGTGAGAAGGCGGCTGACTTAACGTAATCGCTATGGCCCCAGAGTGTCCGCAATTGGGCGCCACTATTGTCCCAGATCTTAACGGTCCTGTCATATGAGGCTGATGCGAAAAGGGTTGAGTCGTGTGAGAAGGTAACTGAGACTACCCAATCACTATGGCCTATAAGGGTGCGTAGGCAGGCGCCGCTGCTAGTCTCCCAGATCTTGATAGTACAGTCATTCGAGGCTGATATGAGAAGGGCTGAATCATGTGAGAAGGCGACTGACCTAACGTAATCGCTATGGCCCCAGAGTGTCCGCAAGTGGGCGCCACTATTTGCATCCCAAATATTGACGGTACCATTGACCGAAGTTGATGCGAGCCAACTCGAATCGTGTGAGTATGCGACCGAGCTGTCACAGCTCTCGAGAGTCTGCAAACAGGCGCTCCAATCACTTTCCATAGCGGGCTTTACATTTATCCACGCTAACTCATCCGTCTGGAAAAATCGCCTTATTAAGCTGTTTGTTGGACAAAAGATAAGTGCAGAGACATATACTTGAAGAGGAGCAGCCTCTATCCCTTGTTTGTGGTACATAATGAATCGACAAGCATCATGAACTAGTTCAGTTAATGCAAATGCATTATTATGTTGCTAAGCTTGCATCAGTAAGAATTGTGTAGATATGGTTTCGCTATTTGGCATTTACCTGGATAATATTGTCGAGTTTTAGCATAGCAAGCACTCCTTTCGACATGCTTTCACAACAGCTCAATGCTTCGAGCCAGTTGAGAAATTTTTTCCTAATGAACACGTCCACAGCGCCTCCATCCTGCAGGTCATCTCTATAATTTACGTGACTTTCGTGTTCCCATTCACAAAGATGATCGACCCAATGAATGCATGAATAACGTGATGTCAGCAATGGGTCCGGAACCGGCTTGCGGACGCACTCCAGAGGGAAGCCGAATTGACCTAAGCCGTAGATATCGCGTCGCAACGTCCTGGACAAAACTTCGAGCGATCTAGAGAATATTTGATAGTGTATATCTGCCGGTCCAGAGGGAAAGATTTCATTGGTTGCTTCTGTGAGGAGATAGTCCTTTGCTGACTGGTGCACAAAGTAGATCACGCCAAATCGAACAACTAGGAAGGACCCACATAATTCAACAATCTCGTGCACTGACTCTGTATCATCAGAAAATTCTTTGAGCGCCTCTACAAATGATGTCAGTTCACTGAGGGTAATGGGTTTGTACACAGTCGCTATCATGGCAAGAATCTGCTTATAGAGTTTCGAGTCCTTTGATTCACAAATTTTTTTCATCATTCGCTCGTAAAGAGAATTAAGACCAGGCGGGAACTCATTTAACCTTACGCGGGTCCGTCCCCGTGGAATGTCCTCGAGATTTTGGCAGGCCAAAGCCGCCCAGAGGAAGGTTCCATTAGCATTTGACAGTAGGTGATTGAGAACAGCGTCTCTTGTCTTCTCATCATATTTCTTCTTCCGCGATAGCTGGCTAAATCTATGTTTGATATAAATGTTGACAGCCGCAGAAATATGCTCTTTGTTCAGCTCCAGACAAACCCCCACCTTGTTTTCAGCCTCGTCGAGCTGGCTCTTGATGCAGGGCTGATTGCGATTCGAGACAAGCCACTTAACGCGGGGGGATAATGAAGAATTCTGAGTGATGAAGTTCGAAAGCTTTAGTAAGCCTTCCGTGCACTCGTCCAGTGCATCGATAACAAAGTATGTATCCTGCAAGATTGGATCTTGTAGAACATTTGTAAAAATCTCAGACAAAGCGACCCAAGCATTTACATCTTCGAATAGTTTTTTCCCTGAATAGTCATATTGCTTCTGAAAATGAGATATGAGGGTTGGCTGTTGTTGAAGAAGCATATAGAGAAGACCACGCAGTACAGCCGTGGCGCTGTTGATTCGCGAGTCGGTAGCCTGGCAGAAAAAGTAAGATAGAAGGGCTGTCTGAGAAATTGACTTGCTCAGCTCGTCAATAATGCCACAGAGTAGCATAGTTTTGCCTTTTCCAGGGTCACCCGTAATCCATAATAATCGGCTATGCTTATCGTCACGCCATCGTTGGAAGTCCGAGTTGTCAAGGATCCAGCGGTATGAGTCCGCCAGTAGACCACCCTTAGTATCTTCGATGCGCTTCTTATCATTATGAGGATCAGTAATGCGCAAGCCTTGAATGCAGCTTTCCCGCTTATCGATCACCTCTCGGACCCGTTTAAATGCATTCCCTGCCCCTTCACCGTAGTAAAGGGGCATCTCAACGTCTAGAATGCCCAATAATGCGTAGACTTTATCTTCCGCTAACTTTGTCTGGCGCCGTTCCATCCACAAAAACCGTTCATCTATGCTGAACTGAGATAGACGAGCTTCTTGAAGCGCGGAGGCAGGAATACCTGTTATCTGCTGAATCTGTTGCTTTAGAGAGCTTCTGTCACCTATCCGCATACGCTCGCAAGAGAAAAACTCAATCGAACGAGGTGCAAGGAGTTCCTGGAGTGTCCAACCGCGAGTGAACCATCTGCTTCTACCCAGATCCGAATCCCGTTGTGAATGGAGATCATCACCGATGCAGCGATTCGTTACATCTGACAAATAGACATAGCATCGAGTTGCGTTGCGATACCAGTGAAACATGGAGTTGATAGCCTGTGACAGTTCGGCATAGTTCGACTTATTAATGCAACAGGTGTCAATCCAAAAGTATTCCAAGCCATCCAGTGCAGCTTGTTCTCCGCAGAACCGGACCTTCTCATAGCCAGGCTTATCTTTGTCAGTACCATTTATCAGGTCGTTGAAGGTGACTTCTTCGGTATCGGCTCCCCACGTATGCGAAAGTATCGCGTAGAGAGGGATGGCTTCGTCGCAAAATTGAGTGAGACTGACCTCGCCAGCATCACTACGTCGCAACAGACGCATTGTTTCGCATTGAGCTGGACGGGGTGCGAGCGGCGGAAGCGGAGTTTGGCCGGGCTCAAACGTGGCAGCCTAGCTGAAGAGACGAGCCGAACAACTCGCTCATCTATTGAGAATATTAGTCCTAGCTATCGAGCCATACAAAAAGATAGAACGCTAGGTTATACTAAAAAGTTGCGTTTGAAAGCGAGATAGAGTGGGAGTGCTAAGCTACTTACGCTGTGCCTTGCCATGCCCTTAGTTTGTGAAATGAGCATTGGAAGAAGCCTCATGTAGCTTAAAGCGGGGTACGGCTGACTGACATGCAGCGGTCAGGCTTCAGCAGAAGGCAAATTTGCATGTGACTAGGCTGAATGCAGTTGTCTCTTGATATCTTGAGAAGTGGAAGAACACATTGATGACGCTAGCAGGTGTTGAAGATACATGTACAACACGTGGTGCATGTCACGTGCATTCATTCTTGTATCACGTATTTCTTTCCTTAACTATTAGTTAGTAAGATCAATCAACTCTTCTCTCTATATTATATACCCTAAGAGATACTATTTGAACAGCAGGGAGGACGGCCGAGTCGTACCGGCTAGAGGGTTACTGTAACAAAGGGTTTGAGTTTTAGAAGAGAGGTTGATATGTGCGTAGCCATGCAAAGTGTGAGAGAACCCCCCTGCGATGGGTGGATGAAGCGCGCGTCGGGGTTCCCCGTTCCCAGAGACGCGGTGCAGCTGCAAGTTTCCTGCGGTCCCGTGTATTTGGAAGGTGCTAGGGTGAATGATAAATGATCCACGCGGGGTAGCGTCTGGTGGTTCCTGGCTATAATAGAAGTCTCTAACCTGGCATTATTGCATGTATTCGCTATCTACAATGCAGGGCAGCGATGTCGAATTCCCAGAGCCTTTTAAATCCGTATCTTATGTCCTGGGTGCTTGTTTGTGCCGGTATAAGCACTCACTCACTCACGCCGCTCTACCGCCAACCCCCGGCCTCAGGACTTCGCAAGCCATAGCGAATACTATGCGTCCCTCGGACACGGCGAGGCCAATCGCGCAGCTCCCCACACTCCACGCACCGCCATAGCCGGATCTGAGAAATTCGGCCAAGAAGGCCAAGGCGGCGCCTCAACGGTCATCCTGCGAATCACAGCCTCACGCTGAGGGCACGTTTTGCCAAGGCTGCTGTTCTTCAGCCTCCTCTTGTATGCGACATTTAGATGGTCTCTCCCAATGAGGCAGCTGCACCGTCTTCTATGATGACGGGCACGCTATGCATGGGCATGGCCCGAGAACTTCGCGGACCCGGTTTCTGGAGAAGCAGCCGTGGAGCAGTAGCAGCTGCGAGCAGTGCCACGAGGCAGGCTAGTTTACTCGACCGATGCAAATACTTGCGTATGCAGCGTGGTCGGTCTCGCCAGGGCCGCGGGTGAGGTTGATCGCAAGCTCTGGGGCCCTGGCAACCTTATAAAAGCTGCATATGTAGCTCCCTATAATTGTACGACGCGTCGCGAGTCTCCCCTCCTTTTTTTGCACTCCTTCAACATGCAAAGAAATATGGCGTCCCTCAAATCCCTTGGTGTCGCGGCAGCTCTGCTCGTGAGCGCCGTCTCTGCGCAGACCTTCCAGCGCCTAGGAACCTGCCCTACGCTTGGTACTACCCTCTTGCTCCTAATCGCGCAACCTTAGCTAACAGAGCTCAGGATGTGTCTTCCCGCCCGACCAGTAAGCCATTGACCACACAATGGAGCTTCGGAGAAGCTTCCGCTGACCAAATCATTTCAGGGCCGATTTCCTCGCCGGCCAATACTTCGACATCCGTCTTGAAGTCCACGCGCCAAAGAACGGTTCAGAAGCTATTGGTCTTCCTCCTGATGAGAAGTTCACCTTTACCATCGCCAAGGGTGACGGAAAAGCCAAGCCAGTAACCAAGTTCTTTGACATTCAGGAGTCGAAGCTCGAGAACTGGACCTTCACTTGGTTTGAAGGTAAGATGATCCCACTTGGCTATCCAAGACTGAATGCTGATTATGGCAGATCTCTTTGCTAAAGATGCAAAGCGGCCCACCCTTGTCGATGTGCGTTCCAGGGCCTACCGTCGTCTTGCTCTCTACGAGCCTGGCGAGTACACAGCTACCCTCAATTACAACAATGGCAGCACCACCAAGGCAACTTGGCTTGTGCGCGATCTCGCCGAGGAACGCAAAGCCAAGAACATCATCATGTTCATTGGCGATGGTATGACCACCAACATGATCACAGCTGCACGCTTGATCGGTCACAAGAGCATCAACGGAAAGTACCAGACCAGGATGCAGATGGATCAGTTCCCAGTCCTCGGCCACCAAATGACCCATTCCATTGACTCCTTCATCACCGACTCTGCCAACTCGGCTTCTGCTCTTTACACTGGCCACAAGAGCTCCGTGAATGCTTTGGGCGTGTATGCGGATTCGAGCAAAAACCCTTTCGACGACCCCAAGGTCGAGACCATTGCCGAGATTTTCCATCGCCTCACTGGTGGCCATGTTGGTATCGTATCGACTGCCTTCATTGCTGATGCTACTCCTGCTGGTCTGACTGCTCACACCCGTGCACGAAGCGAGTACGGTGCGGTTATCGATTCCTTCCTAAACGGTATCACCAACTACACCTGGTCCAAGTGGGACGGACCTGATGTCCTCTTTGGCGGAGGTGCCGAGCAATTTTACTCTCCCTCGCTTGGCGGTGTTACGTACCAGGGCAAGGATTACTACCAGGAGTTCGCCAAGAAGGGATACCAAATTGTCCAGAACCGCACTTCGCTCCTGGCTTCTCCTAGTAATAAGAAGACTCTTGGTATCTTCACCACTTCGAACATGGCCAAGTGGCTTGACCGCAATGTCTACCGCGAGAATCTGAAACAATCTCGTTCCCCTACTGGTGACAAGACTCCCGCTCTTGATCAGCCTGGCCTCAAGGAGATGACTCTCAAGGCTATTGACATTCTGTCCAAGCGCTCCGGCGACAAGGGTTATTTCCTCATGAGCGAAGCTGCCTCCATCGACAAGATGATGCACGTGCTCGACTACGACCGCGCTCTTGGTGAACTCCTCGAGCTCGACGACACCATTAAAGCTACTGTCCAAAAGCTTGAATCCACAGGCAGCCTCGACGAGACTCTTATCCTCGTCACCGCCGACCACGGCCACGGTTTCGATGTCATGGGCTCCGTCGACACTCGCTACCTCGCCGCGCAGAACGTCGACCGCAAGAAGCGCAATGCCATTGGCACGTACCAGAACTCCGGTCTCTCCCAATACCAGAACACCGGCAACCTGACCTACACCGACTCTAACTTCCCCCGCAACTGGGACCCGCGTTACACTCTCTTCCAGGGTCTAATGGCCGATCCCGACCGTCGCGAGAACTGGAGCGTGCACAAGGATGGCCCGCGCGAGCCGGCCGCCGAGGTAGTGGAGGACTCTGATGACTTCTATGCTAACCCTGAGGATGCCGAAGACGGTATCCTGCTTAACGGGACCCTGCCCGTGAGCAACGACCAGGGCGTGCATTCACTTACCGATGTGCCTGTCTTCGCCATGGGTCCTTGCCAGGAGAAGTTTGGTGGTGTGTACAACAGCATCGACATCTTCTTCAGCATGGCCGAGTGCTTTGGTCTGGCGAGGGGAAGGCCTGACGGCTACTAAATTAGTAGCAACGGCGTAGACGGGACGATGATATCATGTATAGGCGCGTAGCCTTAAAATTATAAATGTTTAATGTTTTTGCGTGAATGTGCTTGCCGTGCCTCTCAATATTCATGTTGCTGTGTGCTGATGTTTATACATCTGGATGGGTACCATGCTGGACAACTCGGCAGCACCTTGGCGGACGCTGGGCCTAGCCGCATATACGATCCCTGAGACCGCCTATAGTTGACCTATGCTCATTTTTTCAGGGGCACTCTTCATAGACGAATAATCTCACCAACATTTCTTTTGCTGTGCGTGCACCGAAGTGGAGAAGTTGGTAAAAGCCATTGTCCGCATCCGGAAAAGCGCAAGACAAGTCCAACGTAGAAGACGTCATCACTTCCACTGCTGCCCTTTCATGCACAAGCACGAAAACCTCAGCTACATTCATGCCACTTTTCTTGCCTCATAAAACAGTGTTCTCCTGCGGGAATCGTCGCCTAGCAGCGGAAAAGTGCGCAATTTACACGGTAATAGTCACGCGTCTCTTCCACGCGTCAAGCTCCCAGAAACAGCACGCGTCATCACGTGGATCAACCTTCACCATACTCCCAAGCAAATTACCAACATCAACATCTTTCCGGTGCTCATCTACAATGTCCAAGCGTACGTCTTACCAGCGCTCGGAACTCGGCCACCCTTCCACCAAGCGCGCTAAACAAATCGATCAAAAGCCTCCTTTCGAGACCTTAGTTGAACTGCTTGAGCTTCAGGAGGAGAAGAAAGACGTTACGAAAGTGGCCCATTGGTTCCGTCCCAGGGACCTTCGGATACATGACAACACCGGATTACATCATGCCTCGCAGCTCGCGCAGGAGTCCAAGAAGCCTTTACTGTGCTTTTACCTGCACTGCCCCGCCGAGGAAAGCTGGCACGGCACGAGCCCTGCACGCATGGACTTTATGCTCGAAGGGCTCGCCAAGATGCAGGAAGAGTTAAAGGAGCTGAATATTCCCCTCGTGATTCTTCAGTCCGAGACGCGCGAGGACCATATCCCTATCATTGCAAAATTCCTCGAAGAGAACGGGGTATCGCATGTTTTTGCAAATTACGAGTACGAGGTTGACGAGCTGCATCGCGACATCAAGTTAGCCAAAGAGGTAAAGGACAAGATGCACGTGTCCATTTTTCATGACCAAACCGTCGTGGAGCCAGGCTCCATGGTCACGAATAGCGGGACGCCCATGAAAGTCTTCACGCCCTATCATCGGGCCTGGCTCGACATCGTGAAGAGCGAACCGCATCTCCTCGATACACAACCACCTCCGGTGAAGAATTCCTCCGTCGCTATCAAAGAGCTGCAACGGCTTTTCGATTCCAAAGTCCCGAAACCAGCAGAGGACAAGCAATTCGCGTCTGAGGAAGACAAAAAGCGCATTCGCAAACTGTGGCCCGCAGGCCACGCCGCCGGTCTTAAGCGCATGGATGCTTTTCTTTCGCAGATCGATAACTATGCCGCTACACGCTCCAATCCAGCTGCGAACAGCACATCGCGTATGTCAGCTTACTTTTCCGCCGGCATGGTCTCAGTGCGAGAAGCCCTCTCCAAGGTGCGCAAGTACAACAAATCTAGTGCCGACTTCACACCCAACAAGTGCAGCACTGGGGTGCACGCCTGGGTCCGGGAAATTGTGTTTCGGGAGCTATATCGACAGACGCTTATGACAACACCGCATACTGCCATGAACCTGCCCCAGAATCTCAAGTTCGAGAGCGTGCGGTGGGAAGACGACGAGGAAGGGTGGGAAAAGTGGTATAAAGGGATGACCGGGGAACCTTTCATCGATGCTGGCATGAGGCAGCTCAACGCCGAAGCCTACATGCACAATCGACTTCGCATGAACGTGTCGAGCTACTTGTACTGCAATTTGTTGCTGGACTACCGGCGAGGAGAACGGTATTTTGCCGAAACACTGATCGACTGGGATTTGTCCAACAACACCCAAGGATGGGAGCCGAGTTACACAGTGTTCAATCCGGTATCGCAGGCGGAGAAAAACGATCCTGACGGGGAGTATATTCGGACGTGTGAGTTAGCTAGGCTCCAACCGATGGCAAGCTGGGGACTAATTGCAACAGGGGTACCCGAGTTGAAAGACGTGCAAGGAAAAGCTATTTTCGCACCCTATGCGCGACTCAGTAAAGAAGAGTTTGAGAAGCTAGGCTATCCAAAGCCGCACGTTGACTGGAAAAAGACCAAGCAGCGAGCCATCGAGCGGTTTAAAAACGATATGCGAGATGCTACGCCTTGAAGTGATAAGCATGAATCAAAATCGATCTACCTCGAGTATATCTGGTAGCTCGCGAGTTTGCCTTGCATGCTACACTCAGTCACTCACATCTCCTCACCCACATCAACAAAATTTTGCCGCCGACGAAGATTTGGTAGGTTATTATCAAAGAAGGGAAGAGCCAGATAAAGAATTAGGTCTCCAGTCTTAGGGGAGCACACGGTCCGGTTCTGTGGGAGATGTGACAAGACGTGGCATGCGGACAGCTCCAAGTATTGTACTAGAAGCAGTCTGCCTAAAGTTAATTTGCGGATAACCCGCTTTGCCCCAATCACATTCCTGTCACATAGTGCATTAGTGAATTTCAGAACATCTTGATTAAGATATTTCGTATGATAATCGGGTAGGTTATTCACTCCTCCATGATGCGTGTTCCTTCCGCATCTGCTCTCGTATCTGAAGTCTCTGACTCAGCTGTTGTTGGTCGGTTGTCAGCTGAAGAGGGATCTTCTGCAGTAGGTGTAGCTACAACACCAGCGGGAGGAACAAAGGTTTCCCCATCTTCGGTGTCTAGCTGCATCAAGAAAGTTTCCCAGATCTCGATCAGCTTGCGGAATATTAGTAAATTTACAAGAGCTGATGAAGGGGTCCGTACCTCTTTCTGTGCTTCCACCGCGCTTTCTAGATATGTCTCAATACCAGACTTGAAATCTTCGACCTTCTCTCTCTCGAAGCGCTCCAGCTCGCTTCTCATCAGCCGTCCCATATCCTCGAACAATAGCCTTGCTTGATGAACCCTTCGTTCTGCATCGGCCACATCGGCACTGAGCTGATTCAATCGATCCTGTTGTGACCTTCCTTGCCTAAGTAGCTTGTCTTGGGTCGTTCTACGCTTTTGGAGTTCAGATTCAGCCGAGTGCCATGAGTGATATGCCTTCTGTCGCTGCAGAAACGCCTGCTTCACTGATCCAATAAGACGAATATACTCGTCAATGACTATGCCCATTGTGAGAACATCTTGTTGAGCTTGGCGCTCGTAGAGCTCTCGTATCCGAATCTGGATATCGGACAAGCTATCGAGGGGGCCAGACAAAGATGGGGAGAGTTCTACGGTGGACAAAGAGTGTAGAGAAGCGGAGAAATCGCCACACGCTTCTGCCAGGCCCTTCCTTTGAGCCACCACAGTGTCCGTAGCCTTTAGTAGCGCCTTTAGCTGGTTTTCTAAGGCATCAAGGTAGACCTTGCGGTCATGGAACCACTGGGTATGTCAGCATATAACAGGCTAGATCTGGAGTTCTCTTACATCATCATGTTCGATGAACTTGCCACTGCTGCCACCCAACATGGAACCAAACATGCCTTTGCTTTCACCGAGCCCTGGATCCTTGCGCTCCTTGTTCTTGATGTCGACATTGAAAGCATCACTCTCCAAGAAAAGTTTCAAGTCGCTATCGTGTTGCAGAGCAGAATGTGCGGTAGTTTTGTTCAGCATTCGCTCCAGCGCAGCGCGTCTCGACTCCACAAAATTAGCATCAAAACGTCCGACAGCCTGCTTCTCTGGAGGCGGAGGAATGATGATGCCGGGGTTGTTGTTGTGTAACTGATTGTATAGCCATAGGAAGTCGCGGTAGCGGCGGGAAACGGTAAATTCAGGATTGCGGTAGCCTTTCGATGTAGTCTGGATGCCACAATGGTCAGCGTATCGTCACATGTTCCCAAAACATCAATTAGTACCTTTGTCATGACTGAATACTCGGTGTGTGAGCTTGTCAAATCGCCGACCTTATGCGGATCTCCTACATAGATAGTAAATATTGGCTTTGCTGCCTGCTCCACGCTCACGCTGGGCTGCGTCTGTCGCTGGGGGGCTGCTGCAGTTGGCGGTTGTACCGGGGGTGGTACTCGAGGGCCTCGTGCTACAGGATTCTCATTCTCATCATCATCCAAGTTCACAGAGTCCATCATTCCAGAAAGCGAGGCGGTTGATGCACCCGGGGTCTGACGAGGGGCTCGGCCGGCCGGTTCCTTCTGTGGCGGCGCGGGGGGTCCCTCTGCGACCGGTGCAGCTGGTGGTGTGGGAGCACCGAGAGGCCCTAGGGGATCATCCACGGCTTCAAGCTTGGTTGCCTGTCCGCCGTACTGCCGCCTGCGTGGTCCTCGTCCAGCTGGAGAGCGTGGGGCGGCGGAAGCGGAGGGAGCGGAGCTTTCTGTGGCTTTCGAAGACGAAAGCGACTCTAGATATCGTCAGTCTAGGTCATTATCAGTAATTATTCTTGCCGTACCAGACTCGCCTGCTTTCGCTGTCTTGGGTGCTTGGAGGGGAGGAGATTGTGATGGGACATCTAGGCATTGTGTGTCAATAGTGGGGCTTCAGTTTGAAACGAGAAACGTACCTCCCCACGGAGAGCTCCCTTCGTCGCCGAGATCCATTGCGTTGCGAGTATTGGAGCTGTCAGTCGAGCTGCGATGAGTGTCGCAGTGCGCGCCGGCCCCAGACGTGCTTTCCGCAATTAGTGGCTTGGCGACATGTCATTCATCACCACTGCTGTGTGCACTTATTGTCTATGCCATCTGCATTTCGTAAATGTATTTCTAGCTATTTACTATACGACTACCAGCTGTCGGTACAATCGGTTCACATCAGCTGTAATCTATTTCCTTCCGCCACATTGACCCATGCCACCGAAGCTAAAACACAACGTACTCGTGGGGCTCAACGCCGCAAAAATTATGGATGAGTAAATCTGTGGGTACAGTGCCGCTTTGCCATGATTGCTTATATTACTTATTTATAGGCTACGAACAGATCAACTCAAATGCTGCAGTGTGTAGTTGTCCAGCCTCGGCTCACGATGCTCATGCTAACTCGGAAATTACGCTAAGCCTTTTCCGTCTTTACACCAAAGATTCTCGAAGTTACAACACCCATCGCCTCTCCATTTCCACGCGACAACCATCTCAATTGATGGCATGGACTCCCCCGCCATGCTTCGCCAGGTGCTACGTCTCTCTGCCACCTACCGAACGCTAATGACGGCCCCGTCCCGCCCGCAAATCCGTAACTTCGCCCTACTTTCTCCACAGCTTGCACACCCGCGCCATCTCACCGTACCACGCATCCTACAGCCTTCGTTCTGGGCCTCTGTGATACCTCGTCCGTTTCGGGAACGGATTCACAACTCAACAACAGGAGAATGGAATCCTGCAACCCCCTACATCGTCCTCGCAATGCTCGTAGGAAGTCAGGCAATACAGATGTTATGGTTGAAGCAGGAAAGAGAAAGCCGTTTAAGGAAGACAGAGGCTCAGATTGAGACCCTAAGAGAAGTCATTGAAAAGGTACATAATGGGGAAGATGTGGACGTGGAGAAGTTGTTGGGCACAGGTGACGCAGCAAAGGAGGGAGAGTGGAAAGAAAGTGGGTCTTTCAAACTCTACCTTCATCTACAGAGAAAAAGCACTGACCGCTGATAGTGTTGAAGGAGATTGAGGAGGAGGAGATGCTGTTCCAAAGCCGAAAAGCACGTCGGGCGCTCAGGGAAGCCGCAATACAAGAAGGTGAACCCTCAGCAGAAAAGGTCTCAACAGAACCAGGGCCCAACAATGGGGTGGAAACGCAGATCAAGGTTGAGAGCGTCGATGGCGCCAGATTCTATTAAACCTCAGTGAACCTGCTGCCAGTTCCATTCTAAAGCCGCCGGACACAGATGTGACCTGAGAGAGCCAAATGCGGCAATACCACCATCTCAACTTTCAATGATAATACCTCGTTAGTACAACCATTTCAGGAAGCGTCGGTCGCATTTGCCATTCAAGTACACGCAATTCTTAAGTACCGCAACCACGATTTACGGCTTGACCATAACTTTCCAATGGGTCTTCACCTTCTTAAGGTACTAATCTCGATAGGGGAAATAAACCAATAGGGTTCTCAGGTAACAACGGGCATACACCATAATGTCTAGGAGCAAGAAGATATGGTGTAGCCTCTGAAAAAGTATATGGAAAGCGAAGCTTATCACAAGACCATAACGAGTTATGACTATCTTGGAGGCTCTCTAGGCCGGTTTGCGTACAAGCAAAGTGATTTAATTGTCTTGGAGCTGGAGACTTGGGTCTTGAACGGGGGATCGATACTGGGAAGCCAGTTGAGAACTGTACTATGCTACAGCGACCAGAAAACGCCTAGGGAACTCGAACTAAAGAACCTATATATCAAATACACCACACCTTTGGACATAACACTTGAAATTTCTGATCCGTTACCATGCTACAGCAGCAAGGGTATTGATGGATCGAACCAGAGCCTAGGCAAATGTATATCACGTGCGTCATCTTTATCCGGAAGGTGTCAAGGCTCCGATGCACTCCACCCTTGGCGACGTTCATGAAAGCTCTTGGTACCTGCTTTTCTCGATGATATACCACTGCCGAGACTTTTAAGCTCGGAGCTTTTGATAACGATGGGAACCCGCGCACACAATCTGGGTTAATATGCCGGGGTAAGCTGCGCAGGACGCAAAGTATAAAGGATGCGGCAAAGCCGCCACCGTTCATTTTGCGGACAGCTGAATCAATTGGGGCATTGCCAAAATGTTGTTGAAAAGCGGCTTGATTCTTGCGAGCGCTGCGCATTCACTTGCTGCATTGCTTCCGCACCCACCTCCACATAGCGCTCCTCCAGGCCCTCCTAAGCCATCGATTCCGCCTTCTCCACCCAAGCCACCACACCATGAACCTCCCAAGCCAATGGTCGAATCGAAAGCGCTGCAAAAGTTGATCACAACGGAGAAGTGAGTGATGTTGCTCCGTCCGAGGAAACTATATCAATAACTGTGGCAAAGACTAATGGCAAACCTTGTCAAACTCGATTCTATTGCTAAGTCCAACGGTGGCAATCGCGCATTTGGAATGCCAGGCTACGCGGCATCCGTCGATTATATTCTGTCTCGTACTCAAAATTCGAAGAATTTCAGAACTTGGGTCCAAGACTTCCCTGCACTCTTCCAACACGTAGATTCGATTAGCTTTAAGGTGGATAACAAGTCATATACTGTGATTGGACTCACATACTCTCCATCTACAAGCGCAGAGGGTCTCACAGCTCCGCTTGTACTGGGCGTTAGTGGGCCGGCGGGTTGCACTAAGGAAGCCTACAACGACCTGGACGTGGCTGGAAAACTCGTGCTTGTCCAGAGAGGAAGCTGTCCAGATGGAACGACATTCGCAGGGAGAATGAAGCCTGCTGCAGCCGCAGGTGCAGCCGCAGTCATCATTTACAACGATGTCACATCGAACGTTAGCGCAGGGACTCTATCGAAACCCAACCCGGAAGAATATGTTCCAACCGGTTACATCAATAGGGTCGACGGCTTGGCCCTTGTGGATCGCATCACGGCAGGCGAAGATGTCACGGCTTACTTCCAGCAAACTCAGACCATCGAAACGAAGATTACTCAAAACATCTTCACTGAGACACTGGAGGGCGACCCGAATAATGTAATCATGCTAGGCGGCCACCTTGATAGTGTGATTGCAGGACCCGGCATCAATGATGATGGTTCTGGCACTACCCTTGTTTTAGAGCTCAAGACTGCTCTAGAACAATTCAAGGTTAAGAACAGAGTTCGCTTTGCCTGGTGGGGCGCCGAAGAAAATGGCCTGCTCGGTTCCAAGTACTACACGCAGAACCTGAATGCCTCAGAAGCCAACAGCATCCTCACCTACCTCAACTTCGATATGGTCAGCCGGGGATATTTCGGTGTTTTCGACGGCAATGGCGATACTCATGGCCTTGCAGGTCCACCTGGTAGTGACGTGATTGAGAAGATCTTCGTGGACGACTTGACGAGCAAAGGCATCAATGTAACGGCAGCTGTTTTTACGGGAGGCAGCGACTACCAAAGCTTCTTCAATATTGGGAAGCCTGTGGGTGGTCTCCATACAGGAACAGGCATTGCTCAAGATGCCTGCTACCACCAAGCGTGCGATACGATCGATAATCCTAACCCAGAAACTTTGACTATAAACGCCAAGGTATGTGGATATGCACCGCATGCGCCCGAGACAAGATGGTATTAACGTTGGAACAGACTGCTGCAAACACTCTTGCAATCCTTGCAGTGAGGGGTACGGAGCTAATCCCCAAGAGCCCTATCAACACGACTATGATTACTTCACGTGGTCTTGTTGGTAATGAAGTACAATGGACCACAGACGAGAATGATAGGCATCACGCTAGTTGCGGTGACAATATTTAGATGAAAGTACGATGACACGATATGAATGAAACAAGATATAGCGCACTTTCATACTGGAACAGGTTGATGCGATAAGAATTGCCCTGATGACTCAATATGTGCCAAACTTGATTTCTGCGGTATAGCTATCATAACGAGTTCACATGATCCATAAAAAGAAACCCTAAGCATTGTTATACAATGCTTACTATCAACCATATCTGATTGAATATTTACCATAAAGTTTTAATCCGAACACATACTCTCCCTATAATTGTAGACAGGATGAGCATCCCATCTCTGACCTGCCTTGTTGAATGGGATCCGTGTTTCTAACTGGAGCAATAAGAAGAAAATCGACTGTTGTTTCATCTCATGATATCCTTAATGTCAGCTTCCTACCCTAATCTACCCCTGTGCTGCTAATGTACGACGCCTCTCTAAGGTTTGCATACGCAGCTCTGCCATCTTCTCCTGTTCTTTCTTGATCTTCTCTGCCCACTTGCTCCGAGCTCGGACCGCTGGACCTTTCCAGTAGAAGACATAGACGGGAATGCACACCAGAACGGACACAGCGAAGAGGAGGAATGTGGATTTTTGCGTACCGAGGGATTTATACATGGGACCAGTATAAAAAGCGCAAAGGCCCGCCAGAAGATCGCGGGAGAATCCATTTCCACCTGTCGCAGAGGCGGCATACTTTCCTCCATACGCGGCGACCATGTAATCGATGGTTGCGTAGTAGACTGCCATGTTGGCTGTCCCAATCAAGACAGCGAACACGAGTGGGGCAATCCACGGTAGTGGTGGTCCAGTAACTACAAATGCTGATCCAAATAGTCCTATTGGGAGCAACGGTGCGAGGAAGAGCAGCCACCACAGACGACTTTCAGGCGTGAGTGTCGGGTCGCCAATTTCACGGCGATGGTTGTGGCGACTGATGACAGGGAAAAATGAGAAGTACGCAACGCAGTAGCCAATGAGAAGAGCAATCATGGCCAAGCTGAACTGCGTGGGGTTGAAGTTCCACTGACTGAAGACAATTCCGTACGACTCCAGGAAGCTAAAGATCAATGCATCGCTGAAGCCGCTTAGCAATGATAGGAATAGAACGATTGGCTCGAAAAAAAGCATATGGTATGGTCGCCACATGGTTTTCGTGACTTCGCGCCAATGTAGACGCTCAAACCATTTCTTTCCGCCGTTGGGACCCCATACGTTCCGTGTGGAATCCTGTTTGCGCTGCCTTTTTGCCTCTTTATCTAGCATAATGGTAGTGCATGTCTCTGGCACGGTGAGGGCATGAACTGCTTGGACAACGATGCCAAAGATCAGCTGGATCCAGAAGTTCCACCTCCAGCTGAGATACTGCTCGACAGGGCCGCCGCAGATGCCGCCGATCACGCTTCCAAGACACGACCAAAGTGACGCCTATGATCGGATTAGCGCCTTTAGATGTCGTACATGGAATGCCAAGAAATAAATACCCAAAGTACTGCATACTGCTGTTCCTCAGCATCAAACATATCAGCCACCATGCCCAGTGTGACTGATCCTCCTGCCGTGGAGAAGCCACCCAGCACACGAGCAGCAAGAACCATACTCCACGAGCTGCTTGCGCCAGCCATCGGCTGCCAGAGGTTAATAAAGAAGAGTGACATTTGCATGATCCAAAACCTCCCAAATTCTTCGGACCAGGGAGCCCAGAATTCGCACCCGAAAGCATACGTGATCAAAAAGGCAGCCATTCCATCGCGGGCTCGAGTGATCCCATAGTGTTCATTCAGGGGTTTCACCGCGTTTGAGTATACCGCTGCATTCTGTGACATGATAAGCAGGTGCTCGTTGGTCCAACACAATTAATACCTACAAAATTCATACTGGTTTGACATAGTGCCACAACAGTGAGAATCCACCATTTTTTCTTTATGGAAAAGTTGTAGGCAGTGTACTCATAGCCGTTGATTACGTCAAGGTCTATCCTGCCGTGGGAATGCTCGACATGCTCAATCGGCAAGGTATCTCTCGTGGGAGTAATCTCGATTGCATTTGGCTCTTTATTTTCCTTGTTTTCGTGTTCCATCGGAACCGTGCTAGCATCGCTTCCATCTCGCTCGCGTGCCATTTTGAAGCACTGTCGCTGTTGTTAAGTGTTGATCGATTTGTTCACTGATGGTAATGTGGGGGAGAGCCGGCGGGAATAGCGTGCTTATAAAGGCACAGCTACATCAATTTTGAATAACCACTGTAGTGGTATGGTTCCAAAAGCTCAGATAAGCCTATGATATTGCTTGGAATAAATGTTGGTACGGTTCTCAACAATATCTTCCGAGCGGTACTATCCTCGGCCCCACAGTGCTCATGTGTACAGTCGCCCACGCTGGCTGCTTGCACGCTCTTAATAGGAAGCATCTAAGATCACCGAAAAGCCAGAATAATGTATTTGCATATTTTGATGAGGAACATACTCTATCCTCGGGCTGGTGCATAGTTGTCGGCCATAACCTGCTAGTTGGAGAACCCTATTATGTATGCACTTGTCCATAACTAAATGGTTCCATGTGTTCTGCATTACCCCGCATGAGGAATTTGTTCATCATACTAGAAGTGGGGTTGATGGAACATTACTACTAATTCTACTCGTCCAATACATTAGTTTGGCACGTGAGGGGGCTGTTAGACACTCACATTCTTCTGCTGTTGGGATAGCGTCGAATACGGTGCACTAAAAAGCCGTCCGTGGGCACTGTTGCACACACCATACACTATTCGGTAAGTTCCTGGAATTTTGAGCAGAGCTCAATGTCATGCTCGGATTGTCTCTATTTGGATTCGCCCTTAGGTTTACATTTCCCACATAGCCCTTAATTCTCGGCGTTCATTCATTTCAATTACCACTCTTTCGCTTTGCTGTACCAGATTTGCGGGTCCAGCAGAGGAGATCTTCTTCTCCCTTTATTTATTGCGAATCGTTCTTTGGACGATCCGAAGTATGGATCAAGAGTATGTACTGTCCCATCAAACAGAATGATGACATCTTATATTAGAATCTTCCAATTGCTTGGGTTCACTGAACATCAGCCATTGCCTGGACCTGCAGCCGCTCTAGGCCATGATGGCACGATCAGCTGTGATGGCTGACACGGTGTACCAAGGCAGAAATAAATCCTCACATCACACATACAGGGTCAGCTTGATTTGGTGGTGATGTTCGTTTTTGCTCGTTACTAGTGCCTGCTCGTCCCCGCTGCATGCTGGTTTTCTTGACGTTGAAAGTAAATCATGCAAGTCAATTACTTTGTGCAGGATGGTATGATTACCATCATTTTTGAGAAGGTGGAAAAGAAGATGGTCGCAAAATTGGGGACATAGAATATGAAATCACGGTGCGGAATCACAGTCCAGCTGATAAATGGTTCAATGCAAGTGGGATAAAAAAGAGGTGGTCATAGCGGAGCCTTGGGGTTCAGCCGCCAAGGCGCTAGAATGCGGACAACCGATAATGGAAGAAGCACAAGCACTGGCTTCCTTTCTGCCCACCCACCTCGGGCGTCCTTCCAAGCCGTTGTGCATGTTGGTTGCATTTCCAGTAATACTCCGCATGATTGCGAATGCGTTTAGAATCGGCCTAATGATGACCCAAGGACGAGCGCAATTCATAGACAAAATGCTAGTCGGCAAGAGGTGCGGCTGCAGCTACACCATGGACGCGACTAATGTCCTGCAATACGAGCCCCTTTCTCTCGAAGAACCATCATCGCAATATTGTCTACGTCAATGAATCTAAAAAAAAAAAAAAAAAAAAAAAA
>Ga0247757_10000944_pt1 | contig 21546 bp, 22 predicted proteins | sample UWRJL126311R4_FD_180929 | JGI IMG/M metagenome (GOLD analysis project Ga0247757, IMG submission 180929) | Plant litter microbial communities from Arlington Agricultural Research Station in Wisconsin, United States - UWRJ-L126-311R-4 | ecosystem: Environmental > Terrestrial > Plant litter >...
CCCCCCCCCGACACACGCCAGACAAGCGGAGGAAAAAGAAAAAGTAAGACAAGCGAATCCTGACCCACCATAACCCAACCCCTGTCTCGCCTTTGAGATCCGTCGGAAGAAAGCGACGGCCTATCGCGCGCGGGAGCACGCTTCGTCGCGGAAGGGGAGGGGGGACATCGCGCGCCGACTACCATACACGAGGTAACAATGAAAGACAGGGCCACCGCAGTTGATCGTCACTATTAGCACGCCACTCTGGTTTTTGCAAAGAACATCTTTAACGTGGTTGTTTGTTCGCGGCAAGCGGCTTGCCGTGGATGATGCCGCTCGTGAGAGGGCATATCCGAGAACGGATTATTCTTCGACAATCTTGCCCTTCTTCTTCTGCTCCACCTTGAGCAGCAGCGCGCGATTGATGTGTGGTAGTACACCTCCAAAGGCGATGGTTGCACGGATCAGCGTGTCAAGTTCCTCGTCTCCGCGGATGGCGAGCTGGAGATGACGCGGCGTGATACGCTTGACTTTGAGATCCTTGGCGGCGTTGCCTGCCAGCTCGAGCACCTCAGCAGTCAAGTATTCCAGGACGGCAGTCAGGTAGATGGAGGCTTTGGCGCCGATGCGCGTCTTCTGGCGAGTGATGGTTCGCAGGTGGCGCTTTATGCGACCGCAGGGGAACTGCCAAGTAGTGTTAGGCTTCGTCGCTTCATTGCTGCGCGCAGCGCATCCCGGGCTATGGGGAAGGAGGGGCTGGCGCGCGTTCAGAGGGGAGCTTTCTCACCTGCAAGCCTGCCTTCGCTGAGTGCGATTTTGTAGTCTTGACGTGCGAGTCGCCTTTGCCTCCAGTCTTGCCACCGGTTTTGCCTGGAGCACATCAGCTTTGCTGTCCATTTTGCGGCCTGTGCGAGCTGCCGTCAGGCGCGTACCTTTGCCGCCGGGCATGTTTGCTTTCTGTTCTGAGAGAGTTGGTGGTGTCGACGGTATTGATACGATTGCGCGACCAAAATGCCCGTGTTGTGAGAAACTGCGTTCGTGATTGTGGGTGCAAGCGGTGGGGTGGTTGGGTGGTTGGGGTGGAGGTGAAAGCCTAGGAATGTTGTTTGATGGAGCGCGTATCCTTAGTGGCTTGGCGAGCTGGCTGATGTCGTGCAGTGCAATGCCATGCGCTTTGGCGGGGAAGGAGAGGTCGGATATCAGTAATACCACCGTTGAAGGCCCTATATAGCTCTTCAAGTCTTGCCTTGGCCATCATGAAGTGTATTTCTAGCTTCTCCAAAGGTGCTGTAAAGTCAAATATCCTGTTTGCCATGAGAGAGACAGAGCAATGCTTCAGATGATGAACTCCTGATAATATGCAGGGTTATGATCTTTTTTTGGAGTAGAAAAAGGGACAGTAGTAAAAGTAGGATAGTAGAACGCGAAGTAATCAGAAAGACCATGAAAGTATGAGAGTGTGAGAACGTAGACGTCTACAACCAAGGCGAGCAGCCCAAGTGTGGAAGGCCTTGAGTGAGACATAGGATGATGCACCAAGTGACTTACAGAACCGTGGGAACCATATAAGGCTTTTGGGGCCCGTCTAATTCCTTTTTCTCCTTGGTATACTACGCTACCACTCATCTGAAGACTTTCTAGAGACTTTCTAGGCCATTCGGAGGCTCACTATCGTTGATCGGATGGAAGAACTCGAAGGCGTTTGCAGCATCTCTCGTGTTATGTTAGCACAGGCAGAAGAGCAAACAGAGGCAATTGACGCCGTGGCACGACACAATGCCGGAGAGACTGAACGGAGCGGAACGGTAGAAACACAGCTGGCATGTAAAGCTCCATTTCGCAGACGGCGTAGCGTGAAGGGCAGCGGGCACACTGCATGCAGCATCGGGCTAACCCAGGAAGGGAAAGGCGCAAAGCGCACACGTCGCTCTGACCCTTCTCGACCTGCAGCTCCCTTTTCTCTAGCAAGTGACGCGAGAGGAGCTGCCCGTGTCTGTGGTGCTCAGCTGTTGCGCGCCGTCTCTACATTCTCTGGCGCACTCTTTGGACTTGCCTTGTGTGTTGTCGCTACCGTTCGCTCGAGGACCGAGCGCCCCTCGAACGGATCCGAGCTCCTCGTTCCGGCCAGCTATTCATCGCTTGCACGCCCTCGCCGCATGTCCACACCCACGATCCGCTTGACGCTACACAACACAACAGAAGTGGAGCGACGTGATGGCATGGCAGTCGCCCTCTGCCATGAGCGCGGGTGGCGGCGCCGTAGGAGGAGATAGCAGTGCGCCGACAGGCACAGAATACACGTTGCAGGGTAAGGGATATCGCTGGCTCGTGGAAACGTATCGCGGGTCCCCCGTTGAATGACGCTTTGACTAATGCTGCTGCAGGAGTTATGCGCTTCCTACAACTAGAATGGCACAGCCATGAGCGCGCGAGAAATGCCTGGGACATTGAACGCGCAGAGATGAAAGCAAAGATAGCGAAGCAGGAGGGTGAGGTTCGCAGTGCAAAGAAGCTAAACGATCAGTTGAACAAGCACATACGCATGCTTGAGCAGGCATTGACGAACGAGCGCAAGAAGGGCAAGGCCGGTGCCGATGCCCAGTCGACGATAGATGACAAGGGGAAGCCAAAAGCGGGCTCGAAGAGTGGTACGGATCCTACAAGGCGTGCGCAAATAGCTGTTCCCTTTCATTTGGGCGAAGCTAACTTATATTGCGATATAGCTCCGAACAAGCCTCACAACTCCTTCCTTGACGTTGATCCCGAAGTCTCAGAGCGCACAGAGGCGGAACGAGACAACTTACGAGAGAAGTCGAAGCTCTACCTCACCAAGTGTGTAGAGGAGATAACCTATCTTCTGACGCCACCTGCCCAGCCAGCTACCCAGTCTGGCTCGCATGGTCTTGGGAGCAGCTCTAACTTCCTGAATCATGGCGATGCTTCAATGGAGGATATTTACATGCAACACCACCGGAAGCTACAATCACAGCTGCCTACCATGCCAAACACCTCAATCGTTAATCACCAAAACCAGAATATTTCCAATTCTGCAGACTTACTACATCAGACCCAACAACCGCAGCAATTTTCCGGACCTCATATAATGACCCGCGAGCCGTCCAATACGATGCCATCGGTTATGAACACGATGCCTCCGCATTCTGGACCTCCCACGGAGTACTTACCGCAAAATTCTCAAACAGTACCGCAGAATTTCAACTCTGTGCTTGTGCCGGAAGAACAGGTGGAGAAAGTCACACACACATTCGATGCCCACGGTCGCCAAATTTCCACTAGAGAAGAAGGCCCTCGAGGGACTACTCAGATGTCAACTGATGAACCAGAAAGCTGGAACTTCGAAGAGCCTGTCCCGGAAATGCCTCAAGGACCACCACCGCGACGACCAGATACAGAGGATTTTCCAAGTGCGAAGGACATACCTGCAAAGTCGCCTCCTCGTCATGGGAAGCGCAAACCCAGTTCAGATTTACACCGAAGACGAACAAGTCAGGGAGACACTCGTGAGATGACTGGGTTGACTGCGCGGTCTGATCCTCAAAACTTTAAGGTTAAATTCGCTCTGCGGGGCCACCTGGATGTGGTCCGCACTGTGATTTTTACTGGAGGTGGCAGCCCAACCGAGCCTGAAATATGCACGGCTGGCGATGATGGTATGATTAAGAGATGGATAATCCCTGCGAGTTACGCTAATCAACATGGTATGAACAATGACCTCGATATCTCTCCATACTGGTCGCATCGCGGCCACGATGGCATCATCACCTCCTTGGCAGCGTGTCCTTCCACAGCTTCGTTTGCAACTGGTGGTAGGGTTTCAGGTGATGGTTGGATATTTTCCGGAGGTCAAGACGCTACTATTCGTGTGTGGGAAAGAGGACGTGTAGACCCGAAAGCGACCCTCGAGGGGCATACGGACGCCGTTTGGACGGTCTGTGTTTTGCCAGCAACTTGCCACGCCGTCTTTGGGGCCGACTGTAGTAACTATGGTGGCCCTGATCGTGTGTTGTTGGCATCCGGATCGGCAGATGGTACTATCAAGATTTGGGCCGTGAGCGCGCCACCCCAGCTTATTTCGCCGCAATCAGGCTCGCGGCGTGGTGTTGGGGGTAGTCGACGCCACTCGGTCACATCAGGATCCAATTACCCTTCATCCCCACAGCCAAACGTAGCTACTACGACCCCTTTCCACTATCAGCTTGTGCATACAATTGAACGAGCAACGCATGCTTCGCCTACCTGTATAAGTCCGCTCTCTCCGAACGGAGAGAACTTTGTCGTATCCTTCTCAGATGCCTCAATCCTTGTTTATGACACTCGAACAGGTGAAGAGTTGATAGGAATGGCCAGCAATGAGACTTACGATGGTACGCCTGCAACAGGAATTACTTCTGTGGTCACCACGTCCCAAAGCATCGAAAGCACACCGGCGCAAGATGCCGCCCGTGGGTCGGAAGAAGAAGGTGCTGTTCACGGTCCCACTGGTTCAGGTAGTGCTGGAGGTGTCGAGGGCGTTATCATTAGCGGGCATGAAGACCAGCTCATCAGATTCTATGATGCTAATTCTGGTAAGAATTCATGTAGTCCTACTGCATCAGGTTTAAGGCTAATAATTTCCTTAGGTCAATGTACTTACAGCATGCGCGCACATCCCTCGGCAATCTCATCGCTTTCCATCAGCAAAGACGGCCGCGAGGCTGTGTCGGCTGGTCATGACGCCTCTATCCGCTTCTGGTCCCTCGACAAGCGTATTTGTACGCAAGAAATCACCGCTCACCGCATTATGCGCGGTGAAGGGGTTTGCAACGTGGTCTGGAGCCAAGACGGCCGCCTGGTGGTTTCTGCGGGTGGCGATGGCGTCGTCAAGGTCTTCGCGCGATAATGTGCATTTCACTTCAGCTTAATTGCTGCATTTTTAGCCTCAATACCCTCACAGCGCACGATCACTTGAAATGGAACGGAACCGCAATGGATGGGAGACGCCTGGGTCCATCGGATTGATTTTTACCCTTCTTGTATCAAGCTACTTTGTCCTGTCGTTTATACATAGGTGTTGCAGAGCCCGAACGTCGACATGAGCATCGAAATTTAATGCATGGTACTGGGGTTGTTTCCTCTTTTGGGAAGAGCATGGCCTTTGCGCTAGTCTCAGCATGGACCAGGTTTCAGACCCCACTTGAAGTTAACCATACTGTAGTTGTACTAAACATACGAATGGGAAAAGGAAAGGTTGAGTGCATGCATGCTTGCGAGGAGAGTGAAAGCGTTCACTAATCCTTTACATCTGAAAGGCCGATGTGATTCATGTTGGCTCTGCAAGATATCGGCGCTGCGATGCTGAAGTATCCCTATCACAATACTCGCCTCGCCAGATGTAGTATATAATAGCGCAGAGGGGAGATGTGAAGCTGGAGAGTAACTGTCGTCGAAATGACCCAGAGAGGCGCATGTGTACCTACTCCTTCTGGCCCTCGAGATGATGCGTATGCACCACACAACCCATGCGACCAAACACCCAAAGCCTACCTTTAAACGTTCTACGCCTACTCTATTCTTTAGATTGGGGCTATAATCTTTATTAGTCGCACACACGCTGCCGCACTCATTCTTATTGTACTGCTGATGTGGGCCTTTAAACGATATGCAAAGGCAAATCAAAGAAGCCAAGAGCAAAACAGAGGCTACAAAAGAAAAATTGGATTATTTGCAAGATAGTATGATGAACGAAGGGAACGCACAGTTTACAAGCCTGACCATTCAACATGGCAAATTAGAGTGAGTAGCTTATCGTTATACAAACATAATCAACGTATTGACCGTGAGCTACAAGAAAGCTCAAGGCCACCTGGAGTTCGAGTAAATTCTTGGGTAAGCAAAGACATTATATATATAGAAGCTAACTAAGAAAGCTTGTGACACCTCGCCATTAGTGTCCGAAATACAGATGTTTCTTGTGGCATCAAAGAAGAATACAAGAACTACCCTTTCGCAGGTACTTTGAAGATATTCTATGTGAGTAACGATGTGTACTAGGCACATCGAGACAAACTATCTGCAGTATCGCAGCGTCACTCACAACTCAGTAGGATGATTGAACTCAGACGCTATTCCATTAGCATCGTGGCCGAAAGCCATTTGAGGACCACCAAGCATTACATCAAAAATGAGGTACCTATACTCATAGGGTCTATTAGACTGTGGGCCGAAGCCGGGCCTGAAGACACTAACGTGGAAAGGAAAAAGTAGCTCCTGGAGATTATGACTGCGATACAGGGGAATCTTAATAAGGTATGTTCCCCCTGTGTTAGAGCTCAAGGTTTCTCTCGTGGTTACCGAAAACTAAGAACATTGTATCACTTCTCACTACCAGTGGACCTCCAAAATACTTCCTTCCATCTTTTACCATGCGAATACCTACTGGTTTTGATCCACAGTTACGATCACCTGAATCCCAGCTTCACCAGGTCTCACGCAATTTGAGGCGGGCGTTTATGGAAAAATTGAAAAGCGCATGGGTAAGCAAATGATAATCTTCCAATAGTTCCAGTTGAATTTATCTTAGAGAAACTTGTCCCTCTCGAGACTGTGACTTACTCCCAATCCGGTAATCCGCGGCTTACCCCTAGTTGCCGTGGTAGCTTTAGTAATTAGTGGACGTTATACCCGTGTGGGTAGCTAAATACCTCCGAATGCTACCCCGCGACCCCACTATAGCAATCATACGCGTCCTGAGCAGATAGCCGACGGCCGTTTACCTACAAATACCTACAAATACCTGCAATGTAACGCTTCACAGCATCTATTGGCTTTTCCAACTGCGCTCTCACATTCTTGTCCATTTTCCATGCATGCCCTTCGCGTATGCTCTTGCATAATATAAGGACAAACAAGTATCAGCGACTAGTCCAGCATGCCTCTGAAATCCGATCTCACAATCGACGCTTCAAAATTCGATCGCAAGCTCTCCGACCAGCAGACGGAAGAGTTTAACGAGAAGCTCATCAAGATATGGGCCGATGGACCTAGGTGGTACCAAGTAAGTATTCAGTTCAGTGTTGCCCTGTCTTTGCTTAAGCCCCCCCATTTTTCCCTCGGCGAAATAGCTAATCGTCCCAGGTTGGCGCGGCGGAATACCGTAAACTCCGTTGGGAAGGAAAAACACCTCTCCCCAAACCCATCGTTCTCCCTGAAGGCATCAATAGTACCATTCCGTCGCGGGATCCTGGTCGAGAAATCACCTATCGCGTCTTCAAACCTAGTGGTGGGGTGTCGAAGGGTATTCACTTGCACATACATGGCGGAGGATGGGTGTTACAATCCGAAGCTTAGTAGGTCTATCCATGCTTTGCCACGCCCGACTGTTACAAACACGGCATGGGTCTTGAAAGTAAATACTCACGTGCCCAACATAGTCAAGATCCGTACCTGAAGTATATGGCCGACAACTACGAAGTCACCGTATTTTCCGTAGGCTATCGCCTCGCGCCCGAAGACCCCTGGCCCGCCGGCGCACACGACTGCTACGATGCCGCAGAATGGCTCGTCGACAACGGACCGAAAGAATTCGGGGGTGAGCTCATGTTCACCGGCGGAGAAGTACTTCGACCCCATCTTCGACCCTCCCGTACCTCCGCTGACCTAATCTACAGTCCGCCGGTGGCCATCTTGCCTGCCTCGTGACCCTGCATCTCCTCGAAGCTCGCCCCGCATTTGCGTTCCGCGGCCTCCTCTTGCATTTCGGATGCTATGACCTCTCCCGCTTCCTGCCCTACATGCACCACCATAACAGAGCGCTCGTAATAGACCTCGATGTGATGCAAGCTTACATCCGTGCACTACTACCGAACACCACCTACGAAGAGCGGTGTGACCCGTCTATTTCGCCGTTCTTTGCTGATCTCCGCGGCAAGAAGCTTCCACCTGCGCTGTTTACCTGTGGTAGCGAAGATCCTCTGTTGGATGATACAGTGTTGATGGGGGCTAAATGGGGTATGTGGGGGAATGAGAGTATTGTGAAGATTTACAATGGTGCGCCCCATGGGTTCATTGCATTTACGAGGGGCGTGATTAAGGCTGTTGACGAGGGGTTGGAAGACACGGTAGAATTTGTGAAAGAGAAGATGAAGGCTTAAGTACCGTGTCAGACTTGAACATAAGAAGCACAGTTATCAGTGATACTCGCGCAGAGACTACTAAGTAGATAACACAAGCTAGTGCAAATTTTTTCTAGGGACAGGATGAATGCCGCCACCATGCCGAAGGACCTAAAGAAAAGCTAAAATGCCATGAGGATATGCGTGTATTGGGTATCAGTGCATTAGGAAAAGTCATCTGCTGTTTCTCGATTGTACTCTCGACGGTGCTCCAGAAGAGGAACCATTACTCTGCCCGTTTAGTCTTTTGTGAGGCTGTCGGCTTGATCCCATTAACAAACTTTGCAACCGGATGGTAGCTGCGGCTGCTGTCCTGTATGGATATGTTGTGACGGCCCAACTGGCTTGCATTAGGTAGGCAAAGAGATTGGTGAACCACGTTAAAACCACCGCGACAATGCCAGGTCTTTGTCCAGTTCTGGCAGCGGCAGCCGCCAAGGAAAGCGCATCTCTTAGACGCCCTTCAAGCTCCTGGAAGCGTGCTTCAATTTGGATAGACTGAGCAGCTTGACGCTTTTCGTACCTTCGAACGGCGCGGTTCAGAGCATCTAGTTGTGGTTGTATGCCTTGCCGTACAGTTGCGCTGATCTTCAAACTTTCGATACCAGAATTCTGCGTCGGTTCAGCCGTCCGCGCTTCGAGCTCGGCAAGTCGACCTGCGATTTCTTGGATATTCGATCCTTTCTTTTCGGGTTTATCGGAAGACCGTACGATACGCTGAAGATGCAACATTCTTGCTTGTCTCATCTTTATTACGTGGTGCACCGGCCGCAACTCAGCACCCATGACGAAGATGGTAAGGCTGTAATTAGAGACTAGTCCTTCCGCCGATTGTGTGAGCTGCGACCGTATAGCATGTAAAAGGTAGGCACCAACGAGGGGGCCAAGGAAACATGTAAAAAGTGCTAGCATTTCATTCGACTTGAGCTCCTGTCGAGCTTCTTCTTGTGCTTTGGTTGCGGGCAGATCAGGATCACCAACAGGGGCCTTTTCCTTTGATAGCGTTGCATCGACTCGAGCTGACGCATTTTCGTCTTGGTCCTTGGAGCCTTCGTCGTTTTCATCCTCTTCTGGTATTGTATTGCCCCAATCTACTTCATCCTCGTCCACATACTGTATCTGCTGAGCGGCATGATACCATTCCCTACAAAGATTAGGGACAGTCTCCGCATGGCGTCTTGCACATACCATGGTGTCCTCACGCACCAGTTCAAGAACATTGACGCGAATCCCAACAGCAGTATGTCTGTGACAACGGCTCCACCATTTTGGAAAAATAGGCCAGCAAAGGCTGGAACGATGGCACAAGCAAGAGGCGCGGAATGCCAGAATGATGTCGCCTCACTGACAGTGAGCTTTTCCATGGAGTTGTTCCCAAGTGGCCGGAGGAGATTGTCGGTAGAGGACTGGAAAGAGTGTCGCGTGTCCGAGTATTCGGAGAGCAGAGAGCTTCGGCGGTGGGGCAGCGGCGGGGCTTGCGCGCCCTCTGAGAAGGTTGCTGCACGGTTCAGCATCCTCTGGCGCATGATATTATGAATCTGAGAGCCAGGTGAGCCCTCCGTAGTTGCTTCCGCCATGCCGAAGTTGCACAGGTACGTGCCAAACTGCGGAGGAGCGGGAAGGATGCAATCAATTCGCACGTCGATCACAGGGTTCGTAGAAGGCTAGTAAGATACAACGCATGCTTCCGAACGCGGGCCGAGCGATCACACATATTGAACATGTCATCAACCTTGCGTGTGCCGTGTCACACGAAGTCGATGGTTCACATTGGGCGGAAAGCCGCCGCCAAGCGCGGAGTGGCTTACATCATAGACTAACTGCTTAGGGTTAATTGTATGTATCCTTCGGTTCTTCGACACCCGAGCTAGAATGCCTAGACATATACCTCTCACTACCATCTCCACTCCCACCTATCGACTTTCTACAGGCATTTATTTGACCTTTTCAAGCTCCTCTCCATACAAGCGACCAAACTTTCAAAGGGTGACGTCTGGTCGCGTCGGATCCAATGCTAAACGAACTCAGCTTCACATAAACACTAGAGAGTTCGGTATGACAATAATTTAAGAATAACTTAAAAATGTACTTGAGCAATACTACAACTCGGAGATAGGGCGTGAAGCTCACCAGACGGGATAAGTGGTCGATGATGGTTTCTTTCCTTGTGCCTTCCACTATTCGGTACAGAAACCGTCTAGAGTCAAACTGGCAATCGACGTGGTATCTGGACAGCTGGAGACAGCTGGAGACCTGGTCTTAGCCATATCTTTACTTTTCCTATTCAAAAGTCGCCGGTCTGGCACTTTTTCTATTGAGACCCAAATCCGGAAGGTACCCAGTTTCACCGTGTCACTGACCCTAAGGACTGGCAGTGGAGCATGATCCAGCCCTATTGACAGCAGAGCTCAATAACTCTCGCTATTCGACGCATTCAGAGAGTATGGTGGACCCAGTTGGCTTGCGCTTCCTGCAGGTCACTTCACCAGCCACGAGCGCTCAAACCAGGGGCGGCTGCTATTGAGCACTATTGAAATTATTGAGGCAATGCGTATAATTGACATGTAGTAGAAATATAACTTCTTGCCGACGACCTTTTGCCTTACACTCCCATCGTTCCACTTTCTATCTTTCTTCTTGTCAGTCGCTCCTACCCTATCCAGCAGCAGCTCTACTTCTCCAACCCTGACCCGGACGTGCCGTCTTGGGCCCTGTGGAACAAAGATCCTAGAGATCTCGACCGGCTCACATTCCAGCGTCTGCAGCTTAGGCCTACCGAGCTCTATCAAAGAGCAACGGCATTCCCCACCAACTTGTCCTCAGTTGGTTTCAATTCTCCTCCCGCGGCGGGCCTCGTTCTTGATACTTCTCAACCACCTTCAAAGATGGCAGAGCATGCTCCTCTGTATTCTTCGGCGGTAATCCTCCCGATCCTCGCTTTCCCGTCATGGATCTTGTGCATCCTACCCATGGTCTGGCATTTCTCACAGCGGAACATTGCCGCCGGATCACTCATTCTATGGCTGAGTACTCTTAATTTCTTCAATTCAATCAACCCCCTCATCTGGCCACGCGACAATATAAATGAGTGGTGGGACGGTAGTGGACTCTGCGATATTCAAGCCCGTGTCCAGGTCGGCGCAGTCGTTGCTCTTGGAACCTGTACCGCTATGATAGTCCGCCGACTTGCCAACGTTATGGATACCAGCAACATCACAGTAGTTCCAAGTAAGAGGAGCGTGATCATCGAGAGGACCCTGGAAATATTGTGGTGCTGGGTCTTTCCAGCCTTTATGATGATTATATACTACATCGTGCAGCCGTTTCGATACTACATCTGGGGCATCTCGGGCTGTGTTGCTGCCTACGACTCGAGCTGGCCGAGCTTGATCCTTATATGGATGTGGGGTTGCATCACAACCCTGTTTGCTGCCTTTTATGCTGGTAAGTTTCCTGATATCGATATAGTAGCATGGCATTGAAATCGTTTTAGGTGTTCTCATCGTTCGTTTATATCTTTACCGTCGCGAATTCCACCGTCTCATTGCTGCACGAACTACGACAAAGTCGCGTTTTATGCGTCTCTTCATCATGGCTATCACCATCATCGTGCTGCTCATACCATATAGCTTCTTCATCATATACCAACTTTCCACCGCCATCGTAGACGAATATAGCTGGAACCGGGTCCACGGGCCCGATTGGGGCACTGTAGTTATGCTTCCTGCTGACGGAAACGTCCGTTTTGACAGGTGGGGTGAAGTGGGTGCAGGTTACCTTGGATTCGTCCTCTTCGGCACAGGCACCGATGCAAACAACACATACAAACGCCTGCTTTGTTCGATTGGCCTTGGAAAGATCTTTCCCAATCTCTACATCATGCACGAAAGCAGGGTGTCGTCGCCATCAGACGTTACATTCGGTAAACGTTGGACATCTAGTTGGTCCGGTAAAGCTAAGAGCTTGTTCTCCATGAATGGTTCCGTCACAGAGACGACTCGGACAGGGTCGGTAGTGCTTGGAACTCCTATCACAGATCATTCTGGAACGCTTCATCAGATCTCCACAAACGAACCCATTCTCCCGACTCGTGGTACCAAGTCTGGGACCAACAGCAAGTCGTTCTTCCGTCGCTTCTTTGGTCGTACTGCCTTACCTTTGCAGTTTCTACCAGCACACAATACGGATATTGCTGCACAGCACAAGTCTCCAACTGAATCCGTTCCTTCTGGCGTATACGCTCGTGCCTGGGCCAGCGAGAATGTCGGCACCGAGCATACCAGCAGGAGCGGCGGGGTCTATATTGTTCACGAAGTTCGTCAAGACCTTCGTGACAAAACCAAGGGAAAGGAAGACGATAACCACATTTGGGTTTAGCAAAAGACCATCGGCTTTACCACGGTCGTCCTCCTCTTTAAGACGAGCAGGGTTTGAAATTTTGCAACTACATTGCTCTTTATTCGATGTCATCAACTACCATCACTATCCAGGATTTCGGCGTATCTAATTTCAGTTATAACCATTAGTGAGGAAGATCGACGGTTTTGAGTTGAGGCTATATGTCAAGGCAGTTATTGAGACTGGTCATTTGTAAATAGCTCAGCAACTCTACGCCTTTCCTTGCAACTATTTGATATTGGCGTTTTTTCGACTTTAATATCATGCGCTATAATATACATTATGATGTGTACATATAAACCGCTTTTGATTATCAAAATCCCTGTAGAGTGATATTCTTTTCAGTTTCGTTGCAGCTTCGAAGTCGAAAGTTGCGGAGGCGATACGGGAGTTAGCTTTTGATGCGCACGTGAGCGAGACTATTACCCAGTATTAGTTCCTTGGGATAGGCGATACGTGAAGCTAACAGATCACGACCATACGTCATGCGGGGTACAATCACGCCAGAAGGGTGCAAAGCGTTCAGATATCACGATGGCAAAAGGCAGAAGACAATTGTTGTCGTGGAGAACATCTGTTTCATTCCATATCATTTGACTCCACATGGCAGACATGTCGCTCAAAGGCAAGCTCGAAAGCGAGCCGGTGTTAGAGGGATCGCCTGATGTTTCAAATAAACACTCGTGTCCTCAACAAGTAGTTGACCAGCGTCCCGATAAAGAGCCCCAGCTCAGTGCAGTTGCTTCCTCCTCGAATGAACTTTAAAGTAGGTAATGAGGATGTCCATGTAACGTAACCAGGGGACTGGGATGCATAATACTGAAAGTGCGAAGGTGTAGGAACTCGATGGCGAGAAGACTCGATATCGATTGTTGGTTGTTCAGATTTCGCAATGAGGTGGGAGCTGAGATCGAGGGGCGAGTTGTTTATTTGCTGTGTGATCGTTAGACTGGTGTATCTGTGACCAAGCAAGGTGAGCACTTACGAGCGGGCCCTAGTCTTCCTCCTCTTACGCTTGAGACGTCGAACGCGCTTCTTCCTCCATTTGGCTCTCATCTTGTCGGCTAGATGAACTGAGGAGCCGAAGTCAGTAGCTGCAATTGAAGCGGGGCAATAGCAACAATATTGAGATTGGGAGGTACAGAGCAAGCTCAATGAGCAGAATAGAGCCGTGTGCTTGCATTGGAGGCGGGTAGTTGAGAACTTACTTCGCTTTCGAGATGAGTGTCGTGGGTAGAAGAGAAAGCGGAAGCTGCTGCGAGCTCAAAGAAGTTGTGCGGGCGGAGCTCGCTTAGCACTCGCTAACCTAATCAGGACAAGTTAACGAATCTCTTGGTATGACGCCAGGTACAGCTCACGTGCCTTAAATTTACTGCAATTAGAGAGTTGTATGATTCACTTCGACCTTTTACATTCACCCCTATTGCATCGGTTACCCGCTAATACTAGTAAAACGGAAGCGCCAGAGCGATGGCGGGTGGGGTCGTTGGGTACTTCGAGGTCCGCCTGGCCAATGTCGAGCCCAATGGTAGGCCTAAGACTAAGGTGTATTTCTATTGCATGCCTAACGGTCTTAGCAACTCCTGATCTTATCGACATCCATGGAAACGGGCAGTTCTATCTCGGGAGGAATCCAGCTCTCTGGTGAGAGCGACGATTGCCTCCTGGAAGTTCTGCTCTTGCTCTAACAAAACGTGTAGCGAAAGACACTGGCCTGACCCCACCATCTCAAATCGACATCTTCGCATTCATTGTATTCTGTACGAAAAGGAAGCTACTGTTAGCATCCCACCCCTAGTCTACGTAACTGATGTGTCGAGGAATGGTACCTTTTTGAAAAAGAAAAATACCACATGTGCGAGCGTGAAATCACTCCACGGTATTCTCATTAGTTCCAAGAATGGTGCAATGCTTCTCGAAGATGGAGATGAGCTTCGCCTTTCCGAATCTGTTGCCTTGATCTACCACGATATAGAGCCTGGTGGAGACGTACAATTGACACCAATTCAGGACCGAGAGAAACTGGTGTTTGACTCACGTTACCATATTACAGGCCGTCCGCTCGGTTTTGGGGGATTTGGGAAGGTAGTTGTCGCCATCCATCGAAAGACACAGCGCCAGCTTGCATGTAAGGTTATCGACCTTCGCCAATTCCATGAAGAACCTCTTGCTCCTAGTCTGCGAGCGGCTACGGCACAAGAAATCTTGGCAAGTAGCCCGCCTACCCTTCGCAAGCGGCGGCCAAGCAAGGTGATGCGCTGCTTCCGCGAATTCGATATCCTCAAAGATCTATCTCACCCGAATATTGTTAGCATCGAGAAGGTTTTCTGGAGTTCCAACACTATATTCATGTTCCAGGAACTTATCACTGGCGGGGACCTGTTCTCATATTTTGAATTCAAAGGAAACCGTCTAGATAGTGTCGAAACTGCCGTTATCGTTCGACAACTTCTTAAGGCAATTGACTATCTCCACAACAAAGATATAGTGCACCGTGACCTGAAGCCGGATAACATATTGTTAACCCATCCAGAAGATGGTTCACGCATTGTCATCACTGATTTCGGAAATGCCCGGATTCTACCAAAAGGAGACTTGAAAGACGACAGCGTGGCCCTGGGAAGACGAATGTTCTCCCTGGCTGGCACTGCGGAGTACGTGGCGCCTGAAATTTATGGAAACAATGGGACAATCCCGCAGGATCATGGCTATTCAAAAGCAGTTGACCTATGGTCAATTGGTGCAATTACAGCTCTGCTTCTTTCTGGCGAAGTCATTTGGTTTGCAAATCGCCATCGTTTCCGAGAAGAACAGAATACACGGAAACGACTTTTCAAGCTTGCCTCTGAGTGCGACATAAGCATCATTGATGATGAAAATCACAGGATCTGGAGTAACATCGGCGACAGGCCTAAACACTTCATTCAAAACTTACTTGTGCTCCGAGAGAAAGATCGCATGACAGCCAAGCAAGCGCTTTCTCACCCCTGGTTTACAAATGAATGCCACGCCGCAGAATTCGAGGCTTTATACCAGCGGACAATTACAGACTGGAAACCGCGGCCCACAATTCCTAGTTTAATCGAGGCTATACAAGTATCCTCATCAAATGAAGAAGAGGTCGATGTAGCGCAAGGCTTTAAGTCCCGTCCTTTTCCACCTATGTCTCCGTGTCGCAAAGCTGAACAGCAGTCCTTCTCTGATCGCGAAAATTGGGACTTTAGTGTACCGTTTCCTCCCCCTGGCTCTATGTCTGTCGCAGCGGAGCATGAGGAGGCTCAGTTCGATGGACCCAGCTATTACGATCAGTATGTCCATGAACAGGAATTCAATACTAGCTCTCACGATCCTCTCCCTATGATCTATCGAGACTCTAATCGGGCATCAATGGACCAGCATTCGCTCAATCCCGATCCACCCGCTTCAGGTATGTTTTCCAGCCATGGAAGCCCGAAGGAAATTTGCGAAGTACCAGACAGCATCGATGCAGAATCAGAAGAAGTGTTTGCACAGGTTCCTAGGACGCCTCCGCACCCTCTCGAACCCCCTGTGATATTCGAAACTCCTTTAGCCGATTTCACAAACACCTATCTTCTCTTGGACTCGCACTATCATGCTGGTAATGAGACGTTTCATACTCCAATTCCATGATGGTAATGCGTTCGAAAATCCACACACACCAATTGCCTAGACACTTTCAGCTCAAACTTCTTCTAAACGCGCACATTTCTGTGGGTCTGTGGATTCATGAATCCATGTGCAGAGTTTGCTGGTGGAACGTATACTAAAGTAGGAAACAACGATTTTTGTACGCAAAAAGCAGCCAAAAAGTGCAAACACGTAGCTCTACATTACTAGAATCGGTTATCTACTCAAAAATTAATTTCCAGGGCACTTACATTCTAATCTCGAATGTAGGAAGATACAATATGGATATCGGGCTCATCATTTCTTTCACCGTTCATCTTCTTTATCACCCTGCACAACCTAATTCCCACAATGGCTAGCTGTTCACTGCAAATCAATAGATCAATCTATACGTTTTAAATAGATTTTGTGGGTTCTCTAGTGGTATTCGTGTAGATAGAAGTGAAACTGGCGCAACTACGGATATGGAGGATATGATGGTGCATCAGGCGTTGTCATGCATGCTTATTGACAACTGCATTCGAAAAAGAACACACCACAACACCACAGTCCAAGAATTCATAGAAGGCCTGCCTGCTTGGCAATCATACAACCCGTTGGCGGGTGAATGCATCTTCCCAGTTGCACCTAAACCCAGACGCCGACGCAAATAGTGCAATCCAGCCTAATACGGAAAACAAACGCCGGTTAATCCAAGCTCTACCATCGTTTCCCTGACCATCTGCTGTCGTACTGCATGAAATCGTAAATAAGTTCTAATCTTCAATTTATGCCTCTCCAAAAAGTCGAGCGGTGATGTCACCCATGTATGCCTCCTCTAATTCATAATCTTCACCGCCGTTCTTATCGATCCCAACATACTCGAATGCAGAAACAACAGCTTCGACGTCGAAGCCCATTGCTACGAAACGATCAATAAGGTCTTTGTTGTAACCATGATACCTGGTGACAAGTTAGCTTTTCTAGAGCAACGGCTATGGTTCATGGTATAGGGACATACGCAGCAAGCTTGACTTTCTCCTGATTCTCCTTGGCTATCATGGCCTTCCTCTTAATGGATTCTGCCGTGGCACCGCCGCTGCCTTCCGCAATTTCCTTCTTGGGCGCACCTGCATGCTTGACGGCCCAGTCACGAGCGTGGTGTTCGAATTCGGCTGGATTCCTTATAAGCATACTGGCGACCTCAGCATCCTGAGGGTCTTTCGGCTCAGGTGTGCTGAGAAGTGATTGGAGTGAGATCAGAGCAGACTTGATGGTCAGAACAGGCGACCATTGCGTACTAAGTGTGTCTAAGCAGATGGCGCCCTTGACGCTGTTCAGCAATTGTTTGACGTAACTCATGATTCTTCACTACTCACCGTCTGCGAACTGACATTCGGGTGCCAGATCCTGGTTTCAAACTTCATGATAGGCGGTCGGAAGGGATAATCGCTGGGGATCTTGATGTCGACAAAGTATGTGCCGCCCTCATACGGCGTGTCTGGCGGGCCCTGGAACTGGCCACGCAAATGAGTCAAGTCGTCACCTGCGGTCTCGACGAAGATCTGGGATAGTTTATCCTGCTTAATGTCTGCAATCTCCTTCGCGATACGGCGTGCTCTGTTGGAGGCCATAGTATCGGGAATTATCTGACGTGTAAATGGCTTGTTGGAGTAAGGAAGGATGGCACAAAGAAGGCGGCTGGTGGGGAAAAGTAGGCAGCAGGCTGGTTGATTGCGCTGCGGCAGGTTAGCCTGAGGCAATGATAACGGTGGCTGTGATTCGGTCAGGCAACCATAAGTAGCCGCGGACGTTTGCCACAAGTGGGATTGTGATACTCACTGCACAGTGAAGACAACTGCAGACAGAGGCGCAGGAAATGGCCACTGCGGTGACTGGGGTATGGAGAGCTGGGAGCTTGGTGAGGCGGGGCTGGGTCGAACGTATGGAGCCCGGGTCTTTGAGTTATTGTAGGGAGAACAGGAGTTGTTGGAACAAGGAGCAGTACACGAAAAGACTTCGCTGGCCCCGGACCCTGACGTGTCTGGCGTTCTATGGAATGTGAGGCCGAAGCGCCATAAGGCGAGCGAGTTGCAGGTCGCCAGGCCGCCAAGCAAATGGCGTTGTCCTGGGGGTGCGTAGCTGCCACGAGCAATCGCCATTACAAACACGCCCGCCATCGCCTTCGCCTTCACCCTCTCCCCACCACCCCGGTCTCGCATCCACTCGTTGTTCAAGCTACCACTGAGCGCCCTATTGCTACGGCTTGCAGCTCCCACCCCTGCATAAGCCTGACAACATCGTGTCATGGTGAGCTTGCCCGCCGAATCCCCGAATCGCGATGCTGATGGTGTACACAGGGTAACCAGCAATCCAGCGCCGGCGGCGGCCCTGGCGGAGACGACAAGAACAAGAAGGACAAGGTTTGTTGATTTCCGTTTGTCGGTCGGTCCTGCCGACTGCATCACACGGCGTTGCCCTACCATCGATACAGTGGGACTAACTTTGGCGCTGCAGAAAGACAAACCCAAGTACGAGCCTCCGCCTCAGCCCACGACTCGCATCGGCAGGAAGAAGAAGAGGGCCGCGGGGCCCAGCGCTGCCGCAAAGCTTCCGGCCGTCTATCCGACCGCGCGTTGCAAGCTCAGATACCTGCGCATGCAGCGCATCCACGACCATTTGCTTCTGGAAGAAGAATATGTGGAGAACCAAGAGAGGCTGAGGAAGGCGAAGGCTGCCGCAAACTCGAACCAACCCGTCAACGCCGATCCAGATTCAGATGCCCTTGATCGAAACGCTGAGCAGCGGTCGCGGGTCGATGACATGCGAGGTAGTCCCATGGGAGTTGGCAATCTAGAAGAGCTCATCGATGATGATCACGCAATCGTTTCTAGTGCAACCGGTCCTGAATACTACGTTTCCATCATGTCTTTCGTAGACAAAGACTTACTCGAACCCGGAGCTAGTATTCTACTGCATCATAAGTCGGTATCGGTTGTGGGTGTGCTGACTGAAGATTCGGACCCGCTCGTCTCAGTCATGAAATTGGACAAGGCTCCTACTGAATCATATGCGGACATTGGTGGTTTGGAAGCCCAGATTCAGGAGGTGCGCGAGGCTGTTGAGCTTCCCTTACTACACCCTGAGCTTTATGAGGAGATGGGTATCAAGCCACCGAAAGGCGTCATTCTGTATGGCGCTCCTGGTACAGGAAAGACCCTACTGGCCAAGGCCGTTGCAAACCAGACTAGTGCTACCTTCCTACGTATTGTGGGAAGTGAACTGATCCAAAAGTACCTTGGAGACGGGCCACGACTTGTTCGACAACTCTTCACAGTTGCTGCTGAGAATGCACCGTCTATCGTCTTCATCGACGAAATCGATGCTATCGGGACCAAGCGTTACGAGTCAACGTCTGGAGGAGAACGTGAAATTCAACGAACTATGTTAGAGCTTCTCAATCAGCTCGACGGCTTTGATGACCGTGGTGACGTCAAAGTAATCATGGCTACCAACAAGATCGATACTCTTGACCCTGCTCTGATTCGACCTGGTCGCATTGACAGGAAGATTCTCTTCGAAAACCCTGACCGTATGTTCCCTCTCTTTTCAACCTAATGCGGTGCCACCCACTAACATTCGCCTAGAAACAACTAAGAAGAAGATTTTCACGCTACATACTTCCAAGATGTCACTCAATGACGACGTCGATCTTGATGAGTTCATTAGCCAAAAGGACGATCTCTCCGGTGCCGACATCAAGGCCATCTGCTCGGAAGCTGGTCTGATGGCGCTTCGCGAACGAAGAATGCGTGTCAATATGGAGGACTTCCGCACTGCTAGAGAGCGAGTACTCAAGACGAAGAGCGAAGGTGAGCCCGAAGGCTTGTATTTGTAAGCGCTAGACCCATACGGCCTTCCAGGCTATGTATCAATACAAGAGGGAGAGGTGCTTGGTGGCATGCCTTCGCCATGGAAGCTGAGCTAATAGTTTTCGATAATACAACCAAGCGCACTAGTGCCTGACCCAATTTTCGTGCCATATTGTAATATGTATATGGCGGAGAGTTCTGCTTATGTGATTCTCCGATATTCCCGTTGACATATAAACCAAAAACAAGATATAACCAAAGAAATTTGCTCACGAATAACTAGTTCTGCGGCATATATGTACACATCTGAAATCATTCTGGCCAACCTTGTAGCTATGTGCATTCTAACTAGTCTGACCCACCTGCAGAGTCCGCCACTTCACCACCTTGATCAATCAATTTGGACGTGTTGGTAAACTAACTCCTCTGATAATGAAGAGCGCAAGCAAAACCAAACCAACATCACCATATATTACCCCAAGCTCGTACCATCTCAATTTCGGTTCAATATCTGCAGACACTAACCAATAACCTTAAGATGGCTTCTCAGCATGTTCTTCGCCTTCCTCGCCAGAGGTTTCCTTTCCTGCGTTATACATCGCGGGTACTACAGGAACATCGCCAGATTGGTTCGGCGCTTTCTTTGGTGGGCCAAGCTTCGATTGACCGAAAAATACAGCTTGGGAAGGCTCTGACTCCAGAATCACCTCAGACTGGGGCTGGGGCTGGGGCTCTGATTGGGACGAGATTGGATGCTCCTGGGGACCTTCATCCCCGAAAAGATCGTCAAGATCGTCGCCATAATATTGGTTCTGTGGAGGGAGCTGTGGCGCTTTGCGAACCTCGGGCGAGGGGGCAGGAACCGGATGTTGAGGGGGCTCGCCAGTACCTACAGGACCTCCGGCTCCGGCCCCAGTCCCAGCTCCAGTGAACATGCCATAATAATTAGACTGTTTCTGCTGCTTCACACGAGTGGATGCTGAAGAGGAAGGACGCTCATCGTGTGGGTAGAAGAGTCCTTCTTCCGGAGAGGCAGAGGGTTCCATTGTCTTGCATTTCTTGTTTGGGGGAGGAGCCATCTTGCCGGAGTTATCAGAGTCGTCTTCAATATGATGCGCAGCAGGTTTGCGTGGTGCACACGGGGGCGGAGAGTCTTCTCGAGGGACAGTCTCTTCCTGGATGTGTCCCATAGGACGGCACATGTATCCGGCAGGCGCCTCTTCCTCTAGCTGACGCCTGAGCGGAGTAGGGTCACGCTGACTGGGCACTACTGACATGGCTTGACTTGCTTGGCGTTGATGGTACCCATGGTGCTCTGGAGTCATGTACCTAGGAGTTCGTCGGTCATACGCCATGGGGCTATGAGGTCTTCTAGAATAGTTGTCTTCAGGCGTGGTATCAAACCGATGTCGCGGCCTAAGGCGTGCTTGTGGACTATCACGAAAACTCTCTCTGCTATTAGGGTGAGGACGTATATCTTGCTCCATGGTGGTGGT
>Ga0247757_10000945_pt1 | contig 21534 bp, 24 predicted proteins | sample UWRJL126311R4_FD_180929 | JGI IMG/M metagenome (GOLD analysis project Ga0247757, IMG submission 180929) | Plant litter microbial communities from Arlington Agricultural Research Station in Wisconsin, United States - UWRJ-L126-311R-4 | ecosystem: Environmental > Terrestrial > Plant litter >...
TTTCGTGATAGCCGGAAGCCTTGCCCAGACCTCCTCCCAGAATAAGACGGGGAAGAAGGCGTAAGCGTAATAAACCCAGGGTGATTGCTGCTTGTAGAGCACGGCATAGAGTGCAACAAGTATAGAAGAAAACATGACCATACTTGGTACAGTCCTAACTGTGGCAGCTTGTTCGCTCAGCACATGCAAGTCAACCACTGTAGTGATAGCAAATGCAATCCAACCAATGTAACCAACAGTCACCAGAGTCCGTAAGAAAAGCCAATCATACGTCTGGAGGTATCGGAGACCCTGGAGTCCCAATTGAATCAGTTCGTTACTTTGACGAATGGCACCCTCAGCATCGTTACTATCAATCGCCTTCTGTATTTGAGCTACACGGTACTCAACTGAATGAGTCTCATCACCTAGACCAACAAACGGCTTGTAATATATTTCGGTCGACTTCTTCAAGCTTTCTTTCACGCGATACATCTCTAATATCTCTTGGGCATTGACGAGAAGAGCTTGAGCCTTTGATTTCTGATCGGCGTCGAGGTACGAAAGAGGTAGTTCTCCAACCGAGTTTGTCGGAAATGCCAGACCGACGAGATATGCCATAAGCGCAGCAATGTCAGCCTGCGCAACGTCGTGTCGCTGAATGTGATCTAGTCCCCAATCTGATGAAAGGCCATCTTCATGACCTAACGCAGTTCCAGACAGATTGACTATTGGTCGTGCAACGCCGGAACCCCACACCACCAATGGCGTGCGAGTATTATCGGGGTGCCCATCGCCATGGCTTCCCCAATCACTCATTCCATGATCCGCTGTGAACACAAATGCCGTTTTGGCATCGTCGTAAAACTCCTCTATGAGCTTTGTAATCTCTTGGACACCCTGGTCCACGATTTGGATATTGTGCAAGTATTGCCATGAGTATGGACGGTGCGAATGGCCTATTGTATCCAAGCCTAGCAGATGCAGGAAGAAAACATTCTGCTCTTTCCGAAGTTCTGCGTCCAAGGTCGCATTTGTCTTAGCCTCAGCGAATAACGCCTTAACTTTATCGAAAACCCACGTGTCTAGCACCCATCCATCCTTGGAAAAGTCTTCCTCTTCAGCGCTATACATGTCTGCGTATACTCTTCCTGGCACTGCACCCTGCTCGAACATAGGTAGGATATCTGGGCTTCCCCAGCTCCAAGTATGCCTGCTGCGGTTGAAGACACTATCAAAGTTCACTGGATTCAGCTTCCAGCCAGTCATAACCGCTGATACGTCTTCGTACAGTCCAGCAATTAGCGCGACGTGGCCGGGCCGAGATTCAGTAGGAACACGGGTATGAGAAACACCAAAAGTGCCATGTTCAAGGACGCGGGAGCGAAGGAAAGGTGCGAGGGGGCGGGGTTTCTTTGCTTCCTCTGAGTCACGATTTGACGGCTTGGGATCCGGGAACGACTGGAAAGCCTTGTCTGCGCGAAGACCATCGCCTATGCTACTGTCAGTCATGAGGATGCGCTCCTTCAATATACGATGGACCTACCAACGAAGAGAACCAATCTTTTCGCAGGCACTTGATGACCTTCAATGCGGTGCTCTCTCATGCCATGAACGATAGGGCTCACGAAGTAAATCGAGAAGATGCTATACCTATATCAGTAGCTGCTGTTGCCAACGGGCTTCGGAACGGACCTGTAAATGTAAATGAGATGAAAGACTACCGCAATCATAAGAAAGCGGTAGCGTCCAATCCGCGCCATGGCGAAGATCGTAAAAGAGCGGACGTCGTCTCTTGTGAGGCGGCGGGATGGTGGAGCACCTTGAAGGCCAAATTCTAATGGCGCTGGTGTTAGGCCGCTCCTGCCAAGCATTCTGGAAAGCTTCCCGTTTGGGATGTTCGCTTGTTTATGTAAAAGAGTGCAACTGGGTTGTCACTAGACATGGTTTTGGACACGAATGCATGAATATTGTGGTAGTGAGTTGTTCATAAGAACTCTGATATTGTATCACGTTGATACCGAAATCGTCATACTGATGTACTGGGCGTACTGCTCTACTCCTCGATATTGAAAGTTCCCTCCCGCAAGCCCTCAACAACAAGCTCCTTGCCCTCTGCACGTCGGTAGATATTCTTGATGTCATCTGCAATTTATAAGTAAGCGCTTTCTGGTAAACTGCCACAGGCTTGACATACCAGTCGTGGTTTCGAAATGGCTGGTAGCATCGTAGCTCTTGGAGATAAAAACGTTGTCACTCTCGCCACTCTCGGTAGGCTCATATATGGGGATAGGAGGTCCGAAAAACTTTTCTTCGATGCTACCAAGACGCTCAAGTCCAGGCTCAAGCTCAAGATGATGGTTGCTATCTGTTTCGGCAATGGTGGACACAATTGCAATGTACTTGCCTTTAGGGCAAACATTGTGGGCAGAAGACACGACCGCAATGTAGACGTCTATGAAGGTCAGCATTTGTTAAAATCACGCACTGAATCTTGCCTACCGTGCTTCCGACCAACTTGTGACTGCGGGATGATGAGTTGTAGCGAATCGGCGTTGTTAGTATTCGGAATCGGATGGTTCAAAATGCAGATTGCCTTCAGCAGGTGGCCGGTGACGCGTACTTTCCCAGGAAAGTACGAGGGGTCTGCCAACACCTTTTTGCATTTGGTCTCAAACTTCATACCTGGGCCATCATCCTGCTTCATGGTGGCTTTGATGCCGACTACCTTGGACCCCTCATACAAGAATTCGTCCACGTCAGTGTTCAGCATGTATGTGCCGCCGTAAATGGCCGAGAGACGTGCGAAGCCTTGAGGAAGCTCGCCGAGACCGTAAAGTGGGTAGATATATGGTGACTTTCCTGTGCCATATCTGTTCATTGACGTAGCGTAGAGTCTAATACGTTCAATCGTCTCGTCAGCTTTGCCCTTGGTAGTGATGTACTCGTCGGTTTGGTACAGAGCCATAGAGTGTCCGATGAAGTCGCGAGTGGATGCTTCCAAGCCGAATTTTTCATAAACGTCTTTCATGGTGCAGTTGCGCATGTCAAGCCCTAGGATGGTTAGCAGGTCTCGCATCATGCAAGTTCCATATGCCAACCTTTATGAGTTGCTGGGTCATCGAGTTTGTACTCGAGGATCCACTCGAAAAACGACCTTGCTCGACGTTTCTCAAATAGGCCCATCAGAGGTGACGTGACAGCCTCCTTTCCAGTGGAGGGCACCTTGGCAACTGTTGCTTTAGGGCCCTGGCCCTGCTGAACATAGCTGCCAGCGACTTGCTTGAACTCGAGATATTTTGTGACATCTGTAGATATAAGAATGTTGGTGAGCTCGCCATTGGCCATCAGTAGCTTTGGAACGAGGTCGATGTTCCAGTCATTGGGTCGGCCGTATTGGAAATTTGCGCTGGGATTGAGGCCATACTTCTTGTAGAGCTGCGCAAGTCAACGTGGGGATTCGTGTGATATGAGGGCCAAGAGCGCTTACGGCTTCGATGTTCAGAGATGCAGCCTCGCTCCATGAAAGTTAGCATTTTCGTTCCTGTAGCAGGAAGAAACCGGTGCGGCGTACCCTCCATAGTGATCATTGCGATCGATGTGAAGAACCTTCTTTCCCTGAACACTCAGAACACTAGGTAATGTCAGCATGTATCTTTACATGCGACCCTCGTAGCCATACCCAGAGAGAACGCATTCTGTTAGGCCTGCGGAGCATTAGACTCTTGCGACTGTTGGCGGGGTAGCCACGCACCTGTTCCCAAAACTACGACGTCATATTCGGGCGCGATTTCCTCCATGGTGGAAACGATAGAACAAAAAGTGAGGTCAAGAAGGTCTGGGTCTGCAGGTATAATGCAGGCAAACTGGGCGTGTTGATGTAGGCGGTGAGCGGATGTTATGTGGGGTGCTGTCGGAGAGCTTCTCTTTGAACTAGCGGTGGCCCAGGCGCCGTTGAGTCGCCATGCACTTTCCTGGACGCGTCGCGTTTCGACGGGCGGCAAGGGGCCCAAGCAAAAGGCAGAGATAGATATACGACGGCTATGACAGCTGGGCAAGGCAGGCTGCTGCAAATTACATTCAAAATATTCCTCATTAGAATAGCTGCTTAGAAGCCAATGCATATAGTACAGTGTCTGTCGACTATAAAGTTGTTACATGCTCCTGCGCTCCTTCTGCACCGATTTCTAGAGCCCATTTACACCGTGCTCGACTGCTTGTGCTGTTCCTTGTGTTCCGACGTATTCGAAATCTGCTCGTCAAGTACTTGTTTTGGTACCGCGCCAGTCGGATTATCCAGCGAGTTCGATTCCACATACATGTCCTGTCAACATTAGCCTCCGAGTCCAGTTCAAAGCGCGCTACGGGGCAGCCTACGTTCAAATCGTAGGTGGATTCTTGGTATTGATGGTCCGGTCGGTACAGGTCGATGCTGGGATCGTTCTTCGCTAGCTCATAGGCTTCCTGATAGGCGTTGTTCCGCTCCACGAGAGTGTCGATGATTGCCTTCATCGTTTTCTGTATCGTCTCGTCTCTCTGCTTTGCCTCTGTGTCACCGTCTGGAGTCTCGTGCCGGACTCGCGTCAATTCCTCCGTAGCGAGTCGATTACGCTCTTTGACACATACCCACCACAGCTGCTGTAGCGTCTCCCAATCCCGTTCGCGCAGCTCGAAGACGGTCCACGCTCGACCTAAATTCAAGTCAGTGCGCTTGCTATATACTCGCAGATGGAGCTAGCAAACCATGTTGCGACAATTCGGCCGGTGTTCTAAGAAGTTTCCTGTCCTTGAAAAACTCCCACAGGCCATGATCCGGGTCGCCCACAACCTCCGACGTCGGCTTGACAGGCATAGGCAATTGTTGGTTCGCAAAGTCTTTCTGTTTGACTGATAGTGTTTGCCGCTTGCGCACACCTGTGCGCCTCATAGGCGACACCGCCCGGTTCTTGCTGTTATCCCCCTTCCCACCCTTCCAGAGTGCTGGTGATGTTGAGAACCTGGCTAAGGGTGCATTGCGAGCGCATTGTAATGGTGATGTGAAAAAAGGGTATACCGCTCCAGGCGACGTCAATGGCAGTGCAGACCGCACATTTCGGAGGGTCGGTATGGCAGCCATGTCTAGGGCTGAGCTGTTGCAACTGGAGTAGGCTGTGCTGCAGACAAAAGTTGGAGGCCTGCGGCTGCATTGGCGCTCGGGCCCGGCCTGGCGTGTAAAGTAACTTGATGGGCGGTAAACTATTGGTATAACACCGAACCACTCTCCCTGAACATAGTTCTCATGCCGAAGCCTTAATAGCTCATCTAACGCAGACTCTTGGGCTCACACTATGATTGTATGCGCAGTTGGCCTTGGTTTGCTCATCTCTTTGGGTGGACCATGTCCAGCTCCCAGGGCGGAGTTACCGGATTGCACAATACGTAGTTTTTGCGCAAGGTCCATGCTTGAAATGCCCGTTGCGCCTCTTATTAGCGAGTCCAGGACTGCCCATTTCACGTGCAGCACCGGTTCAGCCCTTCGGGTTTCCTATAAATGGCCCCGCGCAGTCTACACCTTCTGACCCCATCCTTCGTCCGCCCTCTTCACCCGCGTGTTAGGGGGCCTTTTGACTGACGCCAATTTTCTTTGACGAGTTCCTAGTTTTTCCAAGCGGGTACCAGGGCCCGCACTCTACTATTCCACTATGCAGCAATCCATCGTCAGCTTCATGCCACCCGCAACCCAGCGTGTCCTCCAGTGGTTCTCCCCACGACAACTCCACGGTAACTTCAGACCTCCATGGTGTGGAAACTATTAGTTGGGATCCGACTTTGTCGTTTTCGGACTATGACCCTTCTGCACTTGTTATTGATCTGGATACCCTACCTGTATCGTCATCCTCTACCCTAGCCGCCTTAAGTGGCGGTCTCATCACCCCTCAAACCTCGTTTTGTAACACCTCTGATTGGAGCGCTTTCCCTTTGCCCGCCACTACGATTCCATATTCCTGCGATGACTTATCTACCGGCTCTGCTGGGCTGGATACTTTGACTATGCCCTCTGCTCCTGACAATTTTTACTCACCCAACACATCTCATGCTATGGAAAAAGGTACACAAGACACCTTCCAACCTCCTCTGCAGATCTGACGTGCCTAGGTCCATCTAACGCTGGCTCTTCTTCATCGTCGAGCTATCAAAACCGGAATTCATCCTCTCCAGAGGCACAGTCAAACACCCACCTGTCGACATCAAAGGCTTCGTCTCCCCTTACCAACTCCGCTCGCATTGAAAAACGACGGGCCAACACTATGGCCGCGCGCCGCTACCGCCAAAAACGAGTTGATCAAATGAACAGCCTGGAATCCCAACTCAAGGACACCCAGACTGAACGTGACGCTCTCAAAGTCCGATGTGCTCGGCTTGAGGGCGAGGTCGAGACACTCCGCCAGCTTCTTCGTGCCCAGCAGAAATAATCCTATTTAAAGTTGGTCAGCAGGTTTTCCTTTGTTATGTTTCACTTGAAGATTTTGTATTCTCCATGTTCAGACGATGTCGGAAAAATGGTTAATCACTGCAGGTTCTGGTGAACTGCATCATATCGGCAAAAAGTGGTTTTAATCTCGATGGTGCAGATGGGATGAGGGAAATGGAAGTCCAATTATGTACCTTTTGTCAGTTCTACAGTTCCTGTAGTTTGGTGAATCGATGTTGGACTACAGATCTATTCTTCGCATTGTATATATTCACTACTCTGAATCATATTCCCTCATCTCATGTCACCATGAGTCGAGCCCAGAGCCAAAACTTCGGCAGTCAAAATAACTCATGTGGTTACTCATTTGGGGAGTCTCCGTTTGGACACCTGATTCTCGTTACTTGAGTACCTATTCCCAAACCAGCGCGGGTTGAGAAGTAGTCAGACGGAAGGACGCACTCATGCGGACCAATCACATTCTACCATTCTGAGTCATTCTGTGTCTCATGGTGCTAATCCGATCCGGGCAATCTTCTGTAAATGCCAAGCCACTACGTATGCAGTTCGTTCCGCTATTATGCCTGGGGCCCATAATCTCCAAGGGCGGCAGTCCCGTTGTGCATCTTAGGTGGTTTTAACAGTTCTTACGACGGGCTCATATCGGATTGAAATATTTGGCAGTCATCTGGGGATACTCTCAGACATATCATGAACACGCAAGGGCTGCTTTGTCACAGAAACATGGCGAAGCAGGCGAGTTCTTGACGGGAGCTACCCTTCTCATTCACCAAACCCCAGCATTGATTCACACTGACCGGTCTATTCCAACGATGTCCTAGTGCATGACAGACCATAAGCCTAAACCTCGCAAAGCCATCACAAGACTCCTTGCACACACTGAAGTGGTTCCATATCCACTGCAGAGCATAGGTATATGCAGCGATATACGTATACTCGATGTTGTCGCTAATCGGTGATCGGTTGGAATATATCGCGTCGCAAGACTTAACTACATTTATGCTGCAATGGATACGGAGATGATTGGTCTCATACGCTTGGGGCTATAATAGCATTGTGGTGTTGTGGAAGAGATCGATCGCCTGGAGATCAGTCGCTTAAGCCCCGCCGCCCGCACGCCATTGCAATACAAAAGGAGCTAATTAGCCGACACTGCTCGCCTGTGCCAAGACTTGGTGCAGAGCGCCTCGGTCGAAGATAGATACACACGAACAAAGCGCAAGTGCAACAACAACATTCCACGGTCACCTTCAGTGTGAGACTATCTACCCTAAGTTCTCACAGAAAAGACGCGCTATGAATCGACCAGGTTTGTCCCTCCTCGAACCCTTCTGAGCACACAGCCGCGTACAATCGCCAGCCTGTCGCCCGCAGTCCTGCGCATCTCGTGTCCTCACCATGCGTCGCCCGTAGTCGCTTCCGAGCCTCGACGGAACGCAATATCGAACACTGTACACGAATCAATTTCTCATCCTGCCCACGCAGAACCCTTGAGTGGATAGATACACTGACAAAACCGCGAACAGGACCGTCCGGTCAAACACTGCGCAACATCCCTGCGGGCATGTTCCAAAACCAGCAAAATAGCGCTCGCGGTGGCCAGTTGGGTGGGAGTAGGTTACAAAATGGGAAGCTAGGTGAGGGTATACTTGCGGTGGCTTTGGGTGTATGTGCTAATCGGTCTACTCTTACCAGGCGGCGGCGGCTCACAATGGGCTTTTGGAGGTCCTATGGGTACGGCGCCCGGGCTTTCAAGTACGCAACCACGAGCGAACGGCAGTAGCGGTTTATCAAGCTTCGCCCAAACAATTGGCGGGTCACAGCCTCACACTCCACTTAACCTTGAGTGAGTATATCAATCTCTTAGCGAAGCTTGAAATGGCTCACCCCTTTCCCCAACATAACATGGAACTGCAGCTAAATTCAATGATGATAGAGAATTCCCATCGTTATCTGGCGCACCCCAGGCGCAACAGAATACCTCTGCTCAACAGATGTGGTCCAATCCTACCTTACGTACAGCGCAACATTCGACGATCCAACGGCCGCAGGGTCAAGGCAACCAACAAGGCACAGCAGGCCCGACGGCAAATACGCAGCTTCAAAACCAGACGCACGAGGAGGGAGTAGGCGCGGCTCCAGGACAGTTTTCATCCAACGGCGACGATTATAGATTTGGCGGCCAGGCAGGTGTAGGACAACTTTCAGGTGCCTCTCAGCCTCAGACAGGCAATATTGATGAGTTCCCACCGTTAGGTGGAGGTAATATAGACATCGGTCCAGACCGGAGGACAGTCATGATACAGAATGCTGCTGCGTACGGAGCCAACAACAGCGCGGCTGCTTTCCCTGGTCTTGGACAGACGCGAAACAGTCTATCAAGCCCAGCTGATGCTCAGCAGGATAGGCCCATAGCCTCTGCATTAGCAGGTCGGGCTTTGAATGCAGGTAGTGGTAAACCCCCCCGATCACCAAGATTAGATTGTTACTTATCGGACGAGTAGTATCACGAGGTCCATTCGAGAACATGCGCGGAACCCCTACAGGTATTTCAGAGGTAAGATAAGACACCCAGATTATATACTGGAATTAACAGCCTCATAGGGCAACCAGCGCGGGGGCCAAACAATTGGGAGTATGCAAAGCATGTCTTTTATGGGCTCGACACCACCAAACTTTCCACCTGTAGGACAACGGCCACAACAGAGTCAATTTGAGCCTGCATTCAGCACTGACAATATCGGATCGCCTAACGCACAAGTAGCACACAAAAAGTTGGCTGATATGACTGAAACCGAACGATATACGCTTCCCGGCTTGCTGGCAATGATTCCATTAGATAGTCCTGATTACTCTGCTCTTGCAGCTGGCCAAGACCTCACAGTATTGGGTCTCGATCTTAGTCGTCCAGAGTAGGTTCCTAACTTACCATTGCTGCTATAAGAGTACGAGCTAACATTGCAGTAACTCTCCCTTGCACCCGACCTTTGGTTCGCCCTTTGTAGAAACCAATGCTAAGCCTGTCATCCCTCCAGATTTTAAACTCCCTGCGGCATACACAGTGTCCAACGTACCACCGATACATACAAAAATGACAAGCTTCTCTGCAGAAACACTGCTCGCTATTTTCTATCAACACCCGCGGGATATTCTTCAGGAGATAGCTGCAAACGAATTATACAACCGTGACTGGAGGTGGCATATCAATCTGCAACAATGGATGATGAAAGATCCCGATTTACCGCAGCCCGCTCGACTCTCGCCGAAAGTGGAGCGTGGATGGTACATCTTCTTTGATGTCACAAATTGGAGGAGAGAACGGGTATATCCCTCCCCACCATATCTTTCTACCACACTCGTTAACTAATGCATCGTGTACAGAGAGAGTTCGAGCTTGACTACGACCACTTGGACGCGCGCCATGGCCCAGCCCACTCGGGAGCGTAATATTCGGGTTGTATCATAACATTTATTGCGAAGGTACAATCCACTATAAGAGGAGTGGTTGCTAAAGCATAGGGAACCTGATGATTCTTGCAAACTTAGTCGTGATCGATGCAATCAATGCGTTCATGAAGGACAATTTAGGTAGCAGGGCCAATGGTCAAGGAAGAGCAGAACAATTAGTGTCGGACAAACTCCCTTAACTGTGAGGCTGATAATAGGAGAGGAACTAAGCAATCCGATGCCATGAGATCCCACTGTGATCAATTTGAGAATGAACCGCACGAGGAGTGCATAAACACACACAAGCAATTAATATACGTGATGCCTATGACGGCTTAATGATCTAGTCTCCTCTCTTAAAAATACACGGGAAATATGAAAGGTGCTCGCTATATAAAACGCCGGACAGACCATGGAGATTGGCCACTGAATGCTTTTCTTGCCAATGCCACATTTAAGCCTCCCTATTCGGTGGCACAGCTCCCTCTTGTGCCACTCTTTTCCCCACCTTCTCACTCTTCTCTTTGGCCTCGCTTCCTTTCTTTCCCTCCTTCGATACACTTCTCCATTTCGCAACTCTGAAAGCCCAGTACGTGATCACCGCTACTGCAATATTAAAGAGAACAAAAGCCCAAATGAGGCCAAAATTACGCCACCTCTCCGAATAGAATATGTTTGAACCAGCCAGGAACTGGTCCGAGCTCCTCAATGCGCAGTACTGGCAGTTGGTCGTGGCATCCGGGTTTTGAAGAACACCAGGCGCAGTTCGGAGATAATCGGACAGATACTGCCCGCATGTTTGACCGGTCGGCGGATCGAAGTTCGAGGTTTCCGTGGGAGTACACGTAATAGGTCGAGCGTGCAGGAGCGTGCCGCACATACCGGCAACCCAATACGTGAAAGGTGATACACGGTACATGAAGACCCAAAAGCCCGGGAGAGCACTAGGAGACTGTAGAACTCCATTGAATAGAATACTCATGAAGGTGAGCAAGGTGACGATGCCAGAAGCTGTTTGGGCATCAGGTAGCGCTGCAATAGTCATGTGGGCAAAGGAGCTGGCGTAGATGAGAAGCTCCATAGAAAATAGCATGACGAGCGCTTGCCGAGTGGAGCTCTGGCCGACACCGACAACTGGGTAGTAAAAACAAGCCCAGATTAAGAAGCCGGTGATGATTTGATATGGGATCTCAACAACAATATTTGCGATCATGAAAGCTTTCCAAGAGTAGGCTTTGCTTGGGCGCTCGCGAACTTCATATAACTCTCTTTGCGTAATGAACAAGGGTTGAATCTGTAGATATCAGCATCAAGTTACAGGAGCAAGATCGCGAAACCATACCTGTTGAACAAGGGTCGTAAAGATGGTTGTCAGCATGAACGCGCTGAACAGAACATTCTGTAGCCCCGCCCGCGATGAATTGGCTTGGTAGAAACTAAAACCAATGAACAAACCCGCAGCGATACCAAGGCCAAACTTCGCAAACACATAGCTTGGCATGCGCCAATATTGCTGGAAGACGCGATATGTGACCTCATATAACTGTTGGCCAAAGGGCATTGCGAATTCCGACCTTGCCGTAGGCTCATCTGCACCAGCGACTTCTTCATGCTTCTTTTCTTGGTGTATGCGATCAATGTCTTGTTCTACAATCTTACGCATGTCACTTCTTTTCCAAACATCATGCCAGTCTTCCCCTTTGCTGTTTTTTCCAGCGTTGACAATCTCGAGCATGTACTCGGCCGGATTCTCCTCGTCGCCGCACTCCCGTGCTCCATTGCTTTCAAAATAGTCGAGTAGTCTGCGAGAATCCTTTCCAACTTCTCCAAAATACACCGTTTTGCCTCCTCTAGCAAGAAAGAGGAGACGGTCAAATTCTTGAAATAGGATGGCGGAAGGTTGGTGGATTGTACACAACACAGCTTGACCGGCGTCGGCGAGTTTGCGAAGAAAAGCACAGATAGCCCAGGAACTCTGTTTATTTTAGTTAATGTTTGCCTTCAAGGTCGATAAGTAGGGGATATTTACCTGACTATCGAGGCCACTAGTAGGTTCGTCGAGAAACAACAAAAGTTTCGGTTTCGCTGCCAACTCCACACCAATTGTAAGTAGCTTGCGCTGCTCTACATTGAGACCTTCGCCAGGTACACCAACCACGGCGTTGGCAAAATCCTCCATGTTAAGCATCTTGATGACATCTTCTACATAATCATACTTTTCCTGCTTGCTGACCGTTTTTGGTTGACGTAACATGGCGCTGAAGCGAAGAGATTCCCGTACGGTCGCAGTTTCAAGGTGAAGATCTGATATAGTTGGCATAAAAATTACATGCAGAAGTAGGGAAGAGCGTACCTTGCTGTTGTACATAGCCGGTCGAGCGCTGAAAACTCGCATCGAGGGGCTTCCCATTTACGAACATATCACCGGTCACAACGCCCATCGTAGTTCTCTGCGCAAGAACATCGAGCAAAGTCGTCTTACCAGCACCGCTTACGCCCATGAGCGCAGTTAACGTACCTGGCTTAACGAATCCAGATACATGGTCAAGTAAGCGGCGGCCTTCTCCTTTGATTTGAATGTCATAGGTAACATCGCGCCAGGTGAAAATGTCTTTTTGAGGCTGGACAGCGTTGACGTCGGTGTCGACTGCAGCTGCACTAGTATCCGCTACGATGATTTTGTCACCATCAGCCTGCATTTCTTTGTCGTCCTTCTGCATGTAAGCAGGGACATGGCCCCTTTGAAACACAAGTACTTCGGCGGCACTTGATGTAGACGAGTTCAGTTCGACCGCAGCGAAGTAAACAAACATGAAGAAGAAAAGGAAGCCGAGAAGAATGCCGAAATTTCTCCAGACGTGCGAATAGTAGTATTGGTAGTTGGTGGCAATGAAGGCATCTCCACTCACTGTGCGCTGTCCAGCGACAGCGCCAATAGCATCGCATATCCATGAATTCCCCTGTAGAGGTGTGTAGGATGGGATGATAGATGAGCAAGTGAATTGACGGCCGTGGAACTCGTTGGCGATAAGAATCTCGAAGGCATAGAAAATTGGGTTGATCCAGCGAATCCAGCTGAACCATGGATGCATGCTTGGAACGGTGATGACGAAACCTGTGCTGAATGAAGTCAGTAAACCACCACTGAATTTTAGGAGCATGAGAACTTACTAAACAACCAATGCCAACACAAGTACTCCTGCTAGGGCCATAGCTTGCGATACAGTTTTGGTACAAGCTGCTAATGTGCGAAAGACAGCAGACATGACGAAAGTCGATATGTAAGTAATGAGAAAGTAGAGGAAGAACTGAGCTGCTTCGCGCCGGAGCCCAGACATGAAGTAAAGTATGATATTGAAGAAGACGGCTTGCATAAATTTAACAGGAATGTCAGATACTATGCCAGCCATTGCTTCGGTAAATGGATGGTAAAACGCATAACTAGCATGCTTCTCGACAATTGGACGTTGCGCATAGAGGCTGTTGATCTCGGCAATAGCGGTAAGGGCATTGAACAAGATTGCCAGAAAGAGAACCGAGCCCTTAGCAAAGAAGTTCACTGTTGCGTCAGGGGCACCAAAGAATATAGAGCCAACGATTAACGCCATGACGACGTTGAGGACGATTTGCGTAGCCGTCGCAGAGATGTCTCCCCATATGCGCTGGTAAGCACGAATAGTGCAAAGCTTGACTTGCATGGGTATGCTGATAAGGAAGGGCGATTCGGGGCGGACGCGTTTGGCCTGTACAACATTCTTCTGCTCGCGTAGCTGTGCCAGGCTTCGGCCCTCTGTGTCAATTGGGTACTCCCGTTCGTGCTCATCGATTTCAGCTAAAAGCTGTCTGTATTCGGGCGATTCTCTCCAGTATCTCTCGAATTCATCCGGTGTACGAGGAACTTTCTCTTCCATGCCATCCCGCGCTTTCCGCTCTTGTGGATTGGTCACACTGGTCAAGAAGTCCCCTGTTGTCTGGCGTGATGGGCAGTGCCAACCCTGCCTTTCGAAGAACGACTTTGCGGCATCTGCTGGCCCAAAGTAGATTTGCCGACCCTCATAGAGCACGGTGGCTTTGTCAAACACATCATATATACTCTGACTAGCTTGATATATCGCCACTGCGGCTGCGTTGTCGCCAAAATCCGAGGCCAGTCGCAAGGTGTTAACGAATTTGAATGCGGTAGCTAGAATAGTCAGCACCCGATGGGACAGCTGTCGTTTTTAGAAAGGTTTACCTGAGTCAAGGCCTCTTGTAGAATTGTCCCAAGCAGCAAACGGAGAACCTGCAAGCATCATTTCTGCAATGCTTACACGTTTACGTTCTCCTCCGGAGACGCCACGAATAAAATCGTTCCCGACTTTAGTGTTGTATGTATGGCTTAGACCAACCACAGCCATAATAACACGTGTGATGAATTTGACAAAATCCTTGCGCGACATGTCTTGGACACGTTTGCTAGGCGTACGTGTGGCGGCCGCGAACTCGAGTGTTTGTCCAACAGTAAGATGAGGGAAATGCTTATCCACCTCCTGATTATAAACAACCTCTCCTTTGAACTCCTTCTTCATCTGCTTCTGCGGAATCCCATTATAGTGAATGACTGACTCGTTGCTCATCTCAAGCCCTTGTAGCTCTCCACACATCGTTTTAAGGAGAGTGCTACATCCAGAACCAGGTCGACCGAGAACGATGAGCAGCTCCCCGCTCTTGACAACGCCATCGAAATTACGCAGAATGTGCTTGCGCTGCTTTTTACGGAAGCGGGACATCTCATTGACCCTCAGTGGGGCAAGAAAGGCATCACCAACTGTCTTCTGCAGCTGCAATGCTTCGCCTTTGCCGAATATGTTAAGGTTCTTGTACACGATGCCGACTTGCTTCATGGTGACGCCAGCTTCTTCAAATTGGTGCCTGAACATCTTGAGAAACTTGGGTAGCTGGAATGAGTCGCTAGTCGGATCAACCTCTGGGTCACCAAAGGCGGCGAGGGTTGATTGCTGTCGGGAGAGGGTCGAGTAGATCTCGCGGAGTTCATGGCGGTTCGCATCATCGATGGTGCCTTGGGTTTTCTGCCGGGTAAGAGTGCTTGATGTGCGGTCCAACGAGCTTGATATGGCGTTTCTCCCTCCATGATTCGATTTCACGGGCGCAAAACGATGGCTGGTAGACGAGTCAACGGAAGAACGTGATGACGACACATGGGATTTTTCGTCTTCAGCCGAAAGTGTAGGCTTTTCATCATATTCGGATGCAAGACCATCCGGTGCGTATGTCTCGCGGCCTGAAGTTGTCCTGATTATACCCTCTTTGTCGGGGTGCGAATGGGCCATGGCGAACGGCAAGGGGTCGTTGACAGTAGGAGTAGCAGCAGATTGCAGCACTGATATATTATGTACTCGTTCACAATGTAGTCATAGTCACAACAAGGCCCACTATCTGGTCCAACGAACACACTACTGCTTTAGCTGATTTGGCCAAGAAGCGGCCAAGATGCGGACGAGTATTTCACAGGCCGGAAGGCTACCACACGCGTAATTGGAGCTCGGAAACGGAGCCCAGGTACGCCGGTGGCAATGGCGGCTAAGGCTGACAGGTGAAGGTGCACCCTCCCACCCTCCGACGGTCCGAAAAAGGCCCTTTGCTGTGCGTTCCAATCATGATGTGCACCGTACGAGGAAAAGCCAAGCTGTTGTGCAGGATGCATGGATGACTCTTTGCATTTGCATGCTGAGTAAGGGCCGCGTATGAGGACTGACAGTGATTGCCGTCTCATCAGGGCAACAGTGCGGACAGCGTGTGACAGTGCGGTCTGGTTAGTGTTGACCGTCCTTAGTCTTCTCTCTGAGGTGTGAACAGGCTCGGCGCATGATTCCGCTCCCATCCTATTGGCCACTCAAGCGAGGCGCATCATGGTATCATCCGTTGCCGCAAGGGGCTCCAGGCCTGCGGTCCACGTCGATCATCCGCAGAGTCAACAAAGTCTCAGGCCTGGCCGCTCAGCTCCTCAGCCCCCCAGCCCCTCAGCCCTCTACATGACAATTTTCTTTAGCGTGTCGATGCCGCCTCCGGCTCTCGGCTACTCAAGACCCCGTCCGCCGATGGCTACGTCATCTATGGACGACTATCGGCATCTATCTTTTCGGGCGCATGGCCAGGTGTATGTCTTCGGTGATCCTAATACTCCTTCTGCGATAAACAGTTCAGAACATTGGGCTTTGATGGATACGTGGTATTTCTCATGACCCTGTTCACTCAACAGGGAAAGAATCATTACAGGTACATTTTGTGTTCAAGTAGACTAACCCAAAGTATGGCTTCCAAGGTAGAACAGGCAGCACATTCCATCCATCTCAGTTGGGATGGCTCTAAAGCTTGCCCACGTCCAGTTCCCTTCCCCCAGGCTCTGTCCTATCGCCCCACAAACTTACCAACGAGGGGGTCTCTGTGTTGGAGGGCCACTGGGCTTTGGGTCATTGCCGGGTTTTGGGTCATTGCCGGGCTTTGGATCATTGCCGGGCTTTGGATCGTTGCCGGGCTTTGGATCATCTCCCGGGTTAGAATTTGCAGAATCAAAGAAATAAGCACCTGTGTAGTATCAACGACCTGCGATTGTACCCGAAAAACCCGCCTACTCACCATTAAACTTGTCATGGTAGAGAGCAGTATTTTTTTCCTTCTTCAAGTAGCACCTCTGGCTATCTGGATCCCACGTAACGGCCACGCACTTCTGTTCCCCACGACAAGCCTCTACACACTCGACGAATGCAGTGAGGTATACATTGTAAAGATCGCCGCCGTAGAAGTCGCGGTTGCAAGCGATGGCAAACCTCCTACTGGTGGCCCGTCCGGCGACATACCAGATGGCGTTGTTGTCTTGAGGGCATTTGATGTTGCCGGTAAACAAGCGCTTAGGCTCGACAGTCGGCAGTGATTTGACAGGCCCATTGGCAGTCGCTCCGTCGACCGCGGTGCTGTGCCTATTTAGTGCCACGATCGTTCGCTCGAATACACGCAGACGTACTTGGTGACTCCTTTGTCAACTTTGTTCTTTAGATAGCAGAAGCCCGTATTCTTGTAGCTGATGGCTACGCAGAGATCGGTAACGGAGCATGCGTACAGGCAGTCCCTGTAGCTGGATGTCTGTTTATCTCAGTGTTTGTCGGATCGTGGATAAATACTGCAATGTTTACCTGGACGGTTGCCAGATCGCCACCATTGAAGTCAGTGTTGCAGGATGTGACAAATTGCACCTTGCTACCTTCGCTAGACCAAACGCAACCGTTATCCTGGGGGCAAACGGGGGTTTTTGGACAGTCGTTCTTGGCTCTAGTTGCAAGGTTTCCACCTAAAGTGGCGGCCACAGAGAGTAGCACAGCGCTGACCATGATGAATGCTGCAAGCCAGGGAAAGGATGATGCGATGGATGTGTGGATTGAGATGTGTAATATGTATACACTATTATAACGTTTGTGTCTTCTTCCACAAACGGATTCAAGATTTCTCCTCACCGGAGCTCCAGGCAGTATACCTTTCGGGAACACTACTTATATTTTCAACAAGATCGTTTCTAAGCCAATCCACAAGCGTTGCCATTGTGATGCCGCACGTATCCCGTCGGCTTCCAAAGCTAAAAAGTCAGACTTTTATCTCGAACGGTTCCGGCCATGGTCCACGTCCCGTTACTGAACAAAATACCCGCATCAGTGTAGTCCAATGCCTGCCCACCTCTTACAAATCCAAATCGAATATATTCATTCAGTGAAAATTTCACAGGCCTTTGCCATTCGAAGACGTCAGTATGGTTATTATCAATGCCGTCACGGAAGAAGCCTCGGTAGCGCTCCACGTCGTTCACAAGCACACTAATGCCGTCCACAGTCAGCGGTTGTGTAGCCCATGTGAACCTTGCCACCCAGCGATCGATGACGGTCGAGATTTCAGGTTCCAGAATCGTGGGTATTTCAGACTCAAATTTCCCATCTTGTCGCAGAGCACCAGGAGTTTGAAGGATAGAGTCAAAATCCCATCGCGCGATGCCATTCACAAACAGACCAAGCAGTATACCCTGGTAAAGCAAGGATAGCCGAGTTTGTACGCTTGTTCCGGGTAACAACAAGAGCGCCAGAATGTAATGGTGGATGCGCAGCGAGACGCCGGGTATAATCAAACAGATAAAGATGCCGAGTAGAAATACACCATATAATGCCAAGTAGCGAAGAAGGCGTCCTTCTAGCCAAAAACAGTATGCCTGACCAACAACTATTACAACGAGAATAATTAGAATCACGGCTAGGGCAACCTTGGCGCCGGGCTGCTGCTGGAGATCATGCGCCGTAAGGCGCTGGATGGGAATCCAATCAAATGTATAATTCGATAGCGCACCAAAAAAGAACCCTCCAAGCCACAGCAGAGTTTTCTCAATTGGGGCCTTCAAATTTGCTAATGTGCGTTTGATAGTGGTGCGATAAGTGACGACAGCGCAGAACATGGCTGGAAGCATTCGTTTTGCAAACAGGGATACGCGATCTGCCAGAAGAACTGAAGGTGGGTCTGAGATGAAACCCACATGAGCGAAAATAATGACGAATATCAGAAAGAAAATCGCTGGCGAAGTACCAAACACGGACAATAAAGTCGTGAAGAATACATCAACAAAGAGCAGCGATTGACGTGGATCGGATGGACAGCGGATGCTTGGATCTTCGGAGATGGTGAGCGATAGAGGGAAATACGAGTCGAATGGTATGGACTTGATTCCATGTCGTTTCACACTTGGATAGTTATCATGCCTCCCTGACAACTTGATGCGCCCACAACCGCCTTTCGAATCGCTGATGACACTTGCGTGAATTGCGGCGCCGCAGATGAAGCTGTCGCCACGATAGGTCCCATTGCCTATCACTAAGTTGTGATAGTTCACATCAAGTTGACCTACTGTACGTGGATTCAGCACTTTAACACTCGCACAATTTGCGGGACACCGAAATGCGAATGAAGTGTTTTCAAAAGGTCGACAGTCAATTCCATCCAGTCCGCACGCATTCTTTGGCCTCCATAGGGTATCAATGCAGTCGAGATTAATGACTGGTTTCCCAGTACCATCGGTGATTGCAGCTTGGGATTTCAGTAGAGCGATGAAAATAATCAACCAGAGTAGCAGAAGTGATACCAGAAGAACAAGCTTCGTAAATGATCCAGGGAGCCGTCGCTCAACGAACGTGAACAATGGTTTCTGCGCTGAAGGGAAGATTGGATTAACAGTCTGAACATTTGGTGGGTGAGGACCCCCGAGTCGATCCCAGAATGATTGTTTTGGTCCAGAGTACGCTTGAACGCTGTCTTCGAATTCTAACTCTTCCTGTTGGAGCAGCTGAGCTTCCTCGTCTGTTTCGGCATCAACGCCTACTCCCTTTGGGTATCGCTCATCCGAAATCTCGTGTTGTTGGACCAAAACCATTGAAAGTTAAACTATGAACACGTAAAATGGGGAAGCGCATGAAAGGAAAATCTTAAATTCCAAATCATCATGACTGGGGCTGAAGGAGTTGGACGGTCTTGGCCTTGGCACGCAGGGCACAAAAAGGCACGGACTCAGTAGGCACCAAGAAACATTCATTTATATTACTACCCTATACAGCAATCATTAGCTATATCTTTCTATATAGGCCCAAAGCCCTATTACTTATAATAAATATAGGAAATTTGTTAAGTTATATAGATTTTGTGTCGGCGACCATTTTGGCTTCCGATTACTGAGTCAGTGCTTTTTGTCACCCGCAAAGACTCACAAGAGAGGTTTGCAATAGTATATAGAGGAGTAAACAAAGGGCTAGGAGGGCTCTTTGATTACCTGTTTCCGGCCTTTTCGTCTTCGCGAGAGGGTAGGCACACTGGCCGACAGTCTTCCTCGTGTACATATGCATGTCAGATGCTTCGTTTCAGCATGACGAGACCAGGTACTGGGTCCCTTTTGGAAGTGACATCCTGATTGACTCAGCGATGAAGTCGTGAGACACTGAACTCGCACATCATCGGACCAAAAGTGCTTGGAACCTCGCTAATGGCTGAGAGAGCGGCACACATCTGACAGGCCCACAAGATTGGCCTCAGCTCCAACTACCTGGCGAGGTTTGAATTCACATGCTGCTTGGGCTTGGACACAAGAGGACCTGTATTGTTGTAGAGGATGTGGAGAAGGTACGCAGGTGGAAAGTGTGAAGAGGTCCAAGTCGCCAGGCGCGTCGGCAAGGAAAAATGACGTCCAACAGCGAGCGCCGTCGCCGTCACACGACCAATACTACATGTACGGCTAGTGCAGCCCGCATCGCGTGGGCACACCACTGAACCTACGGTCAACGCTGGCTCACACGAGACCGGCGCACGCACGTACGCACGCTTCCTCCTATGTGTCGCGCCTCAATTCAGCTGCCTGTAGACGATTTCGCCTTTCCACCCACCACGTATTCCTGAATCCCTTAACTTACCAGCAGCACCAATGGCCTCCGCAAGAGGCACTTTCTCACCGCACCTTGTCTTCGACGACGACAACAATCCTGCTGCTATTGCCGCCGCCAACGACCCACCATCACCCAATGACTCGGTCCATGCCGGCGACAAGAGTGCAGAGGCTGAACGCGGTCGTCTCAAGCGCCGCCGCATGTCCTCGCACTCACCACCTCGCGCATCATCGCCCTCACGCGGTCACGACCGCGACTCTGGCAGTCGACACCGGCAACATCATCGAAAGCACCATCGTGCCTCCTCATCCCCATCCAGGATGACACCTCCGTCGGCAAAAAAAAATCGCCGGCGCAGCGATGCCGAGCCTGATCACACGCTACGTGGGAGGGCGAGGAATAGGTCTGAGAGTCGCAGCCGCAGCCCCATTCTTGAGGAGGAGAGGGAGAAGTGGCAAGGCAGGAAGAGGAGTGCACCACCGAGCAGGCATAGAATTGACGACGACGACGACGGTGGCAACGAGAATGTGTTGAGGAGGTTGCGCAGCTATCCGAACATGTATCGGCAGGGAAGTGAGCAGGTGTTCGAAGATGAACAAGGCGGATGATCCGAGGCGAACGAGACTGAGGATGCATGCCAGTGACATGGCCAATAAGTACTTCTGGAATTCGGCGTTAGGATGGCAAAGCACGGCACGGCGTCTGGTTCTTATATACCCTGTGTGACTCTTGGTTTCATTGCCTTCGTCTGCTCTGCGCAGCTTGGGTATACCGATATCATAACCTTTGCAAAATTCAATACTCTCTGAGTAATGCCAGAGAAGAGAAAAACTCCACGCAATGCAAACGCCGTGCTATGATCCCAGACGTTGTTCTCTCACCCTGCCCCATCCAAGGGATAGTCTTTTCTGCCGCACGAGAGGTGCGCCCAGCGGGAGTCGGTAGAGACTTCGCCATCCTCACTGCATGCCAAATGTCAGCAGCTACTCCAGCGCCGCCCTGCCATAGTTTTCGTGCCTGCGGGCCAATGTCTAAAAGCATCTGTACCTAGGCGTGCAAGCAACAGTGAACAGCCTTACCAATCATAGATCCAGCCCGAGTTTTTTTCCATAAACTCGGTGCACGCTTCCTTGAGCGCGATATTAGGCCTCAACTCGTTGATAGTCAGCGGCTCGCGCG
>Ga0247757_10000946_pt1 | contig 21498 bp, 20 predicted proteins | sample UWRJL126311R4_FD_180929 | JGI IMG/M metagenome (GOLD analysis project Ga0247757, IMG submission 180929) | Plant litter microbial communities from Arlington Agricultural Research Station in Wisconsin, United States - UWRJ-L126-311R-4 | ecosystem: Environmental > Terrestrial > Plant litter >...
TGTCCCTTCGAGACGTGACGAGACTTGTTTGTCAAAGTACTGGGTGGAGTTGTAACGGTCGTCGTATCTAGTAATGTCAAGCCAGTTATTTACCGTGGCCTGCGACCCTAGTTTTGCCCTAAGCTTCAGGTCCTGTAGGAACTGAAGGATCGCATAAATACTTTCATGCCCGACCCGACCTTGTACCTGCTTATCTGGACGAACGTGTAAGCTATGCTAATGGAATAGTCGAGAGATCTTACCCTCGAAATGATCTTCTAGTTCATTTAGTTGCTGCTACGAGTAGGGTATAGAGCTGATTGAAGAGACACGGTTAGAAGGTCTATTGGAAGTACTCTGAGCTGTCTCAACCTACTAGAGTGTCCCTTTACGTCTGAAAGCATCACCTGATTCATCTCTTATTAGTTTCGAAAAAGAAGCTTTGTTCTTTTCGTTTGCATTCTCCTTTAAACCCCTAGGAGAATTATTAAATGTTTCGCTATGAGCTCTAGAGTCTAGGCGTAATTGTAATTGCGGGTGCTTATTGGTATCGACAAGTTGGCGCGCCTGATCAAGCGCTCTTAAGACAGTCTCTAGATCCTGGTGTTTAGACTGAAGGCCGTGAAGTTCTTTGATCATTGTGTCTAAAGTTCCAATAACGTTCGCCCTTAATTGAGGCCTTGGCGTATTTGCCTTAAAAGCAGGAACGGCATAATGGAGCGTGGTATTGAAGCCTTTGTGGGATCTAACCTGTTTCAGTGCATTCATCTGTACATTAGGAATGTTAGAGATCTCGGCTCGTTCTAATAAGCCACGTTGTCCTTCGTTGGGGCGAGGTGAAGATAGTTCCCTTCCGTAGTCTACTTGCTGTATGGGAGCTCCTAATGATCGAGTAGTAAATAGTTGATCCTTAGACTTCCTTATCTTCCTCTCAAGTCGAGCAAACGCATTCTTCCGTCCCTCACCGTATATAAGTGGCATGTAGATATCGAAAATGCCGAGTAGTGAGTATGCTAGGTCCTCTTCACGTTTCGTGTGACGGTTCGCTGCCCAATCTTTTCGCTCCTCGACGCTAAACTGATGCAAGGAATGCCCTTGGAGAGCTTGAATGGAGATTCCAGTGATATCGTGTATCGTCTGCACCATCGAATTCTTATCCCCAATATACTTCTGCTCTAAGGAATAGAACTCAACATATTTCGGAGCAAGAAGCTCCTGTAGTGTCCATCCCCTAGTGAACCACCTGCTCTTCCTGAAAGATTCTTCTTCGTTGACGAGGTTGATGCAAGAAACGTCTGCTAGGTATACGTAGCATTTGGCGGCCTTAGAATACCACTGAAACATTGAATTGATGGCTTCATGAAGCTCTGTACTGCTTGACTTGTCAATGCAGCATGTGTCTACCCAGAAGTAGTCCAATTCGTCTTTTGTAGCTTGCTCACTGCAGAACTAGATCTTACGAAAGCCAGGTTTTTCCCGGCCCGTACCATTTATAACATCGTTAAATTTGAACTCTTCATTATCTTCTCCCCAGGTGTGAGAAAGGATCGCATAGCGCGGAATGCTGTTGCCTACGCGCTCCACCAGGCTGAAGTTGCCGCCGGGTTCAATCCGCAACAACCTCATGAGGAAAGGAACGCGAGCAAGCTACAATGAAAGACATCAACTGTATAAATGTAGATAGAATATAGACAAGCTCTACAGCCGCAGAGCTGCATTCGTGTGAAGCGGTAGGTGTTACGAAGAGTTAGCACTGTGGACGACAAGTGGGGTAGCGTGGCTGAGCTAGTAATCCCGCAGGAACCTCGGCTTAGCACTTGCTTGGAACGAGAGGTCCATTGGATAATATTTTCATAGTCGTTCTTCCGCTGTTTCCTGCACGTGTTTATAAGTGCGCTGATTTCATTTTCCTGGTGCAATAAAGTGTCCAACTGTAGGAGGAGACGCTACATTTCCAGTAACATCGCACTTTCACATCACTTAAGGTGCTGAATTAATGATGTAAGAAGTGCAGAATACATAGCTATGATAACAAATCTTAGGCGTCTCAGGCTTGATAAGTAAAAATGGTGAAGGGATTCTAAACAACTGCAGAGACTGCACAAGAGGGGTTTCTCAGCCAGGATATTAGGATATTGGATATTCGTTCGGAACAAGGGATCAGTGTATTTTAATATGGCTAGCCTGTAACGGCCCCACATACTCAATGCGAAAAAAATCTCGAAGATATATTTTCTATAGTAAATCGCGTGTAAAAATATCCTAAATCGCGTCGCATGTATTCTATAAGGTATAAGAGAAAGATCACGAATAATTCCAGTTATATTACTCAGCGTTAAAGTTGCGGTAAGCTTGCTGTCAGCTATCTGGCGCTTTCTGGCGCTTTCCGGCGGCTTTCCGCCGGTTTGCTGGCAGCTTTCTGGCGGCGTGCTGGCGGCTTTCTGGCAGCGTTCCTAGAGAAGCCGTCAGGTGACTGGTGTCATGTGACTACTCAGCTTTCCGCCGGTTTGCTGGCAGCTTTCTGGCGGCGTGCTGGCGGCTTTCTGGCAGCGTTCCTAGAAAAGCCGTCATGTGACTAGTGCTATTCTGACAACTGCACCGAGATTTGATGCACAGCTATCAACGCCAGAGTTGTGTTCTCAACCGCACAAGAGACTGCGGGACAAATAGAGACTGTAGAGGACGGCTTGATTATAATAAAGGCACATCCACGTTGTCATTCCTATTCTAGTTGTTAGTCGGCTACGTCTAATATTTCAATAGACACGCATTTACATCTAAAGTCGCGAATGATTTCAGTTGGGCAATCGCAACCGCAAAATCCTGACTCCTCGCAGCCGCAAACCAGCGCGCGTGGACGGCAATGATTTGTTGGTGTAGGTGGAGAGGAGGAAGAGGGTGAGCAGAGCTCCCATCGCAAGCACCTACGGAGTCGATTATGACCAAGACATATCCCGTGGAGAATCAGAATCAGGACCCACTCAACGTTAGAGCACTACGGGAACCATAAATGGGACATCTACGATCGACAGGCACGAACTCGTTTTAAGCGCAGCGCTAGCTATAAATAAGCCACCAGTCTTAACAAGTGTTACATGTTGTTGCCGGGTGACCCGGATATAACGTGGGTGGTTACCCGCGAAAACGTCAGAGCTTAAAATATCATAGAGCTCTAAGCGTTACGCTTTGTGGTTGTGAGGTTTATTCATCGTTAGAGAGCGTAAGAATAGACATCAATTCATGTCTTACGAGGCCTAGATGCATCATCTTGCGTGATATGCGAGCTGCGCTGAAGTTGAAGGCAGTATCATGTTCACCCCTAGCTCGTGGATTATGTGGCTGAATTTATGAACGACTTTTGTCGAGTGTGGTAGGTATTGAACGTGCACACCAAGAAGGACTGCAGCCTAAGAGCCAGGAAGTAAAAAGGTGTAAAGCCAAAAGCTAAGATCGGGCGCGCGAGGCTGATGTCGTTGTGGCGATCAAGCTGCCAGAAAGCGCCAGTCAGCTGACAGCTTTCCTAGGAACGCTAGAACAATAGTAGTGTTCTCTATGAGCACTAGTTAGAAAGCCAGAGGCGTTTACTAGGAACGCTGCCGGAATGCCGCCAGCAAACCGACGGACTAGTAAATGTCTTTTTACGCCTTTTTGCTGGTTTGCAAAGGATGCTTTGCATGGTCCTTTGTTATTAATTTTATGATACCCCTGCGTTGACTCGAAAAACGTTAACTTTATACCCCCTAAATTGACACTGATTTTTACTACTGCCTATTAGTAGCTTCTTAAGCCCCAACGAATACCCTAACCTATACCTATATATTTCCATCATCTGTTGACTCTAATTAAAGCCAGAAAGACTTCTAATATTAACAAGATCTGCAGTGATGCACTCTCACGCGACTAGAATTAGAAATAACTATTAATCTATGTTGGCACGGCAATAGGTGCACGGGTTGAATCGGTCTGCAGCTGCAATAACTTTGTATGAGAGAAGACGATTGATTCTATAGAGAGAACTATAGAAGAGTTTATATATACGAAGACGCGATTCCTTTGCAACGCACGGAGCGCTATAGGACCTAGCTCGCGCGCGCGATGACTCATAGCGAAGGGAAAGAAAGGGGGTGCAACTAGGGAACGCAGCCAGTGAACGCAGCCGTCACGTGACTCGGAAAGCTGCCAGCACGCCACCGGAAAGCTGCCAGCAAACCGACGGCAAGCTGAGTAGTCGCATGACGTCAGTTACGTAATTCCAACAATCTATAAAAAAGGAAAGCAATAGAACTAAAATTATAAGTGGCAAAGTATAGATTACGGGCAAATATAATAACCTACCTTGACCGCGGCAAGGAAATTAACTAGCCTGATCTGCGAGAAGCACAGTGGCGATATACACCTAGAATATTTACCCCTTACAGCATTTCATCCCCTATTTCTCCACGTTTTGTTCGTTTTCTAGAAGGCCTAGCTTGGGTGGCCAGACAGATAATTCTTGAACACGATGTCGGGTAACATTACGGACCATAGCCCCGTCCAAAATTGTACTCGCGTCTCCCCAAACAGGTCTACCGTCTAAAATGTGGTCCCACGTAAGATCATCCCATTTGTTAGCAATTTTTATACCAGCCTGGTCATTAAACAGGCTAACCCAGTCATTTGGTAGAGAGGAGCCAGAAGAAAAGCAAAGCTCCGGATGGATAAGATAGATACCATCATATTCTAAGGTAGCGTTGGAGATGCCTATAGCAACTGGAATATTAGTTTGAGTGGTTCCAGCTAATAGACAACCGATCTGAAGGCCGAAAAAACAGTTTCCAGCATTGCTGAGACCAAAAAACCACGGGTCTAGTGGGTCGTCGTCTGAGCCGTCGTCTGAGTTGTTGTCTGAGTCGTCGTCTGAGATATCTTCGAATGTCTTTATATTTTCATTCCCTGGCCATGCAGGCCCCTTACAGGGCATGAACATAACCCGAAACTCTGCTTTTCCGTTATAAATGGGACCAACGGGCAGGCTGATGTTCAAATGGAATAATTCTTTTGCTATTGACTCCCAGATATACATGTTGTCGCGCGCCTTACCTTCAAGTGCCTCCCGGATAAAATTCTGTGCGGCCTGCTCAGTCAAGACCGAAAAATCCGAAAACCCCTCCTCATCTTCACAATCAATCCCCGAAAACTTCTCACTTTCATAATCGACCCACCTTCAGAAAGTCTCGTGGTTGCGAAGGCGTTGGTGGACCCCGTAGCTCTTGGATGAGATCCGGTCCGCGAATTCCTTTTTATTTGCTAAAAAAAGAGCTTCATCCTGTTCACTAAAGAAGATAGCATCGTAAACTTGATCAACCCAATGATCGAATAGATGCCACCGCTCTGCCTGCTCGCTTTTAGAGAGCAGACCCCACTGCTCGCTTTTACGGTCGGGCCCCCTATGGAACACCTGACTAATCCAACCAGGAAATAGACGACTTTGCTCTTTCTACTCGCCTTTGTAGTTAGGCTTCTCATAGAGCTCGATAAAAGTTCTTAGATTCATAGCGGCTGTTTTGTCGCCGTTAAGTATTGCATTAAGAATGCGCGGGAATTCAAGATCATCCTCAACCTATTTCTAGAATTTATCCCATTCCAAGTCGGCTAGATCTGGGTATTTGTTGGAATTACAGGACTTTACGGAGCAGAAGCTCTCCCTTGTTAAATCACAGTTACGCAGTACGTCGGATAGTAAGACTAATAGCTGGCGTTTCTGCTGAATATCACTGCTAGCCATGATTGATTTTGTTAGTTTTTCTAAAGAATAACGGTTGACGTATTTCCTATAGAAACACGAAAAGATAAAGAGCTTATTAGTTAACAATAAAAGGAGAATAGGGCCTTTGTTCTATCTAGCGCGATTCTTGCAAATTACAAGAGCTCCCTTCTTCCTATTTTTCGAAGCGACGTACGCTAACATTCCAACTTTGTGTATTGCCAGCGGGTTCCCTACGGCGATTTTCAAAGTTACGTGGTGCTTTAGGCTATAAGAAGACTGGGTGACTCCCGGGCCTGTGGACCTTTTGAGTAGGCACACTACAATGTATGTCCGATTACATGGCCCTTCTCACTGGCAAGGTGTCTGGCGCACCTGTGGCACCCTTGCTTAAGATGTATACTATAGCAAACCGACGGAAAACCGATAGAAAGCTGACAGAAAACGTGTAAGTGAAAGGTATATAAGAAGGACGCGTAGAAGACCTTTAGAGAGAGAGATAATCACATTCAATTATCACAGAGAATCAATCAATCTTTTCAATCAATCAATTACTTCAATCAAAATCATTCTTCTCAGAACATCGAAAATCTGACAACCGTAATACCTTAATTTATAGCTCCTCTACGTTTCTATTATCCTCTTCCCTTACCTAAATTTATTATTGCTATCAAGCCAAATGGACGAAGCTGTCGGGTACTAGTATAAGATGTTGCTCTAGGTGTGAATTAACGCCCTTATCGAGCAGCAGCTTTACAATCGCCTCGTGGCCTTTAGATGAAGCTGCCTGGAGTGCGCTGCCGTACTTTCTATCCTGTGCGTTAACGTTAGCGCCCTTGTCGAGCAGCAGCTTCGCAATCGCCTCGTAGCCTCTAGATAAAGCCGCCTGAAGTGCGTTACCGTACCATCCACCCCGCGCGTTGACATCGGCGCCCTTGTCGAGCAGCAGCTTCGCAATCGCCTCGTGGCCTCCTTCTGAAGCCGCATGGAGTGCTTTACCGCGGTATCTACCCTGCGCGTTAACGTTGGCGCCCTTGTCGAGCAGCAGCTTCACAGTCGCCTCGTGGCCTCCTTCTGAAGCCGCCTGGAGCGCGTCGCCGTACCATCTATCCTGTGCGTTGATGTCGGCGCCTTTGTCGAGTAGCAGCTTCACAGTCGCCTCGTGGCCTCTATACGAAGCCTCGTGGAGTTTCTCGTCAAGCCAGACGTTCGTATAACCCCCCTGGCCGAGCTTATTAAGAGTTTGGAAATAATAGTCGTCTGCCATTTAATATTTTGGAAATTCACGAGACAAAAGATTTTTCGTCGTCGAGGTAATATATAGAAGTATTGTAAAAAATTATTAGAACGTACGACTCTTTATTTATAAGGATCAATTATCTAGATAATCCTCATTGTAAGTGTATATTGTTCATTAACAATATTTATATAACGTCTATCCCTCCGTTAAGAGACGTTGTCAGAAAGTACTACTTCTAGGAACACCGCCGGAAAGCTGCCAGAAAGCGCCGGAAAGCGCCAGTCAGCTGACAGCTTTCCTAGGAACGCTAGAACACTAGTAGTGTTCTCTAATAAGCACTAGTTAGAAAGCTAGTGGCGTTCACTAGGAACGCTGCCGGAAAGCCGCCAGCAAACCGGCGGAAAACCGCTAGAAAGCTGGCGGAAAGCGTACGAGTGAAAGGAATATAAGAAGGACGCATAGAGGACCTTTCTAGAAGAGAGAATCAACCAACTACTTCAATCAAAATCATCCTTCTCAGAACACAGAATATCTGACAAAAGGAGTCATCTACAGAGTAATCACGCGGTTTTTCAGATACTCCTCTTCGGCCTCAGTGTTTTCCCTTCCCAGAATAGCGTTTCGGGTAGGGTATCTTCCAAATCTCTCCAGCTGCTGTATGTGTCTTTTGGAAGCCGCAATGCCCATATCAACCCACTTGTGTTCCTCATCATTTGTGCATCTCGCCTTGAGTGCCTCAAACAAACAGCGTGTTGCGATCAACGAGACCAGGCTTTCATGTTGCATGAGCGGCATATAAAATGCAGACGCCTGGATGACAGAGACCTGTAAAAGCATGAGTTGACTACTAAAGCAAGCGAGTAAACAAAATCATCACCTGTTTGTCGAAGTCCTGAGCAATAGCTCTAATAGCAATATCTCGGGCTTTTACATCAGCGCTGAACGCATCCAACGTTCCGCGGAAGATATTTCGTGAGAACTGATCTAGCAATGCAACAAGGGCAACGCTGGATTCAGGCTGGGCAGCCCAACCGTCTAGCTCACCACTACGGGCTTTCTGAACAAGCTCGCCGAACTCGGTCTTCATCTGATCGTCCATACCATCAGGGGCGATGATCCACTCCATTGGTGGCCGGTTGAACCAAAAGGCCACAACGCGATTGGCTTCGGGATTCATCGAAGACGATGCTGAGGCTCGGGGGTGTACTGCTGAATACGGTGACGCCGCAGATGTACAGTGATACTGTAGTGCTGATACTGATAGAGCTTTGGCAAGGCCTTGTGAGCGATGGCAAGAATATGGTCGAAGTGTACGGATGGCTGTGCTGCAATTACTGGCAAGAATTTTGAGCGTGCCCCCTATGTGGGGAGGAGGTGGTCAGACGACAATGGATTCCTGCTGCCGGGACTACAAGGGGCGTATAGTCACTTGTAACGTCACGGTAGTCACTTAGGACCAGTAGACATGTAAGTTGCCAGCGCATCTCTTCGTGCGTAGTGTTATGGCATGAACAATGGAAGGCGCTCCCAGGATGACGTCATGGCGCCTTGGCAGACTGAGCCCATTATGTAGAGTAGTTGCTCCTAGCTTCTAACAATAACCTTTTTCCGCCGTACACGTCTCCGTACTACTTTTTGTACTTCTACCGTGAGCCTCTGCCACACTTAGCATGCAAACATCCAGGGACGTTGTTGCACACGGCCGCTTTCTGAGTCGAACAGTTTTTCTTCCCTGCGCCGAGCACTGACCTTTTGTGGTCCGATGCAGAAGAGGAAGTCCGTTCGCCCGCTGTCAGTGCAGATATGCCTGGTCTATGGTGCACCTGCAAGTGCCCGCTTGAATATTTTGCTAAGTCTGCAGGGGAATTGATAGTGTCCGTGCTTGAGATATGCGCTAATGCGTTTGGATTACATGCTCCACCTGTTCTGCCTTGCATGAACGGTCTTCACATCTCTGGAGCCTAGCCATTGCTATAGTCGCTGGTATGAGCTCTTAATATGCATTTAGTAGACATAAAGATACGTCAATGTAGTATGACCGCTAGAATACTTAGCAACACTCGCCCAGTGATATCAGCATCCACCTCTTGATCACGCGAAGATGGATTCAGTCTTTGATCAAATCAAACAGTTGGTAGCAACAGCCGACGAGGTAGCCCGTAGAGATCTGATAGATTCTCTGAACAATTTTGTTCTCTCTTTAGAGAACGCAAATGATACTGTTCACAGATACGGACATATGGTGAGTTCATGTGGAGCCATTCATGCTCTACAAAGACTGACTCGATACACAGAGCCTACAAACAGCCACCATCAAAATTGGGTTTGACCTAGGGATTTTCAGGCTGATGAAGAACGCGAGGAAGCCAATGGCGGTAGAGGCTATCGCCCAAGTGACGGGTGCGGAGATTCAGTTACTTCGTATGTCTGCAGCCTCTCCCGCGACACCGGTTGTGGCTAGACTTAACACAGGTCGCATTTTGCGCTACCCTGCCGCCACTGGCGCAGTGGCGGAAACTTCAGCAGATCGTTATACCGCCAACAACGTTACCGCAAACCTTACGGAAGAGGTTGTTGAGGCTGGCTTGGGCCACTAGTGAGTTCCCAAGGGTTCCATCTCGAGGAACAGTACCACGTTCCTAACACATAGCCAGCTTGTACACGGCCACACCCCAGTATGAGGCATTGCCGACGTTCCTGAAAAGAACAAAATACAAGAATCCAACTGATGAGCTTCACACGGCTTTCCAGGATGCTTGGAAAACGCCACTCCATGCTTTACAGTGGTTTGGTGAGAATCCAGGGCACCTCGACTACTTCAACGATTACATGGCGCTCCGTCGTCAGCCAGAGGTTTCCTGGCTGTCTGTATTCCCGGTTGCGCGCGAACTGCAAGGGTGAGATGCGGATGACAAGGACAAAGCGGTCTATGTGAATATCGGTGGCGGTATCGGGCACCAGTGTCAGCAGTTCAAGGAGAAATATCCCGAGATACCTGGGAGGGTTGTTCTCCAAGACATCGAGCATTCCATCGCCAAAGCTCTCTACGCCAGGAGTGGAGAACATGGCGCATAACTTCTTTGAACCGCAGCCTATCAAAAGTAAGCAGCGCTGTAGCTTCTATTGCGAATGCATGTCAGCTAATCCGCAACCCAGATGCAAAATTCTACTTCCTCCGCGGCGTACTCCACGGTCACCCTCCCCACCAAGTCTGCAGAATCCTTGAACAGACCAAGGCAGCAATGGGGCCAGATTCAATCTTGTTGATAGACGAGATGATCCTTCCCGAGACAGGGGTAAGCCTCATGGCTGCATCCATCGATATGGCCATGCTCACAGCCCTAGCGGGCTCCCTGGGCACAAGCTAGCGACGATCTCCCGTTGGTATGAGGCCTACTACGACGTGGTTTTGAACGGCCAATATACGTCCAAGATTGCGGAACTACACAAAATACATGGTGCGTCGCTTGTCGTTGCAGCAACAATAGAATGTTAACTTGGACAGGGCCCATTATCCGTATCAGCCCACACGACCTCCATATCATCGATCCGGCCTTCTTTGATACTTTGTATCGCACCGACGGGCGTTGGGACAAATATTCCTGGGCTTACGATACATTTGGGGCTAAAAGCTCGACTATCTTTGGTTCAGGTACTCAGCCAGTTGCGATAATTTGACTCGTCTGACAATCACAGACCACGATGCACACAAAGCACACCGACGTGACATAGCCCCATTCTTCTCTAAGCCAAACGTCGCTGCTCTAGAAGATCTAGTGCGGCGGAACATCGAGAAGCTTCGCCAGCATATCTCCCAGTTCTCAGGGACCACGTTCAATCTAGGGGCTGCTATAAGCGCCTTCACACGAGATACTGCAAACGAATACATCGTTGGAAAGGCATATAACGAGCTCGATCAGGATGATTTTGGTATCGGATTGTCCATCGCGTCTCAAGGTGCCGGTGTCTTCTGGCGCACTACCAAGCACGTACGCTGGTTCGGTACCATGCTTAGAGCAATACCCATCAGCTGGGCTATGAAGTCAGCCGACGAGGGGACCAAATCGTTTCTCCACTACTTGCAGGTGAGGCTCTATTAGTAAAACTGTACATTGTAGTATACTGACCTCGTTAGCAATCTGAACAGGACACAAGAGATACCATGGCTGTAGCAGCATCTTCCCCTTTCAACGAGAAATACAAGACCACCATGGTACATGCAATCGTCCACACCGATCTTCCTCCCTCTGAGAAGACGTTCGAGCGTATATTCGAAGAAGTAGCTACCGTGACTAGGGCCGCGTTTGAAACAACCACCAACGTTCTGCGACTGATTTTTTATCACGTATATATAAACAAAAAGGTACTTGCATGCCTCAGGGAAGAACTCGCTACCGTTCCGGTGGACTACTCCCTCAAGCAACTTGAACAGCTTCCTTACCTCACTGCTGTTATTACCGAAGGCATGCGCCTAAGTCCCGCAGTAGCCTCGCGAGCAGCACGTATCACGGATAAGGATTTGTTCTACGAAGGCTGGCGCATCCTTGCCGGCACCCCGGTTGGAATGACTACTTTACTAATGCATACCGATGAATTACTATATCCTGACCCTATGCGGTTTGATCCGGATAGATGGCTGGCTTCTAGGACCCGTGCCTCCGCCACAACGACGTATTCTCCTTTCTCTAAGGGAACAAGAGTGTGCCCCGGAATGCAGTGAGTTTAACCACCCCACAACGTAACGGCACTAACACATTGAACTAAATAGCCTTGCCTGGGCGGAGATGTATCTCTTGCTCGCTGCAATAGTGCCCAATTTCTCGTTCATTATCGAAGGAGCGATCACTAGTGATTTCGAGTTAGAAAGAGATAATTTCGGCATAGGCACTAAGGCTGGTTGTAATTTGATGGTTCACGAGTCCCCTATCACAAGTTGGTATTCGCTAGATGCTCTGAACAATGCGAAGAAGTATGTCGAGTCAATCTTGTGAATACATTCTGATTCATTCAATTCATGAGCGTCGTTGATGGCCGTGCAATCAATTTGACTGCATCAGCATTGACCGCAACTACCATGATTGCCTTGTAGCTTTGTCCTGCTTTTCCATTGGATTGTAAGCAAGGCGGAAAGCAAGAGTTGCTATTATAGATAAGAAGTCTATAATTAGTCTTATAATATTAAGTTTTATCTATACTTATTATAAAGTAATTTAACTAGATCTAATTAACTTATCTTTTACTAGCATTAATATAATTGTCAGAAATAGTACTGCGTCTAGGAACGCCGCCGTAAAGCCGCCAGCAAACCGGCGGAATGCCGCCAGCAAACCGACAGCTTTCCTAGGAACGCTAGAAAGCTAGTAGTGTTCTCTATGAGTACTAGCTAGAAAGCTAGTGGCGTTCACTAGGAACGCTGCCGGAAAGCCGCCAGTAAACCGGTGGAAAGCTGCCAGAAAGCACCAGAAAGCGCCAGTCAGCTAACAGCCTTCCTAGGAACGCTATAACACTAGTAGTGTTCTCTATGAGCACTAGCTAGAAAGCTAGTGGCGTTTACTAGGAACGCTACCGGAAAGCCGCCAGCAAACCGGCGGAAAGCGTACGAGTGAAAGGAATATAGAAGGACGCGCAGAGGACCTTTCTAAGATAGAATCAATCAATTACTTCAATCAAAATCATCCTTCTCAGAACATCGAAAATCTGACAGCTTGTTGTAGAAAAATACAACCGACTTCGTTGGCATGATAGAATAGAATAAATGATGTCGGTACTAAGAAGATTGCTAGTTTATAGAACTAGCCTAAGAGGAAGGTTAGCCTATAAGGTAATACACATAAGCAGGGAGAGGCAGGCGGGAAGGTGAATACGTTTCTACTAACTACACCACTGATTACGTGTAAGGAAAAAGCAGGCACGTCAGGTGATAGTATCACGTTATAACGATAGTAATCTCAATCTAACTCACTTGAAACGTTAGGACACCGTATCCCCTTTTAAGCCGTCTTTGATATTCTTATTAAGGATTAGAACCTCGGGCTCACCAGCCACATTTTAAGGTAATAATTCTATGCAATCAAGTTACAAGTGTAATCTTACTCCCTAACGCAAGCATCCTCGGCGACGAGAAAGCCGATGGTCTCCAAAGCGCATTGCTAGGTCAGTGTTACTGGGGCAGTCATCGTTAGCGTCGAGGAAAGATAGGCAGATTCTTTACCTGACCAACCAGAGTCTATAAATTAGCGTCATAAAATACTCACATAAAGATAGGCTGGACAAATCATATCGGGGCGTACGTCATATTCGGCTATCCCTGATTGGACGGAACTCTGCGATAGGTAATCTGACAGGTACCGGCCAAGCCAATCGTCAATTCGTTTCCTGTTTTTGAGCTCTCGGTTCTACTCATTTTAGTTTTATACCCTGAGCTTATCCTGATACAGTCTCCCAAATCCGTTTCCGGATTTTACTCCCAGCTTGCTTTGTGTTTCCAGGAGTGCGGCTGCAACCCCTCGGAAAAAAATCAAGCGCCTCCTCGATTGTCGAGGAGGCGCGTGAAGCCTATGCCAGAGGTGAGTGGGATCGAATCGTTTTGAGAACAATGTCTCATAATTGGGGTTCTAGGGGTGATGTCTGATCGAATATGTCCTAGAATAATATGCCCAGATCAGGCGGGCCCGAGAACAATAACAAAGTTGCCTTAAGCCGGCTAGCATAAGCGGCATAAGAAGTGTCGTCGATAGCATACTGTCTCTGGGAGATCTGTACAGAAGGTCAAAAGTTAGCTACAGATGCTGAGAGCAGGCAGGTGCCACAACGAGCACCTCCAACGTACAGTAGCTATCGCGCAAAAGCCCGCAGAAGGGCTCAGTACTGCACAAAGGTTGGCGTATTGTCACATTATAGACAAACCGACAAATGTACAGAAGAAACATTTAATAGGCTTCAACAATCAACATGGAGACGGTAGTGAACTCCTCATCTAAGAATCGTTGTTGCTAGTTATAATATTAAATAGGCGCCGATAGCTAAACTAGGATTTGGCCCACGATGTACAGGACACCGTATCGCTTGGGCAACGAACCACAACTGGTCACCGGAGGACCTCAGCAGCGCTTAACCATTTCCCATTACTGACGATAGCAAGCGTGCTGGCAATCACAACACCAACCTAGGGCCGAATGACTGGTCACCAGAGCAAAACTCGTCAGCGCTGGGGTCGGATGACTACTCTCCAAAGTAGCACTCGTCAGCGCTTGACCATTTCCTCGACGCTAACGATGACTGCGCCAGCAATACTGCCCCGGCAATGCACTCTGGAGACCATCGGCTTTCTCGTCGCCGAAGGTGCTTGCGTTAGAGAGCAAGGTTGATCCAAATACGCTGGCGACTTACCTTGTTTACTACGCATTTGATATGGCTTCGAGACTCCCTAGTGCCCTGCACAAAGTGACAATGATCGCATAGAATTATTGCGACAACTGGTGCCAGATTAGTCGACATGAGAGACTTATTACGTATTAATTAGAAAGCGCCTTGATTCGCCCTGGCGAAGACCTATTTTTGGGCACCTCCTAGGCGCACAGTGAACGTGATTAGCGTGCAGCGGCCTTTAGTCTTTGTAGCACTGTTTCAGCTGAGCGCAGGACCACTGTGTTTCGGTCACTGGAGTATCTCGATTCTCGAAGCCTGATGTTCCTAGGTATCACCACCTTATCATTGGACGATCGGAAAGTGGCAGCGCTTAGCGGGAACTGGCGGCGGGGCAGACACATCTACCACTAGACGCTGGACTCGCCTCTTAACCATCACTAGCGACCCTACAAAGGTCCATACGTGCCGTGATGGGGTAAGTGCACGCCTTAGAATTCCTACTGTGGTTCTGATGTCTCTAATAGAGCAAGCAGGAAGACGTATTGTTCTCGATGCGACCGAAGTTTCTCCTCACAGCAAGCATTACGACAGCACTACGATGATTCCGCTAACCACTACCGGTGCGAAGTTTGTGGATTCGACACTTCGAACTGGGACAAATGGCTCAAACATCACCGGAAAACAGAGCACCGAATCGTGTGTCAGGGCTGCAACGATGGAGAAGGAGTGACCTGGGTTGCTGGGTCGCCGGCGTACCTCACTCATTTGAAGGAGGAAAACGTTTGCCGGACGTGCGAAGTGCATTTCGAAAACTCGAGCAATCTTGATCACGTAGGTAGAACACATATCTTACTAAAACGCTGCTAACTCTATGTTAAGCATAAAATGACGCATTTGGAACGATCGGTTGAATGCTATGGTTGCTACCAGAGGTTCATCACTTATCCTGCGATGATTTTACATTTGGAGTCCGGCACATGCCCCTCCAAAATTGACATGATCGACTTGAATGAATCTGCGGCCATGTGTTATCAATGGAAGGCATATATCGATGGAGATTATCGGGATGAACTACTCAACCGCGATGATCTACAATTGGAGTATAATGGGCCGGTCTATCCATTCAGGTGTCCTGAATGCAACACAGGATTTACGAAGCTATCAGGTTTATTCCAACACGTGTATAGCAAAGCGTGCAATCAGGGCCTGTACGAAGGCAATATAGCCAAGTTGATCAAATGGTTGAACAATCGGCACAACGTTAACGAATATGACTGAGGCTGCGGCAGTAATTACAACACATATATGGTAACAAATGATTGCTTTGGTTGCCTGACGTGTACAAGATCTATTCGGTCTTTAGCGAAGACAAGCTTTTAGTCGAGACCTAGCAATGGCATTGTATAATCGCTATCATCTAAAGAGTTGCGCGATTTAAATGAGTGGGGGTGAATAGTCGAATGAGCATAAGAAAGAGATGCGTTACTAACTATAGTATAATATTCACTGGCTCCACTTGAGGCTTATGGTGCACTATACCGAAGGCCTTCGAATTTTGGACTGGTTGCGACATGTCTACCACCCACTCCAGTGACTGCTGTATTCTTGCAGGAGTTCAACAATTGGTAAACATCGTTAATGGCGTTCATTACTGGGGGCTGGCGGTTCATGGTAGATCCTGCAAAGCCGATATTGCTGCTAAATTTCACTCAGATTCTGAGGCGGACGCTAACGATATCACTTTATTGGAAGATTAAAGGATATCCTCTATTAGTAACGTTCAATCTTTTAGATTTGCTTTTTATTAAAGCTGCATATAATTTACCTTCGTTGTGTTCGTTCGTAATAAGCATCAAACACGGAAAACCACCCGGGCGCACATCCGTCTGTGAACGTGTTTTGTCAATAGCATCACATCTATCTGCTTTCACTCTTGTTTAGTAACCGTGGTGGACCCTAGTGGCAAAACAACTTTGGGTCCTGCTTTTAGGTCCCGCAGTAGGTTCAGGATTAGGTCAAGGGGACCTAAATCGGTGGCCTCACTCATATGTCTTAGCTCCACCCGCCCTACTAGATGTTTGGAATAGCAACCCAGCGCACCTTAACGTTATTTCTTCTCCCTTCACACACCCAAAAATCTCAATGCCTCCAACGCAAGGTCATGGCCGGTGCGGTTCGGCCGTTCTCCCTGCTCACGGTGGCGAGCCGAAGTATTTATACGTCAATCCACTGCTTGTACTGCTAATTATGTTGCCACTAGACATGTTTCGTGTAAGAACGATGTAGGTAGATAAAGCATTGCATTAACCTAAAGCAAGCTTGCTGAGATTTGTTTCATACAGCAGTCTTTACGGTAGGCATCCCTGTAACCTAGTCAAATGTGTTATAATAGTCTACTACTCCCCTGAAGTTGTTTGCGTGACGTCGTTCACACGACTCGTATGTTGGTCCTCTGCCCTACCACATAGCCGCTCTGTATCAACCCAACGCCAGCCCTCTTGTACTCGCCATCCACGCCAGTCGACCTAACAACCAGTACGTAGTATTCGTGAGTATCATCTTTCCTTCCTACGACAACATACTGTTCTTCGCGTAGATCTTTACCGCCCTCAACGTCATACTGAATCCACCCTCTCTTCACTCTATTAGGATCTAACACCGCATACTGTGCCTCGTGAAGTCCGATCGTACAGTTCCGAAACGTCTATAAGTTGGTGATTATAGCATGGTCGCGTTCACGCTCGTCGTTGAACCGGAGGTGATCAATCCAATTAACACCGCCCAAGGGGATGTCCATGAACTGAATACCTCCACTACATGCTATCCATGACCAGGATGGCATATAGAAGCTGTAAGCAATCTCCTTCATCTTTTCGTTCGATGCCTACCAGAGGAGATTCCTGTAAAGATACTTTTCGAAGATACTATATCTGCTGCGGGAATTTAAGGCACCCGCGATACGATCTACTAATCCAGATATTGCAATATATCTATAGCTTAGGACTGTAAGGTCCCGCTTCGAGTATTCCTGGAATAGAAAGGAAATACAATTGAGGGTACTTTGCTTGCTTGATTTAAGGAGCCGTTTTAGGAAGTTGGGGTCGAGCGTAAAGTACCTGTCTATATAAGGGCTGAGAATAATGATGATTAGTTAAGATGTCCGCTCAGATGTTTTAAAGCTCTTACCTTTCTAGCCGGAGTTGGGTAAGGTTCTCGCAGTACACCCCTTTACCACATTCCCAGTATACCGTGAGTCATGGGTCAATGCCCGCCAAGGGTCAATGCCCACCCTACCTAAAAACACCCTATACTTCAACACTACTTATCTCAGCCAATATGGAGTCTCTTGAGGCTGCGCTTACTGCTATCGAATCGCTGGCACCTGGAGAATCTATTAATTATTCAGAAATCGCGAATAACTATAGTGTTGAGCGATCTACGCTAAGGCGGAGGCATCAGGCTAGAACACAGTCACGAGCAACTAAAGGAATCAACCAACGCAAGCTCAGCCCTCAGCAAGAGAAGGAGCTTATAAGCTATATTAAAAAGCTTACTAAGAGAGGCCTTCCACCTACACGAGCTATAATCCAGAATTTCGCAGGTTCTATAGCTGGAACTACTATCAGTATATAGTGGGTTGATCAGTTCATCAAGCGGAATAACAGCGAACTTATTCTACACTGGACGACTGGAATAGACAGCAAACGTCATAACGCTGACTTAGAGGCAAAGTATAGCCTCTATTTTAGCCTACTACAACAAAAAATTAATAAGTATTTATAAGCAGCCAAGGCCATATCATATGATGGGTTCTCTCTATATAAGGGCGTCAAACATGTCTGCTACACAGAGACACCTACACTGAACTACACACTTAATCAATTCATTCAATTCTTCACTCGTGCCACATTCTTACAGTTATGAGCCCGGCCTAGCGCCTCTTATACTGCTATTATTACTATTAACTCTATACACAATGTCGTTCAACACTACCTCCCCGGCTGTCATCCTTCGCAGCCATCGCGACTGGGACCTTTGGTACAGCCGACTGCAAGAACTAGCTGAAACTCTCGATATATAGGAGTACATTGATCCTGAATCAGCTATAGTTCCTAGCCAGAAACCTAAGCCACCTACTGCTCTCGCTCCTGAACAGGATGATGGCTCGCCGGCTACCCTACCTAACCCGGCAGCTCTTACTCGAGATATGATGCTGTACAGAGTAGAACTCAAGGAGTATAGACGGACTTAGGATAAGATCAGCTAAGTAAGAAATTATATAACTAATACGATCCAGCAGAGCCTGCTATATTATATTATTCATTAAAAATCTATTCGCGATAAGCTTAAAATACTGCAGGCCCTGTTCTTACCATTAAAGTCGATACGAGACTATTAAGTTCGCAGCATGTATAACTCTGCTAAAGTGTTTTATAGTTATAGAGAGAATATAGAAGACTAGGCAATCATATACCTAACAGCATTTGATAGAGCGAAGCAGCTTAACCTACTAGAGGTAGTAGACTTCCGCCTATATCAGGATCTACTTAGAGTAGTAGATCAGATTCATCTATCATACGCGTCACTTCTAAGTTAGACTATCTATAACGTAGAGGAAGCGTATACTGGCAGTGAACCTGTTAACCCGTCAGCACCTTAACTTCTAGTAAAATACCTAGCCTACTATTGAATAGTAGAGACGAAACCAGCTCGCTCAGCTCGTCAGCCATTAGTATATACAGCACGCGCAGCACTAATACTGAATAGCGAACTATTACTATATTATAAAAGGAAGAGAACTTAGAATAACGTACCATCGAAACCATGTCTATGTGGCGATATGCACTACTGGGGTCAGTATCTATATATCGACGAAGCGTAACGACAGAAGGGATTCCTCTCAGACCCTGAAAAAGCCAAGAAGGTCTTAGAATTCGAAGCCAAGGATCGTACAGGATTACTTAACAAAATACGAGAGAAGAATAAGCGATATAAGCGTTCTAGATCTTATAGATCTCAGCCACTAGATTCTAGATCTCAGTAACTAGATTCTAATTCGATAGAAATTGACGCTAGCGATAATCCTACCCTATATTAGTAATACGAGACCTACGCCGTATACTTATCGGCATTTAACAACCTAATCGCAAGTAATTCCTCTTATCCCTTACTATACTTATAGGTTCTGGACCCTAGTACCGATATCTATATATGTAACAACCCTACAGAATTTATATAGAAACACCTGGTATTACCTAACGATATCGTCCTCGCCGGCGCTTAATTAGTTCAGGTATAAGTATAGGGCGAAGTAAGTATCTTGCTCTCGACGCTACAGGGATAGAAGAAGACTATAATACTTAAATACGTCGCTCTAATTCCTAGCTTCTTTACGAGCCTAGTATCGCTCTCGCGTCTATTATCGTCATATATACATTTCGATTTAGGAAGGAATATACTGTATCGCATGCGCCCTAGTGCTCACCCTAAGGATCTAGCTAAGCTAATAAAGGTCGGAGGCTATTAGCTAGTTGTATACCGTACTAAACTATATATAACGCCACTATTAGCAGCCTTATTAGTACTAGTACTGGGTCCTTCCTTATTATTCGCAATTAAACATAGACGTTAGCAGTACTTAGCAATGCTACTTAAGCCAAGATACCTTACTAAGGAATAACTATATATCCTTATAGGTTATCTAAGCAAGGAGGCTATCGATTAACTAGCTGAGAACGTTATAGGCTTAACGATAGTAGGTAGTATAGTACCACGAATAATAGACTGCGAACAGTATATATGGAATAAGGCCTATTAGAAGATCTCTAGGAGATCAGGGTATAAGGTCGGAGCTACTCGCCTATTCAAGATAGTAGCTATAGATATTATAAAACTAGATGCTATATCCTTTAATAGATATAGATACATCTTCCACGCATATGACGTCTACTTAAAGTTTAACTTCGTTATCCTTCTATATAGGAAGGATAAGTATATACTACTTAAGACAATTAGAGAACTCGATCGAACAATTAAACGGTAGTTTAATTGTTATATAGTATTCCTAATAGCTGACGACGAGAGAGGATATAGTATAACCGACAACTCGACACGAGCGTATTATAAGGAGGAAGGGATTTAGCTATAGATTAGATCCCTATATACTCCTAAACAGAATGGTGCAGCCGAACGATCTAGAAAGAATCTTATAGAGAAAAGTCGATCTCTGAGTAATAACGCTAATCTACCTCTATTACTCGGCTTAGAAGTGTATATAACGGCAGCCTACCTCCTAAATCGTACACCAACTAGGTCCTTAGGCGGGAAGACTCCATTCGAAATCGCGTATAAGAAAAAGCTAATACTCGTATATCTCTATAGATATAGCTGTCGCGTATATCTACTGAGAAAATAGATAGCTAGAACCAATAAGCTCACCCCAAGAGCACTAATTGGATATCTTGTTAGGTTTAACTTAACGAATATCTATAGAATCTGGCTACTAAAAGTAGGAAGAAAAGGAAAGGTAATTCGTACAAGAGATGTGACATTTAGAGAAGATCTATTCTATACGCTAGAGGACGACGATAACACAGTTCCACTTATACAAGGAATAGAACTAGAACAACTCGCTCGCGACTATCACCTATCATTATTAGAAGAATCTTCTGATGATGAACTTATTACGATGCCACTTACTCAGCTATCAAAGAACGCAACCTATTAGAATTATAAGATTACTTACCTACCTACGCTAGTAATAATAGAACGCGCGTCAGCATTAGAACGAGTAATAATATTAGAACGCGTAATAATATTAGAACGCGTAATAATATTAGAACGTGCGACAATATTAGAACGAGCTTAGTCACCTCAGCCTATAAGAAGGCGAAGACGCTAGGAGGACCTAGATCCTTAGGACGTCAACCAGGCACAGAACAGAGAACTGATTGATGGTAACCTACGTTAGTTATATATACTGCCTATAGGCTCTATAAGAATTAGAAAGCTATCGTAGAAGAAGAACTCTAGCTACTTCGTTAGAGCTCACTGGTCAGCCTACCTAGCAGCGTTACTAACTAATAAAACGCGATTCCATTTTATAGAGCTTCCATTAGAACCTAAGCTACACAGAGATGTTATAAAGATACCGTCACCTTATAGAGAA
>Ga0247757_10000947_pt1 | contig 21490 bp, 22 predicted proteins | sample UWRJL126311R4_FD_180929 | JGI IMG/M metagenome (GOLD analysis project Ga0247757, IMG submission 180929) | Plant litter microbial communities from Arlington Agricultural Research Station in Wisconsin, United States - UWRJ-L126-311R-4 | ecosystem: Environmental > Terrestrial > Plant litter >...
TTTTTGGCCAGCGGGTCACCGGCACCACCTCTGGAAAGGGTACGATTTTGCTGTATACTGGGGTGTTTATTTCCAGGTACTTTTTTGGGTTGGTGCGGGTCTGGAGGGCAATGGGGGTTATGGTAGCTAAATGGTATTGCTACATTGTTATTTTCCATCACACTGCGGTTGGATGGAGAAGAGAAAGGCTTGAAAAAAGTAGATGCTGCCTGTTGCTATCGAAAGCTTATTTGTTGCGTCCTTGTGGATGGACCGTGGATGATTTCGCTATCTAATGATTTGATATGTAATAAGTCCTCTATGCACTATTGTCTAGGATATGGACACTCTTGGTGTCTGGTCTCATGTGCATGTACATGTATGGTGGTATGCCTACCTCCCTTCCCTCTCACAAGATATATGGACTCCAAGAGTACGTTCCCACTAGTCGGCTACGTCGAGCCCAGAAGAGCCCTCCTCGAGCTTGCCAGCGTGGAAGTGAAGAGCGGCAACGGAGAGCTGGGACAATGTGCGAAAAGCTGCAATTCATGAAAGGTGGTCAGACGACCGATTGCTAAATCCGGGAGAAGACGTCCTTACTTTCCTGTCGCCTCTGGGCTCGCTGTTGACGCAAGGCTATCGCTGCTATCGTGATAGCGAGAACGGCGGTGACGAAGGAGAGAACAATGCCAATGATGGCAATGGTGTCGGTACGGGGAAGGGGCATTATATTCAGTACGATAGGCTATGCTCGCAGAGACTTTGGTCGGTGGAGTAGAGAGCTGGAAGCTGGGAAGTAGTCGTGATGAGGAGTTACTACACAGAGGGATAGGATGGGATGGATGGAGATTCTGGTTAAATCCCCTCAGAAAACATCGTTGAAGCGCCGAACGTGGACGTGGGGTTTACCCTCGTGGCACTGTCCATCATAAGTGCGATAGGCTCGTAATTTTCCTCAGGCGTTTGACACGCAACAAAGATGTTGACTCCACTGGTATCAACGAATAGACGATTGGCGCATTCCCACTTCGTGGTGGCGGCTTATTGCGAGAGGCGAGTGCTCAGATGCGCCTTGATATGAGTGGGTCGGTATGAACTTGAGGAATTTCGTGCCACCATCTGTGACATGCGGCTGGTGGTGACTGCTGCTTGCTTTCTATTATCGGCCGGGGTCAACTGAGGCTGACAAGTGCACACGCCCCCATCGTTGGCACAACTACACCTGTCCATCAAATGCGCAGCGACGTGACTGGCTAAAACCTTCCCTACAAGGGACAAGGGTTAAAGTACCCCCGAATCACGACTCGGCGCACTTGAGAACCTTGGAAAAGTGCGCACGTGGGGCGGTGGCTTGGGCAGCCATCTTCTGCCTTGCGGCTAGGCATCGTGTTGCTGCGTCACTAGGCGGTTGCGAAGTGCGCGGTGAGTTGATTGGCTCTCAAGTTATCAGACATATATGAGGCCCGTGAAGCCCCCGTATAACATCCTCAGTCTCCACTATCCCCCACCTGACATCTCCTAGAGCATGTCTTTCACTTCGCCTGGGGAACGCAATGCTTACAAGCCCATACACCCCAAGCAATCCGAGCCGACACAGCATCATCCTTACGAACCACTTCGCCGGCCCCCAAGAGAGCTTGCAGACTGGAAATGTGAGAATTGCCGTAAGAGTAAGAAGAAGGTAAGCTTTCCGTTAGACAGATCTTTTCTAGATGCTCATAAAACGTGTATAGTGCGTACCGAAAGGAGCTGAATGCCAAAGATGCTCCGAGCAGCGTTTGCGTTGTCCCGGCCTCACCAAAAAAAAACACCCACGTCGGACTCCAGCTACGTTACCCGACACACCCTCACCCTCATCTACAGCCACTAGCAGTCAGCTAGAATCACTAAACAATAATCACAAGAATGTTTCTACACCCATTTGTTCTATACGCAAAGTCTCATGCTCTCGTTTGCATCAGGTTTTTCTTTTCTCCGGGGGCCAATGGCCTTATGCCATCGGAACACATACAGAGTTTCGACTTCTGCCCTATAAGTCCTTGTATGATTCGATCAAATTTCGCCAGTTGAAATGCACTTGCGGCCTATGCAACGAACAAATTATCCCCGACTTGGTCTTCGAAGTCTCAGCATACTGTGATACGGGACCCAAGATGGTTATACATAGCCCTGCTCTACGCTCAGACCTCGAGTCACTGTTGCAAGTACAGCCAGGAAGTTTTACCGATCGCTTCGATGTTAAGGAGCTTATAAAACACTACACTGCTCTTAAGACACATATCGACGAGCTTCGCAGTCCCGAACGCATGCTAAAAAGGACTGAGAGTCTTCTTGGAGAATGGATACTCCTTATACATGGGTTTCTTGAGAACCCTATCATGACTCAGTATTTGGATTTTGTGAGCTTGAATAACAGCGGGCTTTTGGACGATCAGTTTCTGGATTTTCTGGTCCAGTGCGAACTCCAACATGGTATCAGCAAAGTTGAAAGCATATTCGACGACACGTTAGATGATGAAAAGTATGGAGAAAAGCGGCCATATTCGACTGATTTCTTAGATCGTAAACAGTATGGAAAAAATTGGCTATTTTTGACTGGGTACTTTTCGACTGAGTACAAGATCCGCGAAGAGGAACGGCTTTGGAAATTTCGTACGAGTTTTAAAGAGCAGTATGAACATCTAAAGTTAGCAGCCCGAAAATTCCCTCGGTATCTCGACACATTCTCCTGGCAATTACAAAACAGCAAACAAGCCTGGGCTGCTGCAATAAAAACGATGCGAAAACTCACCAGACTTGAATCTTCTCCCAAACTCATGGATGCTCTCTGCTTCCTCTCTGTCGCTAGAGCTATGGCAGAGACAGCCGTGGGCGATAGAGATAAGTATTTATCTGCATTCTGTCAAGATTTGAAGCAATGGAGTGGAATATTTCCTGAGCTCCAGGAGGTTTCAAGGTTTATGTGGGAAATCGACTTGGAATCGGTCCCTCAACTTCAGAGGCAGGCCCACACTACAATCCTACAGCTGCGAGAATCTGTGGCCGGATTGATTGTCAAGGCCAACAAGATGTTTGGTCTTGAAGACTCCGGTCAACAAAACGGAAAGAACAGGTTTGGGGCCTTCCATCGTGTGTGGCCAGGGAGCACCGACCAAGCTTCTGGGGCCACGATACCACCTGAGTGCCCAGCTACAAGCAAAGAGAAAGAACCACCAGATCGGCAAGTCTATCCGAACATGGCAGTCCTCCAGGAAACGACTTCGCCTCCTCTTTCCACAGTGGTCATACTGGTAACTAGTATTATATTCGCACTCGTCATCTACTTTATGTTAGGTTTGTATATCTGCCTCCTTCTGCAAGACCATCAACTAAAGAAAACCTAGGGCTCATTCATATCTCATCCACCACAATACTGGGATTCCCCAATCCATGGCATACCTCCAGTCCCCAGGGTAACACAGGTACTCAAGCCACACCTTTTGAACTATTACACAGCCTATTAGCAATAGGTTCAGACATCAACCCCAGACCCTTTTCAAGCACGGGAGAGTTACCTCTTCCACGGGACTTCTCTCAAGGGCCCTGTGAAGCTCTGGGCAATGATATCCACACCTCGGCCGAAAAGCGTCCTCACCCTAGTCAGGTTCCACCTTTCACCTCTTACGATCCAGGTAGCCTTTTTGAACTAACATACCTTGACAATGCATTTGTTGGTTAGCATTCACCATGACTATGGGGATAATGGTAACAAACATGCATGAGAATGACGGAAATGACCAATTCGCATTCATAACCAGATGACATGATACAAGGAGTGGCTGCTTCGAGATCGAAGGGGAGGGATGTGGAGAAGATAACCGACTTGAAGCTTGGAAAGCTAGCGGCTCTGGCGTGTGATGAAATTTTACGAGAACTTGTTTCATCTCTTTGCTTGGACAGGTACTAGTCTTTCTTTTTAGCTTTTACTAGGAATATTTTATGTTTTATTTTATAAGTCTGAAGCACTGTCATCAATAAGTCTGGCTGTTTCCATCACCAATATTTGAGATTGCAAATCCATTGTCTTCAGGTCTATAATTTGCGAATCTGCATGATAAACTCCATACTTATATACCAGACCCAGGCTCAGAAACCTCATCCTTGTGTACATCTGTGCTTGGGAGCAAATGATAGAGGGCGCTATATAAAAGCAAATTAATTATTCACGATACCAGCGTGCTTATCAAAGTAGGAACAATCATCAAAAATAACGTTTCGATGCCTGCAAATTTGTTGTAATCGCTAGATCGTCAGTCCCTATTCCACAAACCGATTAATCCAGCTCATTCACTTCCCGCCCCTACCTGCTTAAGAAGCGCTCTCCAGCTTCCACTCAGCCCTGATGCGTTTCACCCATTCCTCGACAGGAACTTCCTCGCCCTTGAGCCGGACCTTGCCTTCCTGAACCCTCTCAACCTGTTTAGGATCCAAGGGTGGAATATATAGGAATTTGTGATTCTTCCCACATGTTTGCGGAGATAATTTTCCCTGGCGAAGTTTCTCAAGACACGGAGCGTCGAGCTGAACGTCCTTGCAATCCTGACAGACGTAGAAATCGTCGGCAAAGGACCAGTGCGTTCCACAATGACCATCGCAATACTGACGGAATGGGCCCACTAGCTTGGTCCCAATGCCTTCTGTAGCACCTATCTTCGGCAGAGAAGGGAAAAAATTGGGCTGCACAACGTCGCCTGAGTTATATTGAGCTATTTCAACGGACTCAGCAGCTCGGGGTGCAGCGCTTTCAACAGCTCTGTTGATTACTGTAGTGAAATATTGTAATTCTGTTGATTCGGCAGGAGCATCTTCTATGATACGGGGGTGCTTAAGGCCAAGCTGTGTATCATCATCCTTCGTACCATTGTTCGATGGTGAGCCTGTCGTTGTGGACTCAGGAGAAGCTGGGTTCTGCTTTTGAAACCTCGCCAGACCTACGGTCTCAGCAGCTCGGGGCGCAGCGGTTTCAACAACCTCAACTTTGTTGCTTACTGTAGTGAGATATTTTAATACTTCTGCTTCGGCAAGAGCATTTTTTGTGATAGCGGGGCGCTTAAGACCAAGGTGTATATCGTCATCCTTCGTACCATTGTTCGATGGTGAACCTGTCGTTGTGGGCTCAGGAGAATCTGGGCTCTGCTTCCGAAACCTCGCCAGACCTTCGGTCGGCTGGCACATACACCAAGCCGCAACTGCTGCCTCACTGTCGCCAAATGCGGCGAAAACGGATGCCAGCTTCAGGTAGCCACGCCAGTCGTTTGATGCGTCCTCGTCGGAAAGCAACTCTACCGCTACTTCTATGTCAGGCTTCAACTCCGCTTTTGCCTTCTCCAGGTCACCTATCCGACTGTAGTATAGGCCAAGAATACGCCTGGACTCCACGGGGTCGAGAATCGAGCTGTTGCCATCCCCAGGATCAGAACCGAAATCCTGGACTTTCTTGATCATCTGCGAGACTAATTCCGGATTGGCACGATTAGCAGCTGCCTTTTCCATGTACGCTCGCGATAGTTTCTGCACTGCTGATTGTTTGAACTCTCCAATAACCCAAGACTCCCGAGATGAGTCTGCAACCAGTGGGCTGTCGACTATCTCTTCCCATATTTTGATAGCCTGCTCCTTCTCTTCGAGAGCCTCCGTTTGTTGATACAGCATACTGGCATAGTACGACATCAGGCTGATCCGGCATTGTGTCGTCCACCCGCCATTGTCAGCGGAGTTGAGCTTAGAGTCACAAGTTTTCAGAGCTTTCTGATAATGAAATTTAATACGCTCGATCTGATTGGTGTTTTTGCCAATCTTGAAAAGCGCCAGGTGGTAGCTTTCAATTGCGGCCTGATCCCGGAACAGTTCCGATAGTCTGTCGCAGCCAACTTCGTCGACCGTTTCATTTTGCATTTTCTCAAGAGTCTCAAGGGCCTCACTGTACCTCTCGATCTCAGACAAGAGGTAGATACACGCAGAAGCGGCGGAATAATTCCTGGGGTTGGATGAAACCATGTCGTCGTACATCTTCTTCGCGTCATCAAACCTATGAAGCTCCCGCATCCAAGCAGCGACTCGCAGCTGTAAGTTTTCCGCATCCGACAGAGGAGTGCCCGTCCCCAATACATCTTCATTATTTTGTAATGCGGTGATTACAGGCTCCATGGTTGCAATGCCTATTTCGTATTTTTTCATGTCGGCATATGTCAACGCCAAATAGTGGGTGATATCCAAATCATCTGCCTTGAGTCCAGCGGCCTGGTAGAAGTGATTGCGGGCTTCCTCAAAATGGTTGCTTGAATAGAATGTGATGCCTAAGTTGCGAGTCATCTCGAATTTCAGTTCACTTAGATCAACGTGATCTTGTATCCATGTTGCTACTTCGTATATGTTCTCTATACTGGCTTCCTGAGACCTGGGGAGCCAATCGAGAAACGAGACAGCTTCCGGATCCGCTTTGTGGTGGATCTGAATCAATTTGTCAGAATCGAATACTTGCTATATTATCCTTCACCATGAAAAGGAAAAATAGCCGGATATGGCCTCTGCTGGCAGAGGGGAGGGGGGGGTTTAAATTTTACCCAATCATTGCATTGGAAAGCCTCGAAAGGCCTTCAATGGTATTGCATCCGGCTTGCATCTTCACAAGGGACACAAAGAGACTGACTTACATTGGTGACATAGGCGAGAATCCACATTGCGTTGTTTGTAATGTCCCACATCTTTCGTGAATGTACCCAGTTCCGAGCTACCGCTTGCGCGGTGGGCGTAAATAGATTGACCTCCTCATCCGAATCTTCGCTTATCTTTAAACACCATCCCTTTTGTTCCTCGGTAAGATTTTTCACAACAGCCGAATCCTGGAACCAGCGCGGGACGTGCTTTGAAACGACCTCCCGAAAGAACCAGAAGCGTGTCGCATACTCAAGTTGCTCGATGGTAGCCACGTCCCAGAAGATTCGTATAAGGCGGTTACCGATCTCTGCCTTCAGCTTTGGCGATGTTAGAGCCAGATCCACAGCTTCCAAGTGTTCATAAAAATGCCAGGAAGCGTAATCCATGAATGGTGCAGTTTCCTCGTCATCATTGTATTCTCGAGTAAGTACCTTGAGACACTCTAATACAGCAACCGCATCCGCTGATTCACAGTCGACATGCACGGTTGTATCATTAGCAGCTAATTTGCTATTGAGAAATTTCTCAAAACCAAGTCTCTGGTAAAGATTGTCCTCGCAAAACGTCCGTAGGAAATTCTTCACAAGTCTCACTTCGGGCTCTGTGGCATCTGATTGAGCAGGCAGTGTAGACAATTCCTGCCCCTCAGAGGGATGCTTGAAGTAATCAGCAATTGACTCGGACGTTAGAGCTACGACGCTGAAGGGTGCATCCCGATCTAGTCTGACTGTGAAGAACGAAGAAAATTTTTCCTTTATTTGCTGGTAAAGTGGTCGTAGAGAGGATTCTTGACGTCGTGTGTATATGATAGATTTAAGTTCGCTGAGATTCAGTGGGCGCCGAGCATACATGACCCAGAAGAGCAGGGTATTCAGATCTTTGATAACCTCTGGGTTCAGGCTATGGTTGCAACGCTCAATCTCATCACCGATGGCATCGGTTCGGTTGAACTTCTTGGTTTTCTCCAAAACTTCACGAATTTCATTCGGACGCTGCTTCTCACTAATGGTTTTTAGAATCCAGCTTGCTTCAACAAAGTCTCCATTGACGCTATCGGTCAGCTTTTCACAAACCTCTTTTTTCAGATCTTGAACCTGTTGTGACTGGCTCTTGAATATGTCCATGTCATCAACCTTCATTTTGATGTACATGGCGACATCCTCTCTATTCTGGGACCCGAGATCGATGGTTTCCACCACACTCTTGGGCTTCGACGGCAACGACGTGAAGAATCTCGGCCTCGCAGAGAGCATGAGCTTGATTCGTAGGGCACTCTGTGGCTGCGCTACAAAGCTCTCTACGAGTTTGCGTAAAGGAATCTCGTACTTCTCATGAAGATCACTGACACCATCCAAGAGTAAGAAAAACGTAGCGTCTGATTTAGAATGACTGGCAAACAACCGGCTCCAGATCTCCTCGACGTTTCCGGTATCTGAAGAGTGTTCGAGTATGGAAGCCAAATCCCGGCGATAAAATGGGTCGTTCTGAGCAATCTGCCACGCTAGCGTCCTCAAGATGCGATCCAGAGAGACTTCTTCCGACTGCCGCGATCGTTCGTCCCTTCCAGAGCTATTGCTCGCACTTTTTGCGTCTTTCTTGATGTAGAAGTACGCCACAGACACGCGTGCAGCTGTCTCCCGGCCCTGCGGGAAACGCTTTTGAAGGTCGGCTACCATAGCAGACATGGTGTATGTTTTACCATAGCCTTCTTCGGCTGAAAGATAAAGAAGCGATTGACCAGGTTCGGCACTGGACCACTTCTGATAGGCCGGGTTCCTTTGGAGCCATGAACCAGTGCCTCGCATGAGAGAACTCAGGTACGCTCTGTAGTCATCTTTGTAATTGTCGTTAGTCTGGCCCAGTGCTTTCCGTACTCTGTTTTCAAGCTTCTGATTGTCGCTTTCATTTTCGAGTTTCCGGACCGCATCGTATGCCTTGGAGGTGGTTCCCTTGAGATCTTCGATTCCCTCAGCGGTCGCCGCGAAGCCACTTTGGATGTTTTTCTCCGTATTTTTAGCAGAGACGAGATTCAAAGTACCCTTCATCTGGCTCTCTCGCTCCTCCAGCCGGCAAAGAGCGTCGATCTCAGCCTGAACGCCGGCATCATCGCTAAACGCTGCGGCTTTGACATATTTCCAGAGCTTGTTGCCTTGGAGCACTTTAAAGGACAGCTCGCAAATGCGCACAAAACACAGCAAGATCTCGTTAGCGATCTTGATCATCTCCTTAGGGAGCAGGTTCTTGTTCTCTTGGTAGATTTGAAAACGCTCTAGCACCTCGAAGATGCGGCTGAACAGTTTGTCGAGGCCCTCGTAAATGCCACGGTATTCTACGCCAGCCTGGACGAAGAAGGACACGGCATTCATACACAGGCTCGCAGGACCAAAAACCATCGAGGCTGCTTGAGCAGCGATGTCGCCGACGCGCATCACAATGGTGAGCGTCTTCTGGGCAACATCTTTGACGGCATTGAGCTTGCGATGCGCCTTTTCATCTTTAGCCTTCCGAGTGTTGAAGAGAGAGATGACTTGTTCCGGAGACGGGGCAGCAGTTTTCAAGTTGATGCCGGTGGTGCGAGAGAAAGAAGCGCATGCCTGCTCCCAGGCAACGTCAAGATCCAAATTGTCACGCGAATCTTTGCTTGCCATTCTTGCTGCTAGACGTTCGAGCACATGAGTGCAACTATGGCGACAAGGCTCCGTACGCAAGCTTTATAGTAGCAAGACTCAGCTACCTCAGCTCTTGTTGCTTGTGCCGATCTCCTGCGGTCTTCTTGAAGCAGCACGAGCTGCAGCAAAGCTGGGGGCTGATGACCAAACAAGCAGGCAATGAGTGGTCGTTGACCTGCCTTAAAAGGGTCGAGCTGAGCGACTCAGGCAGCCACTTACCTCCAGTTCATGTTTATCGCGAGGAGTAGATTAAAAGCTCATGAGCTAAATAGCCAATGGAAAGGACGCTGAATTGCAATGATCCCAAATTATCCAATAGTCTGTGGGAGACGTCATTGAAGATCTACAAACCTTATTTTTTGGTTGGTGTGATAGGACCAGCCTAGGCGAGCGGAAACTAGTTTAATTGAGGAAAATAATTCGGTCATACTTCTGATCGGCTGAAGGAATAATACACACATTGTTCGGCATTACCAGATCGCTTGCAAGCATTTTCGTAGATCTCTCAGGATGAGGGCGGCACATCATTCTAGGTTAAGAGGTACTCATTTAGGATCGCGCCACTGTGACTTTCAAAGGTCTTATCTTCGATTAAGAATGTGCATGTCTTTCCCACCACATACAGATGCTTCAGCCACCACCCTTATTTCAAACACGTTTTAGTCAACCTCCCCTGTTCGTCCCAAGCAACTGCAACAGGGCTTTCCGGCGGAATTGCGTGAGTTGCGATCGTTGTTAGGATCATTCAGGCGAAGGAATTCACCCTGCGAGTGAGCACCCAGTACTGCATCGTGGCCGGTTGGCATGTTATCTGACGTGGGTATGGTAGCTGAATCACTGTGGGCTGCATGCATGCGTTAGTGAAAACCATGAGATGTGAATATATGATAAGGGAGTGGTCATATGCTGGTTGATAGTTACACACCGCAGCATGACTTCTCGGCCGTGTCTTGCAGCTTGAGGAAAGTGGGTGGGGTGTTCGAAATTGAAGGTAAGGCGTTAGGTGCTGACTGGTCGACTACTGGAACTGCTACTCCTGGGCTCTGGTGTTGGAAACCAATCGCGGGCTCACTGGAAGGACGATTGGGGTCTTGGATTCCAATGTCGTCTACTTTGTCCCGAATATGAGCGTTGTTAGACTGGACGGAAGGTGGCCAATCGTCAAACGACCTCCAACCGCGATACGATGTTCGGTGGCTCTGAGAACATGGAAAGGGAGATCGTTCTAAGTACGATCTCTGTTAGTAGAAGGAAAAGCTAAAGAAAGTAGAATGATAGCTTGAGATGTACAATGCAGGTCGTGATTGATAATGTATATATCAGGTATCTCAGCGCTAATCACATTCATCGTATCGTAACAGGGCTATCTTCTCGCAGCCATCTCACCGTTAGCTAGATTCGTCGGTCCTCTAGGTACAGCACGGTGGTCCAAATCAGAATCAACCCTCGGGTCAAGCTTGTTCCCGACGTTCGTTCCATGGGGTCCATAGTTGCTCGACGTCGTCGTGGTTCTAAATTCGTTTCCGCGATCTTGATCGACGGGTGTGACGCCTGCACCGGTGCCATGTTGGTGGTGGTGTCCATGTTCAAATTCGTCTATTCCACGTGCAGCGACCTTCTCGTGTTGCTGGGCGGATGCGCGGTCGCCGGTTGCGGAGTCGACAGCTGCGTTGAAATTTCCACGGATTGCTTCGCCCGTACCCTTTTGCCATTAGAACATGAGCATCAAGACTGTATACAAAGGGGCTTACATGAAACATGCCGACACCCTTCTTGACGGCGTCGCCGAAGCTGCTTCCCGCTTGCGATGCGCTTCCCGTCATCTTGAATTCAAGTGTGAGGTCTTGGTAAGGTGGCACGAAGAAAGCGTAAATATGGTGCACAGATTTTGGAGGATTCTTTCAGGGAGGATTGAACGACTTGCTCGGGGAATAAGTGCAGTTAAAAGGCGTGCGGGAACAAAACAGCATCAACATGACGAAAGATGCATGACCTTGCTGTCCGGAGAAGTCACGACTGCATTTGGGAAACCGCCCTGGTCCGACTGACATCATCGCGTCGATCATATGCCTGCGCTTGTTCAACCATTACCCCCAGAATAGGAAATACAGCAGATGTATGTGGAAAAAAATTATATTCGTAACAATATAGAAATAATAGAGCTTCTTAGCCCACTGAACGGGCATTCATTAGTCATCTCTTCCAGTAAGAATATGTTCCACTTGCATACGGTTCACATCACAGCACCTGATACTGTAAAATCCAGTCAACAAAAAATGATACATTTGAATTGTACGTGATTTCAGCAGATTATCTGCATCAACTATGCAGGCCTGTCCCAAAAGCCACCTAGTCATAAAGTCATGCCACACAGTTTCTTCGCCCTTTTCCCTGCTCGCACCCACAATCTTGGTCGAAACCGCCAAGCATAGCTAACATAATTCATCTATAGCTTTCCAGCGGTATAGAAGTCATCGAGAGCGACAGTGACACGCTTAGTCATAGTCTTCTCACCCTCACGCACCCAGACACGAGGGTCGTAGTACTTCTTGTTAGGCTTATCATCACCCTCTGGATTTCCAACTTGAGTCTGGAGGTAACCCTCCTTGCTCTTGAAGTAGTCGCGGAAGCCGTTGCTGTAGGCCCACTGAAGATCGGTATCGAGGTTGACCTTGACGACACCGTAGGAGATGGCCTCCCGGAAGTCATCGACGGATGAACCGCTACCACCGTGGAAGACAAGGAAGACGGGCTTCTCCTCCTTGGCACTGATCTGCTGCTTCACGAATTCCTGGTGCTTCTTGAGAAGGACAGGCTGAAGCTTGACATTTCCAGGCTTATAGACACCATGGACGTTTCCGAAACCAGCGGCGATGGAGAAGTAAGGGGAGATGGGTGAGAGAGTTTTGTAAATCTCATAGATGTCCTCGGGTTGAGTGTAGAGGGAGTTGTTGTCAACATCTGGAGACGCCACGTTAGAATTTCCTGTTTGAAATGTGCATTGGTTCTCCCTTACCTTCGTTGTTAACACCGTCCTCCTCTCCACCAGTGATACTGAGTGTCACAAGTCAGCAAATTCACCTAGGCAGAGCAGAGAGATGACATACCCGATCTCCATCTCGAGCCACTGCTTCATGGGTGCAGCACGCTTGAGGTACTTGGCAGTAGTCTGGATGTTCCAGTCCACAGGCTCCTCAGAAAGATCGATCATGTGAGAGGAGAAGAGGGGCTCGCCGTGCTCCTTGAAGTAAGCCTCGTCCGCATCCAGCATACCGTCGAGCCATGGCAGGAGCTTCTTGGCGCAGTGGTCGGTGTGTCTAGAAAAACGGTAAGCTGGTGGAACTCATCGGGTATCAAGGGGTCCTACAGAACAACGGGAACGCCATAGGTGGGGGCAATGGAGCGGATGTAGTGGGCAGCGGCAACGGCACCGGCAACGGAAGCCTCCTGATTCTTGTTGTCTACACCCTTACCGGCGAAGAAAGCGGCACCACCCTGCGAGGTCTGGAGGATGATGGGAGACTTCTTATCACGGGCGGCCTCGAGGGATGCGACGACAGTGGAGCTGGAGGTGACGTTGATGGCGGGGATGGCATAGCCAGTCTCCTTTGCGTGCTGGAATAGCTTGAGGACATCGTCGCCAGTGATAACACCGGTCTTGCGGGAGAGAACGCTGTGAAAAAGTCAGTGTCGGGGATCCAGTGCTACACGGCGTCCTCGGCGAAGGAGGGGCATCGACTTACTCTGTGGCACCCATTGCGATTGCGGTTGTTCAGGACACGGGTCAAGACTGGAAATGGAGGGTGAGTCTGGGAACAGGAGAGCGCAGAGATGATATAGGCAGTGGAGTATGAGGTAATTGCAGTGGCATATAAGGAGAGGCACCAGCTCGAGGTGGGGTTTTGGGTGGCTCGACCCCACCGACCAAGCCGATGCCGCCGCACACAAAAGCAACATGGACCCCGGCGACGAATCAAGACATGTGGGCAGGCTTACCTGATGAGTAGCGGGCGGCAGAAAAGTGGAATGGCAATTGAAAAGTCTGAAGCGGCTGTGACGTGGGTTGAGCTGAATTTAGGGCGCGCGTTGCACGACCTTCACGGCCGCGCTGTTAGCTCATCGCCCGGAGAGAAGCTCGGCCCAAGGGCTCGAGGGCCTCTTTGTCCGGCTCTGCCCGTGCAGAACGGCTCTAGCTTGACGTATGGCGAATAGGGCGCAGACCTCTCACCATCTGGTCCGCCTTGCACGGCGGTGACAAGACCAATTGCCTAGTTCTGGCCTGCTTGCGCCGCGCTCGTGAGCATTGCAGCCTTCGCAGATGCCGCCGGGCCAATCACACGCAGAACAGGCCGGCTTCCCGACGCTGTCGTGCCTCACGTCGCGTCTTCTAACCCGAACAAACTAGCATTCGGCATTGATGTCTCTTGTACATGTATCTTTACAGCGAACGGAGAAACACACCCCCTCTCGTTCCGCGACATACCCGCCTACGCCTGTAGAACTCCCCGAAGATTTTGGTTGAGTCCAACACTTTTGCTGCCAGTCAGACCGGCCATGCCATCATGACAGCCGCACTTGCCTTTCGGCAAATCCTCCACTCCCCCTATCCTCCTATTAGCTTGTCCAATGCGCCGCTGCGAGCATGCTATTCCTTCGCGCGTACCCGCACGTTCCTACTAAGAGGCTCATCCGCACCGGGCACCAATATCTCCACCCTGAACGTGCCCAGCTGCTTCACTCGAGACCCATCGTCCCCCTCGTGTCCGGTGATGAATTTGACGTCGCTCTCGGAAAGGTTGACGCGGGCCGCTTCGTCGTTGTGTGCCAGGGCGCTCTTGATCGTTGCGACGACGTCGGCGCTGGATACTGAGCCGTAGATGGCATTCGCTACGTCCTTGGGCTTGCTTGCCGTCATGGCCGCATTCAAGATATCTGCTGCAGACGATGCGCCGTATCGCTTTGGTTCCGTCTTCTCCTGCTCAATGGGCTGCCGGGCGAAGTCTATGGTAGGAGGGACGAACGTGGATATGAGCTCCATGGCTCGGCGGGGCTGCTCTCGTTAGAAACCATCCAGAGAGAGACGGGAGGAGAAGTGTACAGTGAGCATCTCGATCTCGATTGGCCGCACGAAAGGCTTCATCGGCTGGGAGTCGTCCGTCTCCTCCACCTCCTCCAGGGGCATCTTCACCCCAAATGTAAAGTCACGGGCTATATCCACCTGCTGTGCCTTCAATTGCTTCAGCTGCAGTGCGGGAACGTAGTCGGCAATGCGTGCGGGGAACCACCGATTGCGCATTGTGCCTGGGTTGATTGGGACATAGGAGCCTGAATATAGTTAATATGGGGCTTGCAACATCTTGATCAACCCGTCCTACCTGCGCGTCCAAAGCGCGGGATGTCATGCAGGAGCTTCACCACGATGTTCCGCTCTTCTTCCTTCGCGGCCTTGGATAGGAAGCGTGTCTGCTGCAAGCCCCGGGCATCCAGTCCCAGACGTGTAGCCCGCCGTATGCACGATGAGCACTGTGGCAGAAGCGAAGACCTTGGTATGGATGCCATTGCGTGTGTGTTGCTGGCGGACTGGTGATGTCTGCAAAAAGTACAGCTGCCGACTGCAGAATCCGGCATAGGCCGAACGTGCACCGGGCGACGACCCCTAGTCCGGGGCAGGCTAGACAGGCGACCTCACCAAAGAAACGGCACAGGGTCCGCGATGTCTGACCGCGCTCCGCCAGATTTGCACCGAGCAGCCGTCCGACCATGGCATCTTGCGGGGGTATACTGCTTTCTACCGCCTGCCCCTTCTGCCAAAGCCAAGCCACCCTCCCGTCACCGCCCGCGCCGTCTGCTACCCTAAGATAGCTCGAAACTTCCCTCTGCGGCCCACCGGAGGACCGTCTCGCCACCAAAGCAGTCGTCTGCTTACCTGGTGCACTGTGTATACAGCGCTCGACCGGGAGGCCTTCGTGCCTGCTGTATGCCGCGATGCCTGAAAAGCCCCTCACTATCGCAACCTATGCTGCCGGAGCTTCGCTCGCCGCAATCACCCTAGTCTATGTATTTGGGCCAACCTTCTTCCTCGACGATGAGTCCTCGAGCACGCGCAAGAAAGGCGTTGTAGGTCTGAGCAATGCTGCCAATGACTGCTTCATCAACTCGATCCTCCAAGCTCTCGCCGGTCTGCCAGACTTGCGCATATATTTGATACGAGAGACACATAGGCGGAAGCTGGACGGCCCAGAGCTCTACCATGTTGATGTTGAAAGTCTGAATTTGGAAAGGAGACGAACAAAGCCTTGGAAGCTGGAAGGCCTGCAAAAGGGTTTGGTCACTTACGCTTTGAAAGAGGTGCTGGACAGCCTCAATGAACGGCCCATATATAAGAAGACGATATCTCCCCAGCCCTTTATACGGTCGCTAGAACGTGCATTTGGCACACGGATAAGCAGGCAGCAACAGGATGCTCAAGAGTTTCTACAAATCATCACAGAAAGGCTGTGCGATGAGTATCACGCTGGTGCTAAGGCGCGCCAGCAAGCACAGAAGAATGGCATTTCGCTATCCAACGAAGATGCCGAATCCGAGAGGCATAAAATTACTGAGCGAACCGAGGTTGCCCCACCCGAAGTCTCCGAAACCTCCGAAACCACCAAACCTGAGCGGGCGACTAACTCAGCAGAAGTCAAAAGCGATTTCCACGACGCGCCGCCCAGCGAAGATGGTTTTCCCTTCGAAGGTAGAATTGAGTCTCAGATTGAATGTCTGACGTGTGGTTTCAAGCCCAAGCCATCAATCTCCACATTTGTCACCCTGACATTAAATGTACCTCAGACATCCTCAACGTCATTAAACAAGTGTCTTGATGGCATTTTCAAGGTGGAACACATCGATGATTTCAAATGCGAATACTGCCGTCTAGAACATGCAATTCAGAGCAAAACGAAGGACCTAGCACGAGCTACTTCTCCTTCAGCACGGCAAGTGTTGCAGCTGGATATCGAGAAGCTTCAAAAGGCTTTGAAAATAGACCCTGAAAAACCTCCGGAAGGCATTGAGCTACCTGACTCAAAGTTGGCACCCAAACGTCGGATTGCCCGCCACATGTACATTTCTACGTTTCCTAAAGTTCTTGCTCTGCACCTATCACGGTCCATGTTTGCTGTTGGGAGCGTATCTGCTAAAAATCTTGCTAAAGTGAATTTTCCTGAGTCTCTGCCTTTGGGTGGTTTGCTGGACCGAAAGAACTACCGACTGCTTGGGATAGTCAGCCATAAAGGGACACACAACAGTGGGCACTACGAATCTTTTCGTCGGCAAGTGCAGCCGATACCTTATTCGACTCCGCATTCATTTGGCACAGAAGGCGTGTATAGTATGCAAGGCAGCCCCAACCCGTCTGCAATGCAGAGCCCACGAATATCCAGCCTCAACCTGAATGGTGGCGGCGAGCGAGTGCCAGGGATACCCACTGCGCCTACACCAGGCTCTCCATCTCTGCAGTCTTTATCGTCTCAGTCATCAACACCTTCGTCGGCCTTGGCTCCGACTTCCGCACCCAGTGACGAACCGCTTCCATCTGCGGCTGCGTCGTCGCCCTCGACGCGACCAAAGAGTTTGAGGTCATTCAAAGAAAAGGCATCATCGATGGCAGATGCTACTTCACTAAGAAAGAAGTCCAAACGTCCAACTAACCGTTGGTGGCGCATCAGCGACGACAAAGTCAAAGAAAGCAAAACGAGCGAAGTGCTCGGGATGCAAAGGGAGGTCTACCTGCTTTTCTACGAACTGGTCGATAGAGGCGGCGATACCAACTCATAGATGCCCCCCTCCTTTTTTCTTTTTTTTTTTTTTATCAAAGGACAGACGCCCAGGCTGGCGTCTTGTATAGCACCCTCTTTTTTTCCCCATTAGAACGGAGTTGACCTGCATAGCATTGGAAATTCTGAGCGGCTCTTCTGATTGCATTTTCCCTGTACCAACGTAGAAGATAGATGTCCCCTGCAACACCACATAGCCTCCTGGCAAACAGAACCAAAGCTGTTCTAGCGTCCATAAGCGATGACGTGATTGGTCAATAGGGTTGATAGCATGTAATCGATCCGCTGCAATTCCTACTCCGCCTCACCTCGTCTCGCTTCGACGAAGATCAACTGCATGTGTGCCTCGTGAATGTAACGTAAACTCGAAGCCCGTGCTACCGTACTGCAGCAAATACCCCGCATCTGCCCTCACCGGTCCAACCTAGGCGGCAGTGCTGGAACGCTCCTGGCAGGCAGCTGCAATACTTAAGAACAGTGCGACTTCACTACTCGGTAGACGGACTGCCCCGCGGTACTTCTCAGCACTGTATACCCACCCACCTACCCACCTACCCACATACATACGTACATACATTATCAACAGCCCCATCACCTCGCTTCCCACACCCACGCTTCCTCTCCACCCCTCCCCAAAAACCAACCATGCCTCCCATAGCCACAGCAGACCTTTCCCCCTCCTCCGCCTCCTTCCTCCAGCCGCCCTCCAAACACATCTTCCCCCACCCCCCACGCGTCCTCATCATCGGCGCCGGCTCCCGCGGCGCCGCCTACGCAGAAGCCACCCTCTCCTCCACCAACGCCGTCGTCGCCGCCGTCGCCGAGCCTCTGGCGTACAAGCGCGCCGAGTTCGGCCGCAAGTACATCTGGGGCACCGGGACGGCTCTCGCAGAGCAGGAGTTCACGGGCTGGAAGGAGTGGGTGCAGTACGAGACAACGCGACGCGAGAGGGAGCGAGCGGGGGAGAGTGTGGAGAGGGGGGTGGATGCAGTGTTTGTGTGCGTGCTGGATGAGATGCACGAGGAAGTAGTGGTGGGGATTGCGGGGCTGGGCGTGCATGTGTGCTGCGAGAAGCCGCTGGCGACGAGGTTGGAGAGTTGCGTGAGGATATATAGGGCGTTGAAGGAGGCCGAGGAGGAGAGCGGGAGGGGGAGCGTGTTTGGGATTTGCCATGTGTTGAGGTATAGTCCGCATAACATGATGCTAAGGGAGTTGGTGCTGGAGACGGGAGTTATTGGGGATGTGTTGAGCTTGGAGCATGTCGAGCCGGTGGGGTGGTGGCATTTCTCGCATGTGAGTATCAAAGTGGTGAGGGTGTGTTGTAAAGGGATTTGCTGACGAGTTGCAGAGTTATGTGAGAGGGAATTGGAGGAAGGAGGCGAAGACAGCGCCGTCTTTGCTGACCAAGTCGTGTCATGATATCGACTTCATTTTGTGGATGCTCTGCTCACCACCACCTAATGCTGGAGGCGTTCCGCATCTGCCGGCCTATCTCACTTCGACTGGGTCGAGGAAATTCTTCAGGCAAGCGCGGAAGCCAAAGGCCGCTGGCAATGCTACGAATTGCATGACATGTCCTCACGAGCAGGATTGCATGTACAGCGCAAAGAAGATTTATGGAGAGAAACTCGAGCAAGGGCGGACTAACTGGCCAGTTAAGATTGTCAATCCAAAGCTCGAAGAGATGTATAGAACTGCCGGTAAAGCGGCAGCCATGGAACAACTCCACAAGGACCTCAGCGAGGACTACAATGCGGATACACCAGCAGCAGAAGTCGAAGCACGGCCTTGGTTTGGGCGATGCGTATGGGAGGCAGACAACGATGTCTGTGATGATCAGTGCGTAACGATCACCTGGGACGACGACCCGCTTAGTTTAGATGATGACGGCCGAGCCATCTTGGACGGACGTGGTGCAAAGACGGCGCAGTTCCATATGGTCGCATTTACAGAGAAAATCTGCCACCGGAGGGGTACAATCTATGGCACAAAGGGAGAGATCGAATACGACAGCACATTTATCAGAGTCCACGAGTTCTCAACGGGCAAGACGACGGTCTACACTCCGCACATGGCACCAGGTGGACACGGAGGCGGCGACCAAGGTCTGGCGCGCCAATTTCTCCTGGCTGTTGACGCTGTGGATTCCAAGCGCATGTCGACGGCAGATGCCCAGCGCAACTTCCTCGGCTGCGACCTCGAGGAGGCATTTCGAAGTCATGCCATGGTCTTTGCGGCCGAGGATGCGCGGACCAAGCGTCAGGTGGTAGACTGGAAAGAATGGTGGCAAGAACAGGTGGAGTCGCAATTACACGGGCGTTAAGCGGTACCACGGGGTAGCAGACGGGAGTGGGCGCGTACGGCATGGCATGATGTTGAGGCTCCGTCGAAACCGAGATGATGGTGTCCGAAAGTTACTGTCCGTGGCGGCTCCTTCACGGCACGGTACTCATCCGGAGAATTGGCGCGCGCAGATACTATTTTGGAAGAATTAATGGTCTTTTTCATGCCCGGTTTGAGAATCAATGCCGGCTAAGGGCTATTTCGGGGTATATGCAATGCTATTAATGTGACCTAATAGAACTTCTTTGGGAGGGTGGGCGCGTAAATAGGGCTGTTTGACAGTGACACATGGCAGCATGAGGCTCTACTGACAAGGATTCTTGGCTTCGCTCGATCGGGGCGAAAGCTCTGCTGGACGATGTCTGAATAGTGTCGGCGCTTCGTGGACAGCAGGCCTGGCAGCCAATTGCGGGCGGCTATCCGGCGCAAACGACGAAGGAGCAAGACGGAATTGCGACGGGAGCGCAAGTTGACGTTCACGGGGTCCCAAAGACGTCGTAGGCGTGGGCCGAGGGTGTGTAGCGGGCGAGTACGGGCGGCGCATAGTGCACGCGGTCAGTGAATAGGCGGCGCAGAAGTGGGCGAGGCCGCAGACCCCGAAAAGCAGCGACACGACGTCGCGTCGACAACGCGCAGACTCGTGAGCCCGTCTTTGAGCGTGTTATAGTCGTGCAGCAGTGCAGTCGTGGTGCTCGCCCGGTGTGAGTCACAAATGTCGGTATGCAGGTCAAGACATGGGAAGCAGGACGAAACGAAACTCTCGAGTGTCGTGGCCCAATCGCTATCGACGCCTCAGAAGCCGCAGAACGATGACTCTTCGCTGGTGCATTCGCTGGTGCGTGCGCTAGCACCGTCCGGGCGTAGCGTGCGGGAAGCGAGCCGGGCGCTAAACAACGTCGCCAGCGTCCAACCACGACAACCTTCACCGCGTCTTGCAGCTGTAACTACCGCTCGCGCCTTTGCTGGTCCCTCCCATGCCTTGCAACTCGCTCCCATGCTGCACACGGCCCAGCACCTGGCCGGTTTCAACTTAGCCAACCGCCTCATCCATGCAGCGCGTCGCCGTGCAGTTCTCCTTTGGGATAGACGTTTCTGCACCCTCTCCGTTCTGGCCACTCACCGCCTCGGACTACCGCTGGGTTCTTCTAGAAGTGGCATGCTTGGCTACAGGAATAGTAGACGTCTATGCGGAGACGTGTTGTGCCCCGTGTACTCGCCCACCAGCCGCTTGTTTCACCCTGTTGGTAGACAGACTGATACTACCGCCGGCCCGGTGAACTCCCTCAGGCCAGGCTCGAAGAACTCGATGAGATCGTGTTTCAGAATGTTTTAGCGCTAGAGCCTGATGCGGATGCGCGTTCGTGGTCCACTCGTTGCAATGGCTTCGTTGCCCAAAGAATAAGTACCCACGCCCGCGCCGCAGCATGACAGTTCATCAGCATTCACAATTCGAGCTTCGACGACTTTCCTTTGTTCCCTTCGCTCTCCTTGTCCTAGACACCCCGGAGCTGGTTCTCCATTTTAATTCCTATTCATAATTTCTCACTTTACTCGCTGCTCCTTGTAAGTCATTGGATGTCGTTCACTGCTGTCGATCTGCTCCTCATGCTGCCCAGTTCTCCAAGCCCAACTTCACATTCACAATGTTCGCTCAACGTCAGACAACGCCTCCCACGAGTGCTTTCCACTACGTTCCGGGTAGTGTCAGTTCAGTATCAGATGGTGCCTTCTACTCTCAAGATGCCTCGCCTGCAGCGTCCGCCCATACTGCCAACACCACTCCCCCACGGTCACCCATCAGACAACACGGCCCGCTTCTTCTTCCCAAGGTCCGGCCTCAGGACCAGATCGCGGAACCCACCGGTGGCCCAGTTAGACATCGCCGGACGACGTCTACCTCCAGCATGGGCTATGCCTCCACCTACAGCCCCTACTCCCGCCCTAGCTCTATGATTCGCCGAGGATCGAGCCCCTTCCACCATCACG
>Ga0247757_10000948_pt1 | contig 21475 bp, 19 predicted proteins | sample UWRJL126311R4_FD_180929 | JGI IMG/M metagenome (GOLD analysis project Ga0247757, IMG submission 180929) | Plant litter microbial communities from Arlington Agricultural Research Station in Wisconsin, United States - UWRJ-L126-311R-4 | ecosystem: Environmental > Terrestrial > Plant litter >...
CACATCTGAATCACAACGGACGATGATTTTGCGGAGGTAAACCCGTTTAATTGTCGCTGCCGAGGGCAATGTAAACGAGGCTTGGCACGATGGTAACACCCATTCAAGGATACAAATCATCACATTGATATTTGCGGTCTCCACATGTGTGTTTGCTAATTCATTCTCATTTGTGCCTGGCTTACCTACCTATTATATAAAGATTCCTGCATCGTTCTAACGAACGAGCTGTCCTCCGCGCGAATGCACTTATCCAATCCTACATCCTTCAACCTGTCCAGACAGCTGGCCCCGTAGGCACGTATTTTGACAATGGTCCCTTCCATAGAGTGAAGCCCTGTAGCCACAACCCTGGATCTTCCGCGTGGAAGGCCTCTGGGACCTTGATTGACGGTCCCGGGATACCTGCATCATGTGAGCAGCTTTTGATAATATTGGAGATTCCATAACTCACCTCCGCCATTACCGACAATGTCAACATGAGCACAGTTGACATACCATTGCGTATATCCGAGTTCATCGGTAGGCATGACCTGCTCCATGCGGAGCAAATATGTGCCTGGAGGTGTCGTCAAAGGAATGGTGAAATTGACCTAGCAATTCATTCAAATCAGCGTCTCGCCAAAATCGCTCTTGGAGGAGCAGTAGCCAACCTCTGTATGCCCGCTGACGGACCATGTCTTGTCGTCCAAAGGTCCTTGATAAGAGATCTTGAACCAATCACCATCACCCACATCGTTTACTAGATCGTCTGTCTTTGACATGTACACATTCGCCGGCCCCATGTGTCCGATATTGGCAAACCCGCCTTGGTCCTTTACGCACATCAGCATCTTTGGGCCATCATATAATGCTAGGGCTAGCTGACCTGGAGTGCAGCAATCCGAAAGCCAACTTCTGTGCCTGCAACAATCACCGCAGTCTGGGTTCTGTTGGCTGCCTTTTCGGCACCGCGGCCACAGCGCAAGTTGACCTCGTAATTCTCGTTCAGTTTTGGTATCTGGGGCTCTGTTTTTCCAAACTCAGAGCCTGGTGGAAACCCAGATTCCCGGTAATTTCCCCATTCGACATCGCTGTATGGCACTTAGGGTTCAATGTACTTTAGAATATCTTCACAAAGTTAAGACTTACCGAATGTATTGCCATTCGGCTGACTGAGTGCCGTTCACGAGCAAATGTGCGAAGACATCCATACGGTAGTAAGTATCGCTTGAAGTGCCAAAAATATGTGTCTACTTACAATGAGCCACTGCAGTCTTCAAGATTGTTGAGCACGTTAGTATCACAAAACTGATCCTCATTGTTGCTACTACTCCAAACTTCGTATGAACGCTACAATCGGAGCCTAGTTTTATATACAAACTGAAGTGTTTTTGTATCTCCCAATAATTCATTAGCTTTAAATCCCCGTGGCTCCTAATCTAAACTAGAAATATGTTTCGTCATAAGTGCTAACAGTGTTATGGCCCTCATCATAACATTTTAGCCCTTTGTATTTCCTTTTAGCCAACAACACCATATCCTCGACTGTTTGGGTGAGTTTTTGGAAGCCTTTTTAAACATCCTGGGAGAACGGTCGTCACTTAGGGATTCTCAACAATGTCCACAAGATGCTAAATTACTTGTTATTTCAATGACACCACTTGTTGTTCGAGGAGCAATATCATTAATGAGAATGTCTTGATCTCCACCAATCGTCGGACAGGCTAAATTGTAAAGGTGTATAACACATTATGATGGTTGCATTCCAAGTACGCTTAAACTCCTAATTATACTTGTGATTGAAGCCCGAATCAGAACATGCTCATATTACTTTCAGAGTCGGCATATGGGATATTGCTAACTTTAGAATGGGGTTTGTTGATCGGTTCCAAAAGCGGTTAATCACAGAGGGAATCGAGATGCCTGCAGAATGCAGGAGGCATCGGGAAAATGCTCAATTGATCCTTGCTGACCAGCGCAACAAAAGATGGCCTGAAAGGCTGATGCTGGAGATAGTCGAAGGCATGCTTTCCCATGTGAACGCCGTTCTTTGGGGTCTTTGTAATAGCGGAAGCACTGTCATATTGAGACTCTTTTCCTTGTGCGTAGGACGCAAAGTCAGGTTCTGTGTATGAATTGAAAATAAGCTGAATGCTATGGGAATAAAAGACTTCTCTTTCAATGCCCACTTTGAAGCACATCAATTGGGCCCTGTCAGCGGCAGGCTTAACCACTACCCCCAACCCCACATCTACTGGCGTGAGAACCAAAATATCATGATATGTGATTCCTTGTCAGAATACCTCAAATACGCATCGCGTCAGCTGGGCCTTGCTATAGCTCGATAGTCTCTCCAGAATACTTTTAGTTATCTGATAAAATCACCTTCGTAAGCAGTATTGCTAAACCGAAATCGTATACCTCGGTTCTCGCAATTTATCCCTTCTAGCAAATCCCATGATTATTACGTATAGAAAAGCATTCCTATTCACAGCTGTTTGGTGCGGTCTGATTACGCTAATCATTGCTGAAAGTTACTAGAGCACAGGTCTGCTCTAGAATGTGAGCTGCCTAATGAAGTTAGCGGGCAGGTACCTAGCCACAAGCCTCGCACCAACGCAACTCTTCAACTACATAACTGTACCACAACTACGGCCTCTGGCACTCGAGTTTCAGCATTACTCGCCCAGCTCTCCTGTTTGTATGTAACTCGGTGCTGTGCTAAAAGGATGCTAGCTCTCTTCTTTCATAACATTCTTCCGTATGCCTTCGCTTTCTTGGCTACTAGCCAGACAGCGGCAGCTGCCATGCACCAAACCCGATATATAATGTATTTGACAGGGTAATTGTTCTCTATCTAGCCCCGTGATCAGCCACTTGTCGCTAACCAACGGATAGGCAACACCCAATTGTCCCTGAGCTCTCTCTTGTTAGTCACGTGACCCACGTTGCCCTTGCCTTCATGGGCTCCGATCTTTTCAACGATATTGATCGTTCGTCCTGGCCACTGTTTACGACGGTCCAAGAAATGAGGAGCAAGTTCTCTGAAGGAACGAAAATCATGGTCGCAATTGGAGGATGGGGGGATGTGAAAGGGTTTGAAAAAGCGGCACGTAATGAGGAAGGGAGAAAGGTATGTGAGATTTTAATGACATTGATCTTCAGCTTATTTACACGGACATGGAAGATCTGGGCAGCAAATGTTAAGAGAATGGTAGACTTGCTAGGTGCAGATGGTGGGTGTGAAATGTTGAGTGCACGGTAATCCATGGCTAATGCGTATGAAGGTGTCGACATTGATTGGGAGTACCCAGGGTATGCTCACTTATCTCGCATCCGAACCGAGTTTGACTTTTTGGAACCCGCTGACTCTCTAAAGTGGAAATGGCGAGGACTACAAGCAAATCCCGAACCACGACCGGGCTTGGGAAATCGAAGCATATCCTAGGTTTCTCTCGGCCATACGCACGGCGCTTGGTCCCTCTAAAACCATATCCGCTGCTGTACCTGGCCTCCCTCGTGATATGCTTGCATTCACCCCATCCACTGTGCCCTCCATTATGGCTTCGGTCGACTTTCTCAACATCATGACTTACGACCTAATGAACCGGCGCGATAGCATCACTAAACATCACACTGGCATCAGCATCTCCCTGGAAGCCATCGACGCATACCTATCCGCCGGAGTACCCTCGGAGAAAGCAAATCTTGGATTGGCGTTTTATGTGAAGTGGTTCAAAACGGATCCTAGTGCACGCGATGAATGCAAGAAGCAGCCTATTGGCTGCAAAACGGCACTGATGGAGGATCCAACAACAGGAGCAGATCTAGGAAAAGCGGGCGCATTTTCCTGGCATGATGACGTCCCTGCTGACCTCCAACCGTCCTTCAGGAAGGCCTCGGAGCACGGCACATATGACGAAGAAGGTGGAGGCTTTTACTACTTCGATGAGGACGAAGACATTTTTTGGAGCTGGGACACGCCCGACGCGATCCGGGCAAAGTTTCCGAAAATCGTTACGGTGAAAGAGCTAGGCGGTGTGTTCGCGTGGGGTTTAGGCGAAGACGCGCCCGAGTTTGAACACTTGAAGGCATCGAATCATGGTTTCGAAGAAGTGCACGCGGGGCTCGGTAGCCAAGCACCGGGGGAGAGAAGCGAGCTGTAGCATGAGCGGCCACATGTATGAGCTGAGCTCAGCAATTTAACCCATTTGGATACCTGCATACCGCAACTCAATCTGACGACAGCCCTGCACAAGGCTGAGATAAGGTACGGGGAACTATCCGCGAGGCCAGACTGCTGACCGCTTTTTTATGTGAGTCCGAACGCTTGATAAAGGCTTAGAGAACCAGAATAGAGTACTCGACTCCCGATGTGGCTGCCACATCCTGGTTCATGCAGGTTCGTTTGGCCGAACATGCATACGAGGGACATGAAAGAAGGCAGAAGGATTACAAGGTGACATAGTGTTCATGCACGCCTAGGTCAGACTGGCGTGTAAAGTGATTTTGGAGTATTTTGCGGAATGAGAGAGGCTATATAATGGTGCAACTTCCCCTCCCATTCTATAAAAAGCCTCCGAGCAAGATCAAAGTACCCCAGCTGTGTCTCTTTAGTATATCTACACTCATAATTATCCACTTCAAACACCTCGTTTGTACGTCACCAGCCCGTTTAGCAAAATGCACATGTCTCCTGCAACCGCCATGGCAACGACGTTTGTGACGCTGGCTACGGCTTCATCAAGTTCATCATCATCAACATCTTCCAAATTTGACCGACATGAACTCTCCAACCGCGAAACCCCAAGCCGTAGCTACACTATGCCAAAGCCTCCTGTAGGCCAAGGCTGGGATCTTATCAATCGAGGTACGTCTCAGTCATACGCTTATCTCACTGCAGTCATTCTAATAATGTTCTAGGATCGCGTTGGCGCTCATACTAGCATCCTCATTCAACGACACTCACTACATCGGAATGTTTGAAGCATCTATATCTAATCATGCGAGGAATCTCATGAGTTCCACAGAGGTTATATTCGAATTTGGAAAGACGGGCGGAGAGAGGCATTGTAAATAGGAGTCCACAGGAAGTTAGCTCGGTAGAAGGCGTTCTATATATTGGAGCTCGCGCTCAAATTAGTTGTACATATATCTACATACTTTTCGCCTTCGAAGTTTAGTCCTCTTATTCTTGGAGAAATTCGCTGACAGCTGCGGCACATTAGCTATGTTTCAAAGAAGTCTACAGAAAAGGCCGCATACCTTTGATGAATGCCTCTGGCTTCTCACTGATGACCCAATGCCCAGCATCAATGTCCACAAGCTCGAACCGTGGGAAGAATCGCCCAATAATTGGCAGCGTCTCGTCGCTCACGTAATGGCTCTTCGTTCCTCTGATAAACAACGCCCTCTTACTAAATCTTGCCTCGTCAGGATTGGTAAACGGAAAATCTGCCATGTCATCCAACGAGTTGGCTAGTGTCTTCACCGGGATTCGAAATTGGAGGGGCTGTCCAGCTTCCGGGCGAACGAGATTGGTTAGGATGAATTGTCGTACAGGAAGATCTTTCGCGAAGGGCTGCAGTATCTCGTCGGCCTGCTTCTGGCTCATTGGCTTCGCATTCTCGACCCTCCGCATGCCTTCCACGTATCTGGGAAAATCGCTCGCAAGCGCAGCGTCGACCGGCGCGTTATCTACGGCGATGATATCAGCGCACTGCTCAGGGTTGCGCAGCGCGACCGTCATGATGGTTTTTGCGCCCATTGAGTGCCCAATGAGTGTTGCATCCTTCAGGTTGTGCTTCTTTATGAAATTTTCGACATCCTCAGCAAGCGCACCGTAGTTATGGGCTTTGTCATGAGGCGAGTCGCCGTGATTCCGAAGATCGATGGCGTAAACGGGTCGCTGTAACAAGCGTGCGAAGGCACTGCGAGCGGCATCACCGTCAGCATATCATGGTCGCAATTGTATGACGAAATCACCTACTTGCTTACACTGCGGTTATTCTTCTTACTACCGAACAATCCGTGCACAATTATGATGGGCGCACCCTTCGCTTTGCCATGCTCATCGTGAAGAGAGTAGGCTAAGTCGATAGCTCTGCAGTTTGCGCTGGCATGAAACGGGCGCGTCCACGCTGGTGATTGCGTTCGGTATATCCGAGGGAGGTGCTTCGGGTGAAGTAGAGGCGAGCATACGGGCTGAAGGCCTCGGTAGAGTAAGGACATGGCTTGTGTTGTCGAGACTGGAAGTTTTTCGGACAGCTGCGGAACGTTTCCGAGAATGTCAACCGAGTCCAACGTCATTGCACGTGCCCTCGCTCGCCTCTGAAAATATTTTAATGTGTTTCCACTCTGCATTGATATCCAAAGTGGCCTAAGATGATATTGAACCAATGTTATTTGTTGAAAGAGGCTTGACATCATCTTTCCCAAACTTCGGCCCACGCGCCGCCTGTGTGCTTCAAAAGCTCAGAGGCAGAAAGCCTTTCCCAGTCGCCATCTACCGCTGCTTTCATAACGCTTACTCCAATATCAACCAGCTTCTGCGTTCCCTCTCGGTCGGTCCATTCTATCCAGGTAGGCCAATACGCAATATGAACGGCCCAATGCACCACCATACGCCTGACCCACTCTTTGTTGATGATTTTTGCACCATTTGTACTACTTTCCTTCCTCTCGTCGAGATAAGCATTTAGGAAAACAGGGAGTAAACCTCGATTCCCACGGAAGCGGTCTAGGAGAAATGCTTCGGCAGCAAACTGGCCAACGTCTGTAGCGCTGATTCCTCGTCTAGTGATTTCCCAATCCACGAGTGTCAAATCAACATCTTTCTCTTGCCCATCCTTAAAATTCACTAGCACATTACCGGGCCAAAAATCGCCGTGACAAATGCATTCATTTTCGGTGGTCAGTCGGCCTCCAAATTCTTCGTTGATGTACTTTGCGAGCTCGACATCCTGACCGTACTGCGCGAAAGCCTCATGAAGGTGGTCATAACTGTATCGGTAGATATGGACAGCGATTGGATTGTTCGCTTGTAGGTCCTGCGCATCCGAGAACGATAGCGAAGCCTGGGTCGAGCATGTGTGCACTGCTGCAATCCACTTTCCCATTTCGCGACCAATGTTTTCAATATCCAGTCTAGAATCTGTGTATGCCTTCTTTAGTTCCCTTTCCCCACCATCGTCCAGGCATAGCAAATTGTGCTCGCGGTCATAGCTTCGCCGTCCGACGGCATGCACATACGAATCTGGGATCTGTTTCTGAAGCAGAGGGGGCAAGATTGCTAGAACGCGGTCTTCATAGTCCATACGGCTAGCATCGAGAGTGAGATTCTTATTGGATTTGGAGTAGCCGGCTGCATGTTTATAGATGGTCGTTTCACCTGACGGGAGCGTAACACGGTAAACATAGTTCGTGTGTCCACCGCTGACAAGAGAAACAGACGTATGGTCCACTGATTTGGAGTTGAGGTAGGCAGACATGCCATCTCTGGTCGTCAGGTCTGGATTGGAGGCCATGGTGAATTTTGTACGGACTGACGAGCAAACGTCTGCTACAGAGATTATACTTTAGAGAATTGTAGTCGGAGAAGCCTTTCAGCGAAATATGAGTATAGCAACCTTCTTTTGTAGTCGCGTTGGTGCCACCGGTGCAATCTCCCGACTTTATATCACCAGCGGCTAGGTTGGAAGCAGTTTGATGTGATTGGTCAAAGGCATTATACTGCTCGTATTGCAGCCATGATGTGGAATGAGTCATGCGCCAAGACACATTGTATCGGAGGTGTCACGACGAGCTTGGTCATCGTTGAATTTTGTAGAGAGGGGATGGATATATTAGAGGGACGATGCTGTCTCTTGTGCCCATGATGTCTAATGCATAGACGAAGACGAATTTTGCCTGCCTGTATGCTTAACGGAATCCAATGCATGAAACAAAAGCCCGGAATATTTAAGCAACACCGGATTGGAACTGCTGCCACGGCAGCCATTATGCGAAACTTTTCGTACGAAGAAAATGCACATGCAATCCTATTTGAATCATGCTGCGACGATGGGGATCAGATATGAAGTTAGGCAAATGCCAAACGATGATGGGGGCGTGTGATGTAATGTATGCGTCGGTACTCATTCATTTTCCGCAGCATGACCCACTGGCCCTTGAGATGTGTAATCAATTGAAACAAAAGCGCGGTCCACCTCGCTCAACCCTTCAGTGCAGTATTGTAGTGTCTCTGCGATGTCATGGCAGCGACGGAGCGGAGCCTTCTCGTTCATGAGGACGTCCATTTCAACCCATACACCATCACCAGCGTGGTAGCATCTGATCGATTTATAGCCTTCTACAAGTGGAGCGAAGCGCCATGCCATGAACATCATTTTGCGCGCGGTACGATCATCAGCAGCCTCTCCGGACAATCGAGTGACGTTCTCGAGCATTGTACCAGCCCAGTCGTATATAATGAAAAGAGAAAGAAAAGCTGCGCCGATCGGGTCCAACCACCATACATCAAGCTGATGCCCAATAAGCGGGAATGCTAGCGAAAGCGTGTTGAAGTAAACGTCAGTCTTGCAGTCCTGCGCGAGAGCTTGCACCTGGGTCGTCTTGACACGGGCGCACCCAATCCATATCGTACCCTTTACGACAATTGTCGCGACCATGGAGCCAATTGCTGCAGGCGGCAGTGTGGCAGTTTTATGATCTCCGCTCGGTAGAAGCTTCTCGACCGACTCCTTAAGGATTTGTAGGAACGAGACAATCATAATAATGGAGAAGACTAGAATGCCAATTGGTTCAAGACGTCGGCGTCCGACAGGGAATTTCTTCTTCAGGCGATCGAGCTTCCAGCCGACAAGCTTATTGGTGGACCAAATGATGAGGGTGCACAACAAGTCAAGAGCAGAATCCACGAGTGATGCGATGAGAGATAGAGAGTCGGACCAGATGGCGGCGATACCTTTGGCTGCCAGTAAGAGTATGTTGACAAGGACGTTGATGTTGATGGCCCACTGGATGCGCCTCGCGGATTTTCGTCGACGTTCGCGTTCTTCGTCAGGAAGGAAGCACTCGACTCTTTCCTGGCTTAAACCCAGAGGCCCTCGGTCTTCAGCAACGCCATCATTGTCTAGGTCACGGGGTGCCATGCTATCCAACACATCGTCGGCGAGAGCGGAGACGATGGAGTCAACTTCGAGCCAGTCATCCAGTCGCGCGTTTTGGTCTTCGTAGAAGCGGCGGACCTTCTTGTTCTCGATCTTCTTGAGCTAGCCTTGGTTAGCATGGTGTGTTTTGACAATTCGAACAATGGAAGACAGCAGAGCGGGATGTATATACCTCTTCACCACTCTTCCGGAACTTTTCGAGCACGTTGTGGTCGACGTTCTCCAGCAGCAGCTTCTTCAGCTCCATAGCATGCTGCTTGCTCATGGTCATCTCGACAGCATCGCGGAACCGAAGACGCGGTTGAGGCGGAAGCCCATTCTCGACGTCGGCATAGTTGTGTTGTTCTGCGTGTACGGAGCCATTGCGAAAGAGCTCTCGATGTCTGGAAGCCACCATGGCGCCTGTACGCTTGGAGAGGGATGGGCGCCGAAAAATAAATGGCTGTAGAGTCAAGACACCCAAGCAGCACGCTCAGCGACATTAAGCTCCGGAATACAAGGGCCTGGCGGGAACTTGGCAGGAACAGCTGGCGGGTACCATGACGTCATCGATCCCTGCAGTCGCAGGCGTGCCTGAGCATCCGTAGCTTCCCCATCTACAGCCAAGCATGATCAGTAGCCGACTTTAGGGCGGGCCGGGCCCTAGTTGGATCGACGACAGGGACACTGGTACACCTTGGGAGCCTTCTTGTCCTCGCAGGCGATAGCCCTCCTGTACAAATTCTTCGTCTGGCATCTGGCCCTGGTAGTCGCCTTGATAAGCCGGAGTCAACTTTTATCGAAATCGGTAGACAAAAGACGGCATCTTACGATTGCTAGGGCTCGCTAGCGTGCTTGTGCCTTGAGGAACTCCAGCGGGTCCTCGCCGCACAGCGCAAAGAACTCTCGCTTCCCCTTCGCGTACACCTGGTCGTCCGTCAGGACGGCCAGAGACGTTTCCGGGTCCACGCAGTTGTCGTCGGCGGCCTTTGCGATGGCCTCTTCCAGCCTGGTTGCTGTGTCCTTGACCTGCTCCTCGGAGAGCAAGTGCTCTCCGAAACGGACTTTCCAGAGGCTGTTGGCCACCTGGAGCTCCACAAAGATGTCCTGGAGACAGGTCGTGCGTGTGGCGTCGTCGATGTCTAGGAACTCGAATTCGACGAACTTCAGATCCCCAAGGGTGGAGGAATAGTGGTTGCGGACAGCGTCCACGCCCAGCTGATTCCCAAACTGGGCAGTTTTTACTTCCGCGCCGGAGCGGGAAGCTGCCCCAATGGGCGAAACTGCCTCAGTACCTAGGTCCTTCTGCTGCTCAACCTTTACTTCTGATACTGAAGAAGCTGCCCTACAAGGCGAGGTTGTTCCAGCGAACCCTGCCGTCAACTGGTTTGCTTTTACTTCGGCCCCGTGGCGCGAAGCTGCTCCAGTGAGCGAAGCTCCCTCAGCGGGCAATGTCATAGGCGGTGCCATTATATTGACTGCTTTTACTTCGGCTTGGAAGCCTGAAGCTGCCCCAACGGGCGAAGCTGCCTCATATGGCACATCCAACTCCATGGGGTCGTCCGTTGGATTGTCCACGAGTGAAAGTGTTTCCATGGCGAGGCAAAGGCTTTCAATGCCGTCGTCAGCAATTGAAAGTTTGGCCATGTCTTGAAACATTTCCATCATCGCGATGGCGTCGAAGAGTGCGCGGTCGATCATGGTGACGTCGGAGTCGTACTCGACAATCTCCTCGTCTTTGTCGTCGGCCTGGTAGTGGCACCTGGGCTCGCGAAGGAGCCAGGTGGTAAAGGAAGAAGGAGGAGAAGACATGTCGAAGAGTGTTCTGTGAAGTTGGTAAAGGGTTGTGGGTGTGATGATCGCAGAACGGTGGTGGTATTGAGAGCGAGCCCGAGAGCAAGACGTATGAAGAGAGACAGCCTCTGTCGCGGCCAACTTTGCAAGCAAACGCGCTAACCAAGTCTTTCCCTCTCAGTGAAGGTGAAGGTGAATTCAGGACTTCTTGGCGGTGATGATGAGGTTGGCCTAGTAACCAAATGTGGTGAAGAAAGAATAGAGAATAGCATCGAGTCTTCGATTCGAAGGTACGGATTCTCTAGTATATTTCACCCCTTTCCGATATAATTTATGGACGCATTCTGTGATAGTTATGCTCCTTTTGATTGGTCACCAACGCAAACTGAAGCAATATTGCTCCTACCAGTCGTAAGTGAAGATTCCGGCCAATTGGATCACGTCTATCTGACACAATAACTTTCAGTACAGTATATAACAATATACTATTCAACTACCATTTTTCAAAGGTGTCTATGGTCAATTCTACAAGTGATTTCGTGAAAAGTAGTCCTAGTAGAGAGATGGCTCTAAATCCTAGTGTACATTGTAGCTATCATATGCTCTACTCTACTAGTTGAATAATTGTCCAGCGATAAGTGAATTTGTTGTTGAAATGCGAAGACAAAGTCCAACATGATGGTTGATAACAGAAGATTCAAATCCTTGTCCGAAAAGCCTCAACTTACAAAGCCATCGTTGAAACAAAAACTTTTTGCTTTATTGTATGGCCATCTCCTGTCTCGGATGACTTTTAAGTAAATAGTTTTCTAAAATTACCTTGTATCATTGACATGAAGGCCATCCGCATCACCACCCATTAACCGTGCAATAGTAACAGCCTCCCTCAATGCTTTTCCTAATGCACCTCGCACGCCCGCTTCCTCCATCACCATCACTCCGCCAATTGTGCATCCTTCTGGACTCGTTCCCATATCCCTCAGCTCCCCAGGCTGAATTCCATTCTGCAGCATCTCCGCTGAACCTCTCATGCTTTGGTAAATCATCTGCTGTGCAATGTCCCGTGGCATCCCCACAGCAACCGCTGCATCAATAAATGCGTCGCAGATGATAGCCCAGAATGCAGGTGTAGAGCCTCCGACTGCCGTAGCGGCAGGCATGAGCCGTTCTTGAACATGGACAACCCGTCCAATCTGTTCAAAGATAGCAGTGGCAGTAGAAAGGTGTTGTTTGGGAATGGACGGATCTGGGTCTTCGATTGCTGTGATGGACTGAGATATCTGGGCTGCGACATTGGGCAATGCTCGAACAATCCATATTTCGTCAGTTATTGAGCGGGACCGACAGATGACATTTTCAAGCCTTGGTCGTGTCCAACCTGCTACGACGCTAATAAGGAGCTTGCCTTTGAGTGCTCCGACGAGACCGGGCTCCTTCAATGTGGTCCCTACGTCGGCCGGATCGACGCCCAAAATAATTATGGAAGCGCTTTGAGCGGCTTTGACATTTTCGTTGCGATATATTTGGAGTGTCCCAGACTCTTTGTACTCAGAACATAGCGTAGTCAATCTTTGTTCGGAAGAAGCACTGCGGACGCATGCGATAATGCGAGAGAAATATGCTTCTTTCATATGCTCTGGTGTCTTCAGAAGACTTGTTAGAATCGAAGTACCTAAGTTGCCTGCATTATTGATTAGCGTAGGACCAGCGAGGTAGATTCGAATGACCTACCGCATCCAAGGATGCATAGAATATGTTCTGACATGGCTTTGATTTCTCTGGGATGATATGTTGAGATTTTAGAATATATGTATCGTGCTCTTTCTTATCTTTTTTAGCACACCTGGTATAAATCGATGCTATCGACATGTTTGACGCCCAACTTCGGCTCGGGACCGTAGCCGATTGGAACACGCCCCACATTGGACAAAAGGAAACTACGTCACCTTGAGCCATGATAGCTAAAATTAAACCAAGAACTTTAATTTGATTTATGTGAAATTTTGACATTGTCTCTCGTAATATCGAACCTAAAGCCGTGCTTGTACTATGCGCGTATTTGTATTGATTGGTTGTATAACTCCATAACGAGACTCTCGTCCCAAGTACGCTCAAAAAGATTTCAAAGACAGTGGTGTTTTTCCTCCTATAAGATAGCTCAGAGATCTTACAAGAAAACAGTGTAATTGGCATAAGTCATTGAAATTACCATGAACGATATTTGCTACGAGCCAAAGCCAAGCCCAACCCGTCTTCGAACCTCTTTCTTCAGAGCCTCAAACTCATCTTTTGTTCTGAGGACTGCATCTCTGTTCTCCACAGCTCTCCTAAGAAGATATCCCACGCATTCCCCCATACTACCCCAAGTAGAGCACTTGAATACATCAGGCGTTTTGCCATCTGGGCCCACTTCTTTCAGTAAAGAAAATCCTACTTCATCAGACATACCATGTAACTGGGCAAAACAAACTGGAACAGTCGGAAGCCCAGCCTCCACTCTTTGCGCATGCAGTCTTTGTGCCTCAAGCAAACTCTGTTTGTTATGGCTGGCAAGTAACAAGTTCGTTGCAGGAAACGGCCTTGCATTGGTTCCGCCAAACGAAAAGAGTTCTCGACGAAGGGTGCCCTGTGCAATACCGTTGTACGCATTGTCCGTATCCTCTTTCGTATCGTGTATCAACTTCCTGTCATCAGACAAGATATACGCGCCCCTAACAAGCTTCAGGCCCAGCGTAAATCCATCCTTCACTGCCTCAGCGAGATGTTGCTCCAGTACTTCGGGTGTCCCCTTTAGATAGGCTTGATATGTGTTGTAAATCACCACCTGCTCTTCGCGGTTGAACTTGCGCATCAGCTCAAGCGTTGTCCGTGCAATACCTTTCTGGAAGTGCTGAGACTCAGCATCCACGATGATCCGGATGCCTCGCTTTTTACATTCTGTCGCGACTTCTTCAAGCGCATTAAGCATCTGAGGCGGTGGAAGTTCCCCTCTTGCGAAATCAGCAGCAACCGCGGGTCCGCCTCCTGTAGTTTTGATGGCAAGGATGTCACCTCTGGAAATTAGATGAACAGTATTGAGAGTACCAATACGCCATTCTTCAATAGAAGTATCGTGGACATTATAGTCTTTGATAGAATGTGATAAATTCTTGGCTCCGTGCACGGTTTGCGATTTGTGGTCAAATACTACTTCCTTTGCGTACGTGAGGATCACACCACGGAACCCCAGGTCTTTCAATTGTTGAACACACGCTCTTGTTTCAGCTGCTGACTCACCAGCACAGAATTGATTATAGAGCGTCTTTTTCAGGACAGCATGGAGGACTGGATTGCGATCTACATTGAAAAGGAAACTCCTGTCTGGCTGTGCGAAAAAAGCAAGCAGCCGGAGCGACGGAGTGAGAAGGTAGCGTTTCGATGAGATTGTGGCTATGAAGAGAGAGCGAAGTAGCATGCTCAGAGGCATGGCTGACATTGGCGACTGTGAATGTATGGTCTGTGAAGGAACCGTCTTAAGCGTTGGTGTTGATGGCATCGAAGTTTGGTTCGTAGAGGTCCCAACGTTTCTTGTTGGCGGAATGACACCTGAATTCCAACGCACATGAATCTTGCTGCCAGATAGAACGATGAAGCCATCTTTTGGCACTCTTTTTGATGTCGCACTGCCAGATCGGTAGAGCAACATGATCTTTCAATCGAATTGGCTCCGGTTAGAATGGTTAAAATGAAACCTGAATGTAGATACTCCTTGATCGTGAATTGCAGTCACTGCACCGCAGTGTATTTGATATACCCCACCATCAAGAACCATTTTAAGGCCGATAAACCCCGCACCTTTGTTAGCCATTGTACAATAAGGTCTGCACCCCGATGCCTTGCACCCCACCTCCGATACACGGGTACACTGCCGATTCGTGCATATAGTCCGCTACGCTAGTTTGACACGTGTTGGATGCGTTGGATGTGTTCAATAAAGGAATATTAGTCCGGGACGATGATCTAGGTTCATTGTGGGTTATGCCGGTGATAGCCTTTAAAGGCGTGATCAAGACTGGGGTCAGCGCGGGGCAACCTGCATGCAAGGAAGGCAGCCCAGATAAAACACTTTCAGTTGGTCCTGATAGTTTACTGTATCTTCAAATCGAATGCTGTGATTATAATGATAATTTGAAAAATCTCTGACCAGATTCCACATGAAAACTCTCGGATTTCAACATTTCTCATGAAACCACCCTCTTAGTCCGGTGTTGAGTATTCCGCCTACCCCAAACGCCGGAACGATCCTTGCACATCTAACCAAGGTAGTACTAAGAAGATTCCTTCTGATTCTCTGGGCTCTTTCCTGATTCTTGGCTCCATGCGGATGTGTGTATAAGTCAAGGCCTAGGAGATGGACTGGCGTAGCCACCACCTGCGAAAGCACTGGAACCATAATCTGCGCTGCCGCCATCCTAGTGACGGAGTCTGTGAGGAAAGTAAGGGGCAAAGACTCTACCACCATATGCGGCAGAGTGAAAGAACCTAATATAGTGACCGCATCACGACAGAGGAATATCCCTGCGACGGTACGTGGAAACTTCGGAAGTGTTGGAGGTAGTTTGGGATCATTTCGACAGGCTCTCTTTGGCATGGTCTTAGTGTGTGCGCTTTGGGAGGATGTGCAATGTGAATACGTTTGCACAAACCGCACATCCTTCCAGACGCCCAGTGGTACGTTGACGATGCATGTTGCTAAGAACGTTGTCGTGTCGAGCAAGATGTTATTTGGCGAGGAAGCTAGGGATCTACCGACACTTTCGACTGTATTTGCCGTTGAATAGGTGACCGCATAGAGTGTCCAGACATAAAAGAATGGCCGTCCTATTATAAAAGCGCGAGGATGTCGGACAGACCTAATGATGCTAGCTTTAAGGAAATGTGATAAAGAATGAGTGTTAGAATTTATACTCTCAACTACGGCCCTAGCAAGATGTTATTATAAACCTCCATATGAAGTCTGAGATCGAACCTGTCTATAGCGGTGATTATTGGAGAGATTGCTGTTGCAGACAGAAAGGCTGCAGAGGCGTCGCCCACGAGCAACTTGGGAAGATGCCATCCTTCCCAGTTTCGACTTAGGTTGTCCAGTCCAGCGAAGTATGTCATTTGCTAGTGACAAGCGAAAGCAGCAGGTTCGTTATCTCGAGATTATGGAGCTTTGAATGATGAGCCTCCTCGCGCCCGATTTCCTCTTTTGGATGTATGGGGCTGGTCGGCAGGCGCTTCCGAGGCGACGGTTATTCCCCCGACTGTGCAGGTAAAGACATCGGATAGAGCAGCGAAATACCCCGCCATTAGCGTATCCTTCGTAAAGAATATCCTCTGAGGTTACTCCAATTGTTCCGAATGCTGCGGGCTAGATAAACGGGGTTATGGGCCCGGGAGCTCATATTTTCTGCTCCTCACCCCTCCTTCGATTAGGATCGTGTATTCGTGCAACGTTACGTTAATCATGTTTCTTGAGAAAACTGAAAAGATCATTATCATAGGTGCAGGTGCATTTGGATTATCTACTGCCCTTGAGCTTTCACGAAACGACTATGCCGATATTACGGTGTTCGAGAAAGATGAGAACATCCCATCTCGGTGGTCCGCCGCCAATGATCTGAACAAGATTATGAGAGCTGAATATGAGGATGATTTCTATACAAGCCTTGCCATGGTAGTTTTGTGATACCTTTGTATATCGTATCAAAAAACTAACATTATGCCCAGGAAGCAATGGTAGAGTGGCAAACGCCGTTTTACGCACCCCACTTTCATCGCGTTGGGTTCCTAAATTGTGTCTCAAAAAAAGCGTCTCAGAAGGCTGTTGATACTATGAAACGATTCCATGTGGCAGCGGAGCGAAATCCTCTTATGAAGCCTTTTGTCTCTGAGGTAGATGGGCGTGACCAGCTTCGAACGACTTGTTGGCAGTTTTCAGGTATGATGACTGGCTGGAAAGGTTACATTAACCGATACGACGGATATGTACACTCCGCAAATGCGTTGCGTGCTGTCCATCGAGAAGCATCGGCGCAAGGCGTCCGATTCTGCCTTGGAGAAAAGGCTGGTGCGGTAACAGAGATTGTTTACGAGAACACAGTTCATGGAAGGAAAAGCATAGGAGTTCGGACGAGAGATGGTCGGATTCACGCTGGAGCTCTTGTCATCGTGGCCGTTGGAGCAGCTGCCAACCGAGTCGTTCCTGAGGTAGGTCCACATATCTCGGCAAAGTCGTGGTCAGTTGCGCACGTAAAACTTAGCGACGACGAAACTTCTTCACTCCGGGGTATTCCTGTCACTTATGCCAGAGATCTTGGCTTTTTCTTCGAACCGGACCCCAAGACGAATCTACTTAAGCTCTGTCCGATGGGCGGTGGATACATAAACACCGATCCTATAACGGGGAATTCCCAAGCGCCTGAGGGACTGTGTCATTTTGTGCCGTATGAGGACGAGCTAAAGATGCGTGAGCTCCTCCGGCAAACCCTTCCACATCTTGCAGATCGGCCTCTCGTACAAAAGTCACTTTGCTGGTTCGCCGACACAGATGATTCAGATTTTGTTATTGATTATGTCCCTAATACGAATCGTTCGGTTATTTTGCTCTCTGGAGACTCCGGCCACGGATTTAAGATGTTTCCTATCGTTGGAAGATGGGTAAGAAATCTATTGAAGGCCACCGGACAGCAGCAGATTCAAAGGTGGCGATGGAGAAATCCGCAGCCAAGCGATACTCAAGCAGACCAGAATGATGTGAGTTGGCGAGTCGGCGATGTGAAAGAGCTTCGAGATCTTAAGAACAACTCGATCAAATCGAAAATATGAGCATGCAGTGCCAACTTATCAGCAACTCGAGCATTGAGCAGTCGGCGTTTGGTCGCTTATATCTGGTTGGAATCCACCATCTGATATGTTTCCATAGTCGTAAATGAAGATAGCCAATCAGCTCCTCCAATATCCATTGACTCTGCGACAGCAAGAATCTGATCGGCTGTGAGATCATCACCAAATCCGCTGCTTTCGTCGCTGAATCCTGTATATAAGCCAATCATCTCCTCAGAGCTACCTAGGTTACTTGCAGAGTTATCAACAGGAGGGAAGCCGAGTGCTGCTGTTCTTTGCCGCCGATGGTGAGTTGCTTGTGAGCTTAGATTACGTGTCTGGGTCTGGTCAAGTGAGTGTTCAGCCAGCATCTCGTCTAGCTTACGAAGCTCAGCGCATCTGAATTCTGCAATGCGATTTCCACTAGAGATCATGACATCTAGGAATGAGAATGCCTTTTTTAATGAATCATAATTTTGATCAAGTAGAGTCTCGTCGATGAAACGTATGAGAATAAGAACCATCGTGGCAACGAAAAGTGCGTCAAGATCCCAGGGGAGAAATGTTTCTAGGACCATTTTAGCATATGTCCTAGAAGCAAGGGGACGACTAAAGTACCCATAAGATCCTGGTCTTGTAGATCTTCTAAAATGTTTAAGATTTTTCGAGAAGAATCCAGAGACATGGTTAAAAAGGGTCTAATTTTGTGTGACGAAACCAGAGGTCCAACCTCTGAAGGCGACTCAAAGACCTTTTTCAAGCAGCAGAACAACAATGGTCTGGTAGTGACGACGATAGCCTAGGGAGGAGTCAATTGAAAAAGTCCAGAGAAACGAGAAAGATTACCTGGTAATACATAAGATGCAGGTGCGCAGGCATCCTTGAGATCCCGCCAAATCGCTCATCTAAATGTAAGGGAAATGATTTTCGTAGCTCTTCTGCAACCGAGGCTATATTATCCAATACCGCTTTAATACTGAGAACAAACTTTCTACGAAGCCGTCCCTTAGAACCGTATACCGCTGTACACTGTTATGAGATTTCTGCGCGGGTGGAATGACGTGGCTTACTTCTCGATATTTCGGAATATATACGTGCAAGTCTAATTTGCATCTTTAAGGCAGCAGTCCGTTGAGTAGACCCTGCAAAGTAGGTGAGTTTACATGAGATATCATCATCTTGAATTGATAACGGTAATCCCATTTGAGAGCTCATCTGTCGATCCAAAATGTATATGGACCACCAGATCTTGCGGCATCGCTGGACAAGCGGCTCTCCTAGCTCAATTGGCATATCTGTATGCATGCCTTCAGCGAGTGCTATGCGCATGGCTTGCCCTATCTTTCCACCGATTAGTGCCTTTACTGATGGAGTGAATGTGCCAGTATCTTACCGTCACGTGGGCTGCATTGCGGGAGTCTAGTGCTTGCAAGTAAAGAGCTATGCCACATAGGATCTCGGTTGCTATAAGAGGCTCTTGACAGAGACGACTCGTATCAGGGAGTAACTGAAGCACATGAACGAAGAAGTCAACGCCAGGAGGTCTCGAGTCGGTATGTTTTCGCTGGACAAGAGTCCTCCCAAATGCAACGATCAGCAGAAATTGAATGTACCATAGGCTCTCTTTCATTCTGCTACTGTCCGCGTGAGAGTAGAAGGTATGCAAATTTTCCATAAAAATATCTTCGTCAAACAGATGGACAAGCTGGCTACAATGAAATTTGACGGCATTGATGAGAAATATAGCATAGTCTGCACTTGGGATCACCGGGGTACTCGTCTCAGGCAAGCTGCGCGAGCCATCCCATGGCAGACTGTAAGCTGATCCGTCGAAAAGTAGCTCAGTTCCAGGGAGAGGAGTGCTTCGTGTATGCTCGTGTACAAGGTTTAGGATCTGGCCGTGAAAAGACCAATTAGATGATGTGCCAAGATAGACTGTGACCAGAGTTAGCAAAGCTATTTTCTAATATGCACTGCGGAGACTCACATGACCTTCCGGATGACGAAGACATGAACTTGGAAGGTGACTCCAGCAAAGGGTTGGTCAACTCTGGGCCTTCGATATTTCTCCGTAAAGATCCTTCTCGGGCATCTTCAGGGCATGATTGAGAATCTTCTCGAGTAGATATATTATCCTGTGAATGCTCTTGATGCACTGAATCCCTTTGGACCTCAATTCCTAGGCTTCGAGAGATAGGTTGCTCAAAATTGGCTACACCAGGGGTTTGAGCCTTTTCAAGTCTTGAGATTTTCTGCTGCAAATCGGCAAGGTAGCTTATTTATTGGAGCAGTTAGTTTAGGGATGCGGTCTGGAGTAACGCAGTTCAATCACCCTTGAGTTACCAACACCTTATTATCGCGGTCATCAAAAATGCAGTTGAGACTACGTTTAATGCAGTTAGAGCAAGGCTGCAGACCTGAACACTTGATCTTCTGTCGCCGACAGCGTGAGCACCTTTACCCAATGATTAGTTTCGGATGCTGTAATTTGATTGAAGATGGGGACTTGTACGCATTAGAGGAGCGCTTCGTAACGCGTCGCTGCTCACCAGAGCTCGCCATGTTCTGCCCCGCAGCGGTACACAGTTGATTCGGAATGCAACGTTAGGTTAGCCAGATCATTGGAGTTGATGGGGTTGAAGGCTTAGAGAAGGTGGCGAACGTGAGGGGCTCATGGCCCACTATCGGCAGCCGCACCCAGCCATTGCTGCCCCTTCCCCCATCATCTTTCGCGGCCTTCTATGTAAAACTTTGGTATTTCAATTCTGGCACCTTTCGCACCACACTTCCTTGTTTCCTCTCATACTCTGTGCCTTGCAAATTCTCATCATCACCGTATGCGATAATTCTACTGGCAGCATTATTACTCCTGATTCGGTCTAGCGACTATCGCAGCAGGAAACAATGCGCCGGAAGCATTGCCGATTGGTGAGATCTTATGCGACCTTTCCGCCAGCCCATCAAGTTGATCTGATTGGGTTCATAAGTTCATCCAAGGGCAGAAACAGACATAAATTCCAAAAAGCCTAGGTGCCGGAACTATTTCAAACGATATATGGAAATCATGCACTTAAGCACTCACTCTTCCTCTTTTTGAAACAGCCACCAAACATATTCAAGACGTCGCGCCAGAAACCAACACGCTCCTCAGCATAGGAATCTTCATAAGCATCAATCGTCGGTTTATCCCATACCAAGTCTGCCTTGCCTGGCTCGACAATCCGAGTCTTTTTAAGCAGTTTCCAAGCGACGAACAACACCGGATCAACAAGCACCATCATGTAGTAAGTAAAAAAGCTGTCCACAGACCACCCGCCGGGTAGGAATACGGTGTATCCATAACATGTTACCACACAGGTAAGAAATACCAAGGGAATCCAAGCTGAGTATGGCTGGAAATGTGCGAAATAAGGCATACTGCGTCGGTCAATCCCTTGCACCCTGCATGCGCGAAAGAAGAAGAGATACGTGACGCAGATAACGAGGTAGTCAATGATTTGTGCCGCAGTGATGATGTTTGTGAGCCAGGTGAGCACCTTTGGTGCTCCGTTGGAGACGTTAAGGAATGCTAGACAAGGGAACAAGATGACCACGCAAAGACAGTACAAAGGAACACCGGCGTTAGTGCATCGGCGTAGAAGTGGGGGCGCTTGTCCTTCGAGCGCGAGGCTGTACAGGGTCCTAGTCCCGTAGTAGGTATA
>Ga0247757_10000949_pt1 | contig 21473 bp, 16 predicted proteins | sample UWRJL126311R4_FD_180929 | JGI IMG/M metagenome (GOLD analysis project Ga0247757, IMG submission 180929) | Plant litter microbial communities from Arlington Agricultural Research Station in Wisconsin, United States - UWRJ-L126-311R-4 | ecosystem: Environmental > Terrestrial > Plant litter >...
ACCCAACCCCCCATCCCCAGTCCCCTAACGAACGTCTCGCTGACCTTTCTCCCCTCCCCTCCAGCTTCGTCATCGGCCCGCCCCTCGTCCCACCCAAGACCCCCTCCGCCGTCGGCGAAACCATCCACATCATCTACCAACTCTTCTCCGGCGCCCCGATCCCTGGCCCCGGGCTGTACCCTGGCCTAGGCCACGTCGTAGACGTGCGCGACGTAGCCGCGCAGGTGACGTCTCTGGTGGACGCGGCGTCATCACACGACGGCGAGCGGTTCATTGCGCGGGCGGCGCACGGCACGGCGCAGTCGACCGTCGACGTACTGCGGCGCGCGTTCCCGGACGCCGTGGACCGGATTGCCGAGGGCACGCCGGGGCGCGGGTACGCGGCCGACTTCCAGGTCGCGGACAGGAGCGCAGACGTGGACATCGACGGGTCCAAGGCGAAGAAGCTGCTGCCGCGCGGTGAGTATATTCCGTACGAGACGAGCGTGGCGGACACGGCTAGGGCGTTTGTGCAGCTGCTTTGACGGGCTAGGGTGTGAGCTCGGGTGGTGGTGATGGTGGTGGTGCTGCTGAGATGCTGGGCCTGGTGTGAGCCCGGCATGTGGGCATCTCGTGCCGTGTGGCGGTGGGAGATGGTAGAGACGATGTAATGAATAGAGAATAGAAATCCGATCCGTTCGCTCAAAGTGGCTTTCTCGGGCACTTCCAGGTGATGACGGCTGTGTCAGGCTCTTCGCAAAGGGGCGATGGTACAATCAAGATTCGCCCTATAACGGGGGTTAAGACCGTCCCTACAAAAAGAAACGCCGATTGAAATGCCAATATAAAGGGGTTGGGTCCCGTTATACCCTTTAGCAAGAGTCTGGTTTTGCAGTCGTGATTGCTCTTACCCACTCACAGCAAGACTCCGCCTTAACCCGTCCATGAACATAGGATAAAGATCTGTTGTCTGTAGCTCCGAGACCTGGAACCTCCAAGTTAGAGAAGGCTCCCCTACCAAGTGATGCCGTTAGAGGCCGCGTTGTAGAGGTAGGTAAACCCCCGTTCGAGTGCGCGGGTTTGTATCTTAAATAAAAAGGGAGAAGGAAAAGACACCGCGCAATAGGTACCGACAGCAGGCATAGTACGGTAGTGAAGGACACACAATGCTTTTGAATACATGAGTTGCCATTTGAAGCTAATATTTATACTACGTAACCCGTGATTCATGATTTATGATGGCACTGAAATGCCACTTGCACTCTTACGCAGGCTCCTGCCGCTGGTGCAAGCCATGAGATGCTCCATTGATGTGCAACGATGGCCGCCGACCCTGCAAATGGTTTTATGACAAAACTCCCCAATATTTTTCAGAGTTGAAAGTGGATGCGTCATCGGTCTTCCACTCGGAGTCGAACGCATTGAAGAGGAAAAGATCCTGCGTGAAAGAAGCCCGAATGGATGCAATCGCAGCCTTCTGTGCTGAGGGTGAAGCTACGGCCTGGTCATGATTGTCACCCTGATGAGGCCATCCTGATTCGGTGACTACGACCCGTTTTCCTGGACAAGCCTTCTTGACACGTTCAACCTCACTCTTGACGAATTTGCCTGCGTCTTCGGCTTTGGTATGTGGGTCGAAGAAGGCATGAATATTGACCAGTGTCAAGTCAGATTTAGCACATACTGCGGGATTGTCAATAATAGCAGGAGCTGTCTCCACTGCTCCAACTGGGCCTCTATATCCCACACTGCCAAGAGCGTCGCGTGCTTGTGCAATGGAATCTTGGGCATCGCTGGCTGTTATGACTCTGGCATTGATCCTCTCATTCTCGACTGAAACCACCTTTATGATGTCCCAGTTACCGCCATTGTATCGATTGATAGCGTCTGATAAGGCTTTGACTACCTGGTCAATTGACTACGGTAATGCGTATCAGTCAAAACACTCGACATGGTACGTGATGTCGCCTACCTGATTTGGCGTGTAAATACCGGCCATCAACACTTGACCGTTGATTTTGGCCTGTTGAACAGCAACTGGTATTTGGCCGCAGTCATCGCCGTAAATTCTGATAATCCTGAACTCTTTCATCTTTCCAAAGTCTCGAGCTATTTCGTCGCCAGTTTTGCAAGCCACCTGGTTCGCTGTGCCTTTGTACGGATCGTAGGTGATGCCGAGGGGAAAGGAGTCATCCGAGTTGACGCTCTGTACTTCTGCTGGAGGAGAGGCAGGTGAACTTGCAGGTTCCTGTGAACTTGACACAGGAGCCGGAGCCGGGGCCGAGGTCTGGGCTGGGGCTGAAGTAGGCTCTGGCGGAAATGATGCAGGAATCGAGGTAGTCTCTACATGTTGAATGAGCACGGACGAAGTAGCCTCGGAGGAAAATGGGCTGGCAGATAGTGCTGATGCGGTTGATGCGAGCGGCGCCGGGGCCGGGGCAGATTCGGCAAACACTGGGGCAGGAGACGCACTCGAAGAAACGGCAGCGGACGTTGGCTCAACTACTGTTGTCGAAATGCTGGTGGATCGACTGATGGTTGAAGTAGTGTACGGAGATCCGGTCTCGTCAACGTAGACGACAGCGTCAGCTACTGTTTCGGTGACAAAGACGACTTCGGTGACGACAGCGCGCTTGGCATCTACCTTGGTATTAGCTGTAGACACCAGGCTGAGACTGGTCTACTTACTGAATGGATGTCCAACAGCACCGAGTGCCAACAATCCTCCCAGAGCAAACGCTTTAAGCAATGCGCCTGATTTCATGATGAAGACGCCGCCGAAAGGATTCTAGATTCAACCTTCAAGGTATATACGGCCGGATACAAGGCTAGTAGTACCGACCAGCGGCGTCAGCTAAGTAGCCGCTATCAGCGGTATTGGAGGGGAGTTGGCGTGTATGTGTATCTGTATAAAGGGAGCCTCCGGTGCAAGGAACTAGTTTCCGAATGCAAACGTCCACGTCCAACATGGGCCGGTAGGCCGAAAGCAAGTGTTATGGAATGCGGGTGGGAATGCAGGGCAGTAGCAAACGGAGGGAGTGACGCGGAGATTGTCCCACGTAGGGCAAGCTGGGGGAACGCCTGGGGCAGGAACTACCTTTTGAGCTGAAGAAAGGAGTGGACGTCGGCCTTAGTCGCGCCGGAACGAATGGTCTAAGGAAAGAAGGAAGGAGGAAGCGGAGGGAAGAAAGGTAGAATAGGTAGAGAGAGGTGCAAGGGAGAGCAGTCTCCGCAGGGTGATGTTGTAGCACTTGTGAGTGCAGACGGTACCTGACGCTAAGCCTCTTTCGGCATCGTGACTATTTACGAAGTCCGACTCCGATGGTGACCGCGCAGCGGTGGACCATGAGTGAAGGGAAGTGACAGGCTGTTTTGGCTGGGATAACGATGGATTTAAACAGGATGCAAATAACCATGAGAACATGTGGGGTATTGAAGGTGAGGGCCTGATTCTGAAACTGCAATGCGTCGCATCTTCAAGGCTTTGGCGCGTGATAACGAGTGCCCACGAGAAACGAAACGAGCCATCAGCCTATGGAAACAGTGGCTTACTGACCAAGTAGATGGAGATTAGGGATGAATGTGTGTAAGCCACAGATGCTGCTGGCGGTCTAATAGACGACCGGATGCTGTGCAGTTCTTGGACGACGCATTTAACAAAATTGAACAATAAGAAAACCGGTTCGAATGCAACTCAATAGTGTGTATGAATACATCTTATCATTTGAACAGATTTGAGAAGGAGTAGAGCGGAAGACGGGCGAGGGAAGAGGGAGAAGGGGTGATCGGAGAAAAAGAGAATTGTAGTGTAAGCCTGAGCTGGACCTATACGCCAACTTACACATGGACAAGCGATAGTTTTGGTTCCTAGTCATCGTTGCAACTAAAGTCTGAATTCTTACCCTATTACCATCAAGGCTCGAAGATGGGCGTTCGTAGCGTGTTGGAGCTTAAAGCGAAAGTAGTATACGAGCCCATGCTGCCCTTCTTCCTTGAAAAGTGCTAGGATAAGAAGCAGGAATAGAAGAATGATGTGTGAGCAACGGTGATGAAGGAGACGAGGAGTCCGGACGGAGTGCATTAGGAGAATGCTAGTCGCCGACAACGACAGGGGCCAGCTGGGCAGCATGCACATGTGCAAGCAAGCGAGCCCAACGCGGGGTATTTTAATCTTCAAGTTGCCTAGCTTCCTCTGCCATCTTTGTCTGACCTCTGTTGTTCTATACTGTCTACATCAGTCTCCATGTTATGTCAGAAACGATGTTGTTATTTTCGTTCCAAGCAACGGGTCGCAACTCGTTTCCAAGTGGCAAGGCCGCTCGCACGGCCCTTAGATTTCCCGGTTGCCTTCGCACGGACACGTCATTTCAATGGCTCGCTTAGGCGCCTCATCAAAGCGCACGCGCAGGGCTTCATGACTTTGACTGTCTATATATATTTTTATTTTGACAAATTCCAAATGTGCAGTGCGAGGATTTGTACAAATCCATTTCTTGCCTTTTACCAGAAGTGGCTGCGAGTCCCGCTCCTTACTGCACTATATAAATCTTTGGAAACAACGTCGCCTACTAGCGTGGGTTCGAGTCTTCGTTTTTGCATTTTTTTTTCTCTTTTTTAACATAGTTAGAATGCCGCAATATCATCCGCATAAATCGACCACAACATGTCTGACAAGTATTCCGATTTGATATTGGGGAGAAGGCAGATTGATTCTACTTTCTGGTGGAATTGTATTGATCGAATTGCTAGTAGAATGATGTACAAAAGGAAAATAAATTCTTTCTTCTTTGACTTAATCGTGCCTACAAATCATAGCATTATGACAATCGGCCTCTTTATAGCTATTTCGCAATACATGATGTTAACATTTCATCCTAATACCTCTCCGCTTCTCCGACTCCCTCAGTTCGAACATGACCTGCACACCCACGAACAATGCTCCACAGGCGCCCCAGAAAAATGCGAGTCCGGAATAGCTCCCCATAATGCCGTTGATAAGATCTTTTAGCCCATCTAAGCCAAGTGCGAAGCCTACAAGATTGGCTACCATTAACAGCAGGACTTCACCTACAGCGCCAATTCCGCAGATGATACGGTATGCATCTGGATGGTCCTTCCATTTTCGAGGAGGGAAGATAATTGAGGCGATGAACTCCGGCAGTACGAATAGTGTTACCAGCCATCCCCACATCAAAAGCCGCAGCTGGATGTCATGCCAGATTGCAATAAAAGAGAAAACGGTCAAATAGTTCATTACCGTTCTTGCTTTGCCCCAGAAACCGGGAAGCGCGCTGCCTCCTAAAGGAATGAATAGATAACGGAGACTCCACTTGTTGAAACTGCGGTGCCAACCACGCCAGAAATTCGTGACAGAATAGTTGTCGCTCATGCAGCGGACCATATTCTCGGGAGGATCGATCCCATCGAGCAAGGCCCAAAGCCGGAAGAAGCGCCAAGGGATGAGGAGCTTCAGCCAGATGTGTTTAAGATTGAAGAAGCCGAGCATGCTGAGCTGGGCTGGTGTATATTGGGTCCAGTCAGGGCGTACGTGAAAGATAGCGACCATGTACATATAATGGATCATGATCTCCATAGTAAGGAGGACCACTACGAAGCGAAGAGCGTATAGAATAATTCGTTGTTTCGTAATGCTATACGGTCTGTACCGCAGCTGTGCCATATAATCGTTGAATGTGACGATAGGACCAGCAAGGTAAAGTGGTGAGTACATTGTGTAGGCAAAATAGTTTCGGAAACAGAAATCACTGGCTCTTGCAGGTATGGAAACTCTATCGCGCTCCGAAAGATTTGAAGGATCGAGCTGCTTCTTCTTTAAGTCATTAGCGTGACTAGGTAGCCGAAAGATATGTGAACATACCTCTAGAGGACTACCTACTCGGGAGTTCAAGCTCCAATAGTAGTCTAGGTTGAAGCTGATAAGCCGGAGGACGGTGAAATTGAACAAGACTTCCCATCTTGGAATAAGGCCACCATAACTGTCAAGCGTATGTCCAAAGCCGGTTGTGAGGGGTTCTTTCTCAGAACCAGTCGAAGGGAGAAAGGTGCCTAAGATCGAGGCGTACGAGTAGCCTTTACCTAGCTCATTGGCGAAAAGAATGCCCACGTTGAAAACCCATGTGGCTGCCGGCACGTATGACCGAGGAAGCTTCTTCGCGACACAGTAATTTAGATAGAGAATGATAACAATCTTCAATGCAGAAAACCCATGCAGGGCGGTAAGGAATATGGCGGTGAATGGAACATCGAAGGAGAGCCTCTGGTTTAAACGGGCATCTGCGGCTGCGGACGCTGTCAACCCCATGGTTAGTCCACTTGCGGCAGACGAGCCGACTTTTGTATAAGTATTCGCTCTCCAAAAGCCATCGTATAGCTTTCGAATAAGCGGATGCACAAGTACGAGAATGAAAAGATAGGGAATGTTCGATCTGAAACTTGAATATTGAAGATCAGAGTTGTCCTCCACAGGAGTTTAGTGATAGCAATGCTTCCGAAAAATCAGGGCCCTTACCACTTTTCGGCCGGGTATCCAGCCATCAGACAACAGACGTTCGAATTTGGGGTAGTTCGGATGTGATTCTGGTGCTGTGTCAATATGGGCCACTGTGCGAACGTTGCCTCGGCTCACCAACCTTTGGACACGTCTACCACAGATTTAAACATGAACGGAATACAGGCGGAGATCACCAAGCAGTACGCATAGAACTCAGGCGTATTCCACCGGGAAGGTCGCACACTGCCCAATCCCGCGTCCCTACTCTTGGCTTGTTCATTCCTGAACGGCAGCGTCTGCACTGAACTAAGCTCCACATACTCGAGCGCCTCCTTTGGAGGTGCATTGGCTGGGATGACGAAGCGTGTATCGAGAGTATCTAGTGAGTAGAGCTGACGCAGAAATTGTATTGACATGTTGGTATGTGGGGCCCACTGCTCATGTTCCTGAGCGCCCACGGTGGTGGTTGATGGAAGGTGTTCGCTGCCTCAAGAAGTTCGCGGCCGCATGCGACCTTCCACCGACACCAACACCGCCCCCACCACAACACCCTGGACCTGCGTATTTGTACCTAGGTATCACGCGTCAAATCCATTGCTGAACACATATTCAAAGCTCTCTGAAGCTTCGGTGGTCGCAAAGCGCGTGTGTTATGAGCAATATGAATTCCTCTAGCGCGCCGACGCAGGGCGAGTACGCAGGAGGTAAGAACAGCATCGACTGATCTCGAGATGCACAAGCTGATGGAGTTCCTAAAGACGAGGTCTCCGCGATTGTACTTGACCCAGGCTATTCGACTACACGCGCCGGTTTCGCAGGCGAAGATGTTCCCAAATCTGTCTGTCCTAGTCACTACGGCGTTATAGACTCGACATCAGGACCGCGCTACCTTATGGGCGAGAATGCGATACATACCCCAGCTGACAACCTGGAGATTAAGCACTACCTAGGCTCAGATGGCATCGTGGAAGACTGGGACATGGCATCCAAGCTGTGGGAGTACGCAATAACGTCTCGTTTGACGGGCGCGAAAGCTGGGGATCCTGCGAAAAATGGACTGAACGATGGTACGAATACGAATGGCGATGCTATGGACGTGGATATAAATGCACTGGAGAACCAGGAGAAGCCGCTCGAGGAGAGTCCTCTGCTCATGACGGAACCAGGCTGGAACAGCGCAAAAGCGAGAGAGAAGTATATCGAAATCGCGATGGAAGAGTGGGGAACACCAGCCTTCTATGTTCAGAAGACGGGTGTGCTCGCGGCTTTTGCGTCAGGCAAGGCTTCTGGTATCATTATCGACGTAGGCGCATCACATACTTCGGTCACGCCGGTGCTGGACGGCATGGTTTTGCGCAAAGGTGTACAGAGATCGCCTCTTGCGGGGAACTTCGTTTCCAATCAGATCCGCATGGGGTTTAAGCAAGCTCAACCAGAAATCCCTATTACCCCTCACTTTATGGTCAAAGCGAAGACACCGGTTGACGCTGGGGCGCCTTCGCAGGCCATCTACAAGACCTTCGATATTCCGCCGACAGACTCCTTCCGGTTCCGTCAAGAAGAGCGCGTTCTCACCGAGTACAAGGAGTCTGTTGTAGAAGTGTGGCATGGCCCTGGACGTCTCTCCAACGGGTCAAATGAAGAGATCGCGAAGTCGATGCCTGGACGTCCTTTCGAGATGCCGGATGGTTGGAATCAGGTGTTTGGCCTCGATCGTTTCCGGGCTGCTGAGGGTCTCTTCGACGCCAATGCGGCCTTGACCGACGACGAGAACCCTCGACCAAAGGATGAGCACACGATTCCTCGTCTGGTGCAGGCTGCGGTCCAGCATGTCGATGCCGATCAGCGACCGATCCTACTGGCCAACATTATCATCACGGGCGGTTCTACTCTGCTATATAAATTTGCCGAGCGACTGAACTACGAGATCAACGCCATATACCCCAGCACGCGGAACAAGCTGATCGCGCCAGGGCCGGTAGTAGAACGGAAGTATGCGTCATGGATCGGAGGCAGTATCCTGGCCAGTTTGGGCAGTTTCCATCAACTCTGGATCTCAAGGAAGGAGTATGAGGAGCATGGTGCTAATATTGTAGAGAAGAGGTGCAGATGATCTGCATAGGCTCCATTGAAAGATGAGCGTTGGTGTTTCTACTCCTAATTACATGGCGTATAGGAAACAAAAACTCGTTAAGGGTATGTTTGAATAGGTCACAGTATTGCCGTGAGCAGGTGGAATGACAATGAGACTAATTACGAGTGTTCATGACCTCGATTGCCTCTATTCTCCAGTTCTAGCTGGCGACTACCTGGTGTGTGGAACATATTCGATCTGCGCCAACGCCTGAATATGTAGATTCACCTTTTTTCCACCCTGATCAAGCCTAAATCCCTTCATGAATCCACGTCCATTGTATCCGCCGTTGCAGTTGCGCTGTTATCCTGCAGCTCGTGAACAGTAACATACTTGCTTATCTCTTCCCTTGTGATGATCTTCTCATTGAGCACAGCGGTGGTGCCTTTCTCGAACCTGTAATTCCGCTGCTTAGGTGCACGTACGTTGGGCGTGATGTAGTTCCTCATTAATGTGGTTTTCTCCTCTGTGATGACCGCCACATCAACATTACTACCTGAACCCAAATCGTTCCAGATACCGGCCTGGATGGCATCTGAGCATAGCTTGACTGCGTCCTCCTTGTTCAAGTTGCGTTTCCACTGTGTCTCAAAGACGGACATGGCGGCGAGTGAACCCGAACCCATGGTCACATATGGAAGCTTATCGGTTGATCCGTGGGCGTGCACGGTGAAGAGGTGGGAACCTGTAGGGTCGACGCCCGCAATAACGAGGTAAGCGCCAATATGGCCCTGGTAACGGAAGAGATGCTGCTTCAACAAGGTCATGCAGGTCACCACGCGGGGCTTGCGGCCAGTGGAGAGGGCGTGGAGCTCGAGGTTAGACGAGATGATGGCGGTGGTGAACTCGGTGTCGGCAGCGGTACCGGCACCTGCGCACCATATCTGCGGTGCAATGTAGTGAAGCTTCTCACAGTTCTACCGTATCGTCAGTGAATCAGCCAAGGGCAAATACAGCGCACTCCTGCCTACCTTGTCTGCTACTATTGGGCCACTGGTTGCTCGGGTATCGGCTGCGATGACCACGCCGCCGTCAAACAGACACCCGACAATGGTTGTTCCGGTGCTCGTCGCCTTGGGGAGGGGCACACCCTGGGCGTGCAGGGCGGCATTACGGTTGTGGTTGGAGAAGTCGAAGCCAGCCATGTCGATGATGGAGCAGCGGTGCTGTGATGAGACGAAGAAACGGTACTGACCAGTATGCCGCACCGATTACAGGTGGTCTAGAGCAGTACGATAAGGTGGAGATGCAGTTGGGGCGTCAGCGGTAGGTTGTCAGTGCAGCGAGGTTGACGCAGCTCGTCGATTGCCTGGAGCTCTAAGCTCGGACGACGGCTTGGCGGGAGGGATTGGCGCGCGTTTGCATCAAACAACCTAGAACAGCCAAAGAAAGCCCAGCGCGTGAACTCCCTTGCTCCGATTCCCTTACCTTTGCTTGCCGCTCGCATTTCCCCAGAGCGCCAGGCGCCAGGCTGCTTTCACTATTTTCAACAAAAGCTTCGAGCTCTTCCGCCCGAGCCCGCCCCGGCTCACACGTTCCTTTTCTTCCTCCCCAGTCGCGCAGCGGTCGCCTGCAAGCTCAGATGCGATTCGTCCTCTGATCCGCAGAACACAGTCGCGCGAGATTCGACCAGAATATCTGCGCGCAAGCATGGCCTTCGCCTTCAATCAGCCAGCCCCCGCCGATATGGGTAAGGAACTCGACGAGATCAACACAGAGGTAAAAAACACGCGCCGTACGAGAGCTTAAGCTAACGGCGACGATACAGCAAATTGGTTTCTCTCCGCTCGACCATGGACTCGAAGGTCCGAAAAAGCTCAAACTGCTACCTGCTCCCTGGCCTAGCGACAATGTTCCCCCAGCATCCGCGACCCTGCTGAGCGTTGCCTCGAAACGCGGACTCGTTGCTGCAGCCTCCCCCGATACCCTTGTCATAGCGTCAACCGAGCGTCTTCGGAAAGCTTTTGGTCAAGATGCTGGAGAGAATGACTTGGTCACCGACTTTACGCCAGATGCTACCCTCGCCGTCCCACAGCTGCGTCATGTAGCCTTCTCTGCCGACGAAGATTTTCTCATAATCAGCGCAGAGAGCGGTGGTGGTTTGGCCGTTTACGATGTGGGCGGTCTTCTCAAGGGCGATACAAAACCGGGAATAGAGGTAGCCACTGATGGCACGCCTGTCCGAACTTTACTGGCAAACCCAGCCCTAGCACAATACGTGGCCGTTGTGCTAGACTCGGGTCGGTTAATAATTGTAGATGTCGCTTCAGGCATGACGAAGCCAGTGCCCGTCGAAGGTGTCACATGCTTTGCATGGAGTCTGAAAGGCGCGGCATTCGTGGTCGGTTTTCAAGATGGTACCGCTGCGAGCTACCTGGCCGACGGATTTAAAGAGAGAGGCAGTAGGGTTCCGTGCCCCCCTCAAGCAGAAGAAGGCTACACGAGTAAGTACCTAAAACTACATAACATCTAGTAATGAAGGCTGACCGTTGTAGCGTCGGGCGTGTTTTGGCTTAAGAACGACGAGTTATTCCTCATACATTCTCCTCGTGAACCCTCTCCGGATCAAGACAGCCTGTTCCATTTCGTAGGCACTAACAAAGCCTTTAACCACTTCGCATTCCGTAAATCACCTTTCCCTCTACTCTTTCCTTATTTAGAAGGAGATGCTCCAGCCCGCAAGCCTCCGCCTCGTTTTTCTGTGCAGAGGCTGCGAAAATGGGATGCAGTTCTGGAGGACATGCTTATAGTGTCTGCCACCGACTCTGCGGATGTTGCTATTCTTACTAATACCTCTGAGAAAATATCTCCTGACCAAGAAGCTGTTCATGAATTCCAGATCACCGGTCTAGAAGACAACAGGAAAGCCCAAGTTCCACGGCTCAGCCTTTCGGGCGAGGGGGAGAGTGTGCTTATTGGCGAGGGATTGGACTTGTCCAGCAACGAAAAAGTCCAGCAACCAGCACCCCGGTTGGAGGAGATTAACGAATCACCACATCCATTGCCGGCCTACTTTCTACTCACCCATGAAGGTGTCCTGGCGGCTTGGTGGGTGGTGTGGGATAAGTCTCTGGAGAATGGAAAAGCATATCCTGGTCTGACAGTTGTCGGACAAGAAGGCAATTTTGGAACTCCAATCAAGCCGGCAACCCCAGATTCTAAATCTGCGTTTGGACAGTCAACCACGAGTATCTCGAGTACTCCTCTTGGCAAGCCTACTACCCCGTTCTCGGCGACCCCTTTAACTCCGGCGTTCGGCACCACTGGCTTACCAAGTGCAACGCCAGCCTTTGGGAAACCCACACAGCCAGCATTCGGAGCGACTTCTGCGATGGGAGCTGCAGCTGCGCCTGCATTTGGTACTACTGGGATGGGGAATAAGCAATCACCATGGGGTTCGCAGCCAACTGCATCACAGACTCCTACGAATCCATTCGCGGCTGCCGCTGGTAATCAATCTGGATTTGCAAAGTTTGGCTCTGCTTCACCAGGTGCTTCTACTTTTTCCAGTTTCAGTAGCAACAAAGATGGTCAGTCAGGGTTCGGGGCACTAGGTCAACAAAAATCCGTATTTGGAAGTGCATCGAATCCATTTAGTACTATGAAAACAGAGCCCAGCTTTGGCTCAACAGTCACTGTAGACTCAAAACTCTCTGGTCCAGGTTCTACTCTCCCTTCTTGGGCCAATACCCCAGCTCAAACAGGTAGTTCAATCTTTGGACAGCAAGGATCTTCTTTCCCTACGTCATCTTTTGGGTCTACAAATGACTCGGGGATGAGTGACGGAGGTGATGCTCAGAGCAGAGGGCGAGATGAAGTGACACCGACACCGCAAGTGCTTCCTCAGCAATCAAAAGGTCTTTTTGGTCTTCCATCTGGTGGCTTTAAGCTTGACAGCACGTTCAAAGCCGATAGCTCTGCTAAAGATGAATCTGACCAACATGAAGAGCCTTCTGGCAAGTCACTCTTTGGGAGTGGATTCAGCACTGCTCTGGGAAATACAGCTCCGAAATCCCCCGCAACTCCGGTCAAAACAGACCAAAACAAAGGCATATCCACCACACCAGCAACCCTACCCAAGCCTACAAGTAACCTATTCTCCGTAGCAACCCCCAAAGTACCGCCCCGAATAGAGGAGCCTACCATTCCCGAAGACGCGCCGCTACCTCCAGATCCAATGACATGGAAGCCTAAAAAGACAGACGATGATCTTCCTCCTCTTGCCGGCAGCCCCCCAGTGAAAGTGGAGGTACCAGGGTCGTCGGTCACGTCCTCACCATTAACAGATGAAGAGGACGAAGGTGAAGAAGAAGGGGATGAGGATGAGGACGATGGCGATGATGAGAATGAGCATGATGAAGGTGGTGACATCTCAGTGGAGGAGGAGCAAAGCGGTGAGGAGGAGGTGGAGGAGCCGTCGCCGTCTGACACCGCACGTAAAGCACGGCAACCGGTCTCTGGTGGATGGACACTCTCGAATAGCGTCAGCCAGTCTCCACGAATCTTTCCTGCTGCACCAACTCCTCCCCAGACTGGTCGCAACGGATCCCCAGCGTTGTCTGCCGCTTTTAGTGGCCAAGCCTTCAAGCCAGCACCTTCACCATTTAGTCAAGGGTTCAAAAGTGGCGTATCGCCACTGGCGCAACATCCGGCTTCTGCATCGCCAGCTGCACATCAAGGGCCCTCAAAGTCGACCGCACCCTTTTCTTCCTTGATGGGTAAGCAACACCAATCATACTCTTCCAATTCATCCCTCGAGGGCTCTATTAGTGGGACAAAGAGAGAGCCTTTAGCCACTGCGGGTGCTTCCCTAAGTGCATCAATGCAACAGCACTCCAAGCCACCAACGCCTCAACCGCAAGTCTCCGATCTTATCGATGATGAAGATGAACGCGTACGTCGCGAGCTGGAAAGTGATATCGAACCCAGCAGAAAGCTAGATCCTTTCCTTGCTCGTCAGGAATACGGAGGAGTGTCTCAGGGCAAGACAGGGCATGCCGCCCAGATCGAGATTGTCTATCGAGACATTAACAATATGGTTGATACTTTGGGACTCAACTGGCGGTCACTGAAAGCATTCCTAGAGTATCATGAGCGTCCAGAACGATATGCAGAACTCAAACGATCAGATTTGGAAGAGGTTTCGGACCAAGAAGAATCCTGGTTCGAGAAGTGGTGTCTTGTGGAGATTGCTGATCTCAGAAAGCTGGAAGTCCAACTTGAGCAAGAATTGGACGCTGGACGCGTACAGAACGTGGTTGAGAAACTGAGCATTCTTGCGCGCTTATCACGCGATTTAACCAAGCTGGACAAGAAAATAGAAGACATGAAATACCAAATCAGAAGCCGGAAGGACCCCGAAAAGATTGAAGCGATTAGGAAAGCGTCCTTACCCAGAGAACTAGTCGAACAGCAAAAAGCGCTTCGTAGCAAATATGCGCAGCTTCTGACATTGTTGGGGAAGGCGGAAGAGGACTTGATGCTACTACGCTCAAAACTCGTTTCCTACAACGCAGAGAAAGGAAGAACAGGTGCTATACCAACCTTTGATGCGGTCAAGAAGACGATTCTCAAACTCACTGCTATGGCCGAGAAGAAGAATAATGACATCACATCTCTCGAGGCTCAACTTCGCAAAGTCGGGCTCAATGACTCAAACCGACCAAGCTCAGGGTCATCCCGCCGGCCTGCAACACCTTCCCGACGCTCACGCGCTATGCGCAGTGAGAGTCCATTTGCTACACCACCTACGAGTAGAACGAAGATGAGTTTGAGCGAGCTGAAACGGAAAGCGATGACGCCAGAGGCACAAAACACGCCAACAAATGGTTATGGGTTCTTTTACACACCAGAAGGAAGCCCTACGCCTGCCCGAACTATGGAGCGATTAGGTAACATGGTGAATGAGAGTCTACCTGCATTGAGAGAAACGGCAAAGCGAAGGAGGGATATTGCAGAGAAGCTGGCGACGGTACTCATTGAAAGAGGCGTCCGAACGACTAAGGCGTCCCAATCGTGAAACTAGCAACAAGCGCGTGCAAGTTGTGCATGTATGATTAAGCGCGTTGTTGTGTTTGGATACGGAAGACTGAGCATGTATATTTGAGTGTCTTTGGACACTGCAGGTGTGGGCATTAAGCAAGCATTGGACGTTCAAGCGTGAATGATATTGAACGGGGCATGAGGAACGACCCTCTATCGCAAATAGTAAAATAATAAAGCAGTTTGTAACCAAAGCAAAATCAATCGATCGATCGTCCCAAGCTACCGCAGGCAATGTTTAGATTACTCCACCTTCCGGTTCAGTGATGGCACGTGATTAGACCTGTGCTATAGTGTTTGGCGAGCGCGACGCGCTGGCGTGTCTGGTTCCAGGGTCCGTCGCAGGCGCCTGCGATTTTGCTTTGCTGTATTTATATGTTCACCGCTTCCCCCCATCCACAACAAACATACTCCCGCCCCCGCCTCTACTTTCCCCGTCCTGACAGCGTCAAGCAATTTGCAGATTATCATTAAAACACCCCGCAATTGTCCAGTCTACCCCACATCTCTCAACATGTCTGTCGTGTCACTGCTCGGTGTCAATGTGCAGAACAACCCCGCCACATTTGACGCGCCCTACGAGTTCGAAATCACTTTCGAGTGTCTAGAGTCGCTGCAAAAAGGTGAGGTTCCAAAGCAACTCATGTGCGCTTCCGCTAACCCATTGAAGACCTAGAGTGGAAACTCACCTACGTCGGCTCTGCGACCTCGTACGCCCCTCACAATCTACCTTGGTCGCTTGAAACTAACAATACTAGCAATGAGCATGATCAGGAGCTCGACTCTGTTCTGGTTGGACCCGTCCCTGTTGGTATTAACAAATTCGTGTTCCGCGCAGACCCACCGAATCTATCGCGCATTCCAAATAATGAGATCATCGGCGTCACGGTCATACTCCTCAGCTGCAGCTACGATGGACGCGAGTTCGTGCGTGTCGGATACTATGTAAACAATGAATACACGGATGAGGCCTTGCAGCTTGAGCCCCCGGCCAAGCCCATCATCGAAAAAGTGCGGCGGAACATCTTAGCTGAGAAGCCGCGAGTGACCCGCTTTGCGATCAAATGGTATGACTCATGCAAATGTGTAACTTAGGCAACAGCTGATCGTGACAGGGATTCCGAGGAGTCGGCTCCGCCAGAGTTCCCCCCTGACCAGCCCGAAGCTGATCTTGTTGCGGACGGTGATCAATACGGCCTCGAGGAAGAGGAGGAAGATGATGAGGAAGCTGAGGCAGAGGGCGCCGCTCCTGCCGAGGGCGAGGATGCTGCCATGGCCGGTGCTGAGGACACGGCTGGCCCTGCTGCCGAGGAGGATGCTGCATCAGAGGCCGGTAGCGAAGAGATCGATATCGAGGAGAGTGAAGGCGAGGATGACGAGGAAGAGGAAGGAGAAGAGGAGGGTGGCGACGACATGGAGATGGATGAAGCTGGGCCAGCGAATGGTGACCAAAGCCATCCCCAGCAACCTGTCCCCTCCAGCTCCGATGTCATGGTCCATTAGATTCCGCAATTGTTCATGCTGATCATGGATTCAGATGCCGTCCACACGATTGGCTCCAGACATGCATGCTACCGATTCCCATGCGTCAACCCCAATCGTGTCTCGGCCAAGATCCAGACCAGTTCGCAATGAATGATTTGGGTGGTGTTGGTCTCGCGCCAATCGGTTTCCTGACTTTTATGGACACGAGCTTCTCGTGTTGGAAGCTGGCCGGACGTTTTTCACGTTTGGAATATTCCCCCTTGTATTGCATGAAAGAGCGCTTGTGGCGTACGGTGGCTGTGGGATGTATTCCTGAGTAGTGTAGTATCATGGCTTTCGCTCAAAATGAGATATGAACTGTTTGAAGACGTTCGCCAGAGAACTGTGTCCGGTTTGTCGACGTACCACACCTATGGAGTAGCCTGATTGCGTTCGGACGGCCGTCATTTTCGACCTGACTTTGTAGCTTGCTCACTGTCTTCCTAGCATCGTATCCAGGCTAACCCATGTGGTCACCAGTACAAAACTGCTACCGTCAACATAGTTATGAAGATATACACAGGAAGTATAGTTTCACAACGCGCCGGACTAATGGATGCCTAGAAGGAGCTGTAGCGCGTTCGGAATCATGGGTTACGCGTATTGGACATGGTTTAGCAAGCCAAAGCTGAGAGGGCGAGCTACGGAAGCACGGTTTCATTTCGCATAGCCGTATACAGCTCAGCCCTGAGTACAAATCAGTACAAATTCAATGTACCAGGCCACGCGAAACGTGCCGCATACGGGGACTGAAGCGACGTTCAGTATCGCCACTCGGCAACGCATCCAACACAGCCTCTGAGGGCGGCGCAGCCTCGTGGACCGTCAACCTGACGCGCCTGACGTTCCGACAATAATAGCAGTGGAGGACCGGGAGCACGCGTCAAATTAATAGTCATCCGCTCATACAAGTTCTACATACGGACATCAGTCCTAGCAAGCGCTTGCCAGTTCTGTGGCTGGCCAAACGTTCCCTGGTGAGCCCATGAAGCTTGAGACGGCGTGCAGAGCAGCTTGTTTCATCAGCAAACGGCGCGTCCTCAATCATAAATCAGCCTCTGTACTCCCGCGCAGACACAGCCCCTCCTTTGAGCTCCGATACCTTCCGCGGTGTTTTGGGCCTGATATATTCGGGCCTTGTGCCGTAGCGACGTCACCTCCCCAACCCTGCGACATTGCCTCTGCTGCGTACACAGCGTGCGAGACGAGCCCACGACTCAGAAGCTCCCGGGTTGGGCATCGTCGACCAGAGTTTCGCGAGTTTACCCCGCCAAGTAAGTTGATCACCTACTCTGCCCTCCGTCAGTCTTTACCCATGCCTTTTTTCCGCAACAGCTCTGCGCCCAAACGCCAGCTGCTCGCCAGGCGCGTGGCACTGGACAAAGGCTGACCGATACAGCTTTGTGGTTGAAGCCACGACTTTTGAACAATGAGCTATCAGCAAAGCCGGCCCCAGCTGGGGGCGACGTTTGTTCCGGGGGGGTTCGATGACTACTATATGCCGGCACCCTCGCCAGAGGTCATTTCTCCGGCGCCTCAACGGTTCGTCTTACCTTCAGCACCATGAGACTGCCCTGTTACTGACGTTTCTTTTGCGTGGTAGGCTTATGCCAGAGGTTCCTGAAAACATGCAAGAGAACATTGCTCATATGGAATTAGAAGCCAACAGCCCGCGGAATCCAAACGCGCCCATGTCGCCGCCCGCCCAAGGCTTCAACCAGCCCCAGCCGCAGTTCCCACCGCGGGGGTCCAGCTACCAGACTGACCTGTCTCCACAAGCCGACCAGGGGCAGTGGCCTATAAGACAAGCGAGCATATCCTCTACTTTCAAGCAGCCGCCGAGTGTCCAACCGCAAGGCATGCGGCAACAGCAGCCCTCGCACGACTATCACAGCTTCGCGCAAACCAGCGAAGCTCCCAATTTCTCCATCTTTCCGAAACTCCCCACCCGACCGCCTAATGTGCCTCCCTCGGACGATGAGAAAGAGGCCGTATTAGAAAATGCGCGCCTTCCCGTACTCAACTCGAACGACCCAGAAATGCAGCTGGCATGGGCTCAAGACGCTTTACAATATGTAGACACTGCACAACTCCATGAACAACGCATCGCAGAGCTCCAGGGTGCGCGGCCCGCCACCCCTGCGGTAGAGCACCAGCTGCGTGTTGATGCTATGAACGTTGTTGGATTTTTGGCAGACCAGTTTCACCCAAAGGCCGAGTTTATGCGGGGCATGTGGCTAGAGTTTGGCAAGTTTGGCCTACGAGTAGATAAGAAGGAGGCATTCAGGTGCTATACACGCGCGGCGCAAAAAGAATATGCACGGGCCGAGTACAGGATGGGAATGCAGTTCGAACAGTCAAACGATCCAATCAAGGCGCTGCAGCACTATAAGGCGGGCTCGGAAGCTGGAGATTCAGCGTCAAACTACCGACTGGGTATGATGACACTCCTAGGTCAACATGGACAGCAGCAAGACTACCCCAGGGGCATTCAGTTGATCCGCCAGGCCGCAGCCACGGCTGACGAGAATGCTCCTCAAGGCGCTTACGTTTTGGGTATGCTCCAGGCTCGGGAACTTCCTCAAATCAATGTGCCCGAAACTTTTTTGCCATATGATGAGAAGGCTGCAAAGCAAAATATCGAAAAGGCTGCATACCTGGGCTTTGCGAAAGCTCAACTCAAGATGGGATCCGCTTACGAACTCTGTAGTCTGGGTTGCGAATTCAATCCCACGCTTTCCCTTCATTACAACGCTTTGGCTTCCCGGCAAGGCGAATCGGAGGCGGACATGGCCATAAGTAAGTGGTTTCTCTGTGGATACGATGGAGAATTCCCGAAGAATGAGGAGTTAGCATATCAGTACGCTCAACGTGCAGCGGCAACCGGATTGGCAACTGCGGAGTTTGCTATGGGTTACTTCAACGAAATCGGTATGCATGTTCCTGTCAATATGGATAAGGCCATGGAGTGGTACGAGAAAGCGGCCCGGAATGGCAACAAGGATGCAGAAGCCCGTATTAACAGTATTTCAACTACTCGTCGAACACTCTCAAAGAAAGACCACGAGAAGGTTGCAATCAATAGGATCAAATCCCAGTACGGATCTATGAAAGGCCAGCGTCCAGCTAGGTTACAAAAGCTGGCCGCACCGGTCTTGCCCACTATTGAAAGCAGTAGCCCTTCAGACTATGGAGAGTCTCCAAATTCCAAATTTCCAGATCGCGATGCTACCACCACACCATACCCTATATCAGATCGACCTCCACTCGTTGGGGCCGCTCCGGGACCAGTACCTCGCCCTGCCACCGTCGCACCATATCCGGCTGATAATGGACCGCCACGTATAGATGCCCAGATCCCCAGCATGGCGGGTGGTTTTGCAGCAGAGCTGCGATCAGCAAGTGCTCGCCCACCATCTCAAGCATTCAACATCAACCCGAATGTATATGCCCAAGGCCCGGCTCCCATCGATCCATATGGACGCGGCAGGCCTCCACCACATGGTGCAAACCTGGGGCCTTTGCCAATGCGCCCTGCCACCAGTGTCGACAATATGGGTCGTGGGGGAGGGAGAGTTCCCAGTGGGGGGCTTCCACCAGGCCCAGGGGCATATAGGCAACCTGGAGGACCTAGCGCTCAACGACCAGAGGCATACGATCGACCAGCGACAGTTCAACCTGCAGATATTGGTTTTAGTGCACCCGATGGGCGAAATAGACTCCAAAAGCCTGGCCAACCCATTAAGAAGCAGCCCACCCTACCCGACATCGGATATGTTGCCCCATTGGAACCTCGACAGCACACACGCCCATCTACAGTACAGCCAGGCCAGGAATCGAGGACTTCTTCCAGATCCGATCGGCCCTCAACAGCGGCACCAGGGCCCAGGCCTGGACAGAGACACTCTTCTCGGCCAGGATCTGCTGGGCGGCCGTCAGCGCATGATCCAACGATTCCAGGACCGAAACCCAGCAAGCCGGCAGCTCCGCCACAGCAACAGACCCCTCGACCGAATCCTGCTCCATCAGCGAAACCACAGCAGGCAGGCAAGCCGGCAACGCCAGCAACACCAGCAACACCGGCGCAAAAACCGATCGCCCCCAAGCCGCCTGCTGCCGCTGCAGGACCAGGAAAGGGCCCCAAGACATTTGACGAAATGGGTATTGGGCAAGCGTCTAAGGACAGTGATTGTGTAAGTTTTCCTCCACTTGAACGGTCGTCCTACACTAACACCCCTCAGATCGTGATGTAGTTTTAAGCATACATGCAATCATCGTGACTTCTTGCATAGCGAAACTTCCCTTCTTCTTAAGTCTCCTTGTAGCATTTTAGATGGCTGGTTTCTTCGAACTCTCAGCACATTTACGGTTCTCTCTATACCCCTGGTTTGTCTACATATCTGTGAAGGAGGATAGTAGGACCAAGAGCTTTAGATAAAATTCATGGTTCGCATCACATGTTTGGTCTCTGACCACATGCAGTTCTTCGTGAAAGCCTAATGTCCGTTGTTCAAAGACAGGCTGCCTTCAAATCAATAGACGTATGATTGCATGATTTGGAACCTTGGGTCGCTCCTTCTTGGACAAGCTCCTCACGTACTTACCATCCACCACGTTAACTCCTTCCTCACGTCACAACGCTACTTCTTTTGACATTCGCTAGGTTCATTCAACCATTCCTTCACCACATCCACCCCCACCAACAGTCGCTATGGCGCCACGTAAAAAGACAGAGGAGAAGCATTCGGCCAGCGAAGCCGCGGAACTAATCCTTGACTATCTACGTGTGCCACACTTTGTAATGTCGGTAATAATTGAGTGACTGACCCTCTTACCAGGCAAACAGAAGTAAGTAGCGGTCCACAAAGCACTCATTAACGCCGTCTACTCACACCGGGGTTTCCACAGCCGCCCTTACTCGGTAAGTTCTGGTCATGCCTTCCACACCCGAAGCGGCAAACAACTGTAAAACATACTAATCACGGGAAGGCAAACGATGTCTCAGCGAATCTCCACAATAAAGTAACCAAAGGTATGCAAGAGAGCATGCATCTACGTAACGCAGGCGGTAGCTAACGCGTTACAGCCGCAGCCGCGAAGATTCTCAGAGACCTGCACGAGCAGAACAAGATCGAAGGCCGGGCTGCTGGTAACTACCCTTGTCATCTCCATTCACGCGAGAGGCTGGTTAACTAAGAGGAACAGGCAAGCAGATCGTCTATCACGCTGTACAGGTAACTCTTTTCCTGTCCCACGCCTCTTTCCCCTCACTCCTCCCTCCTT
>Ga0247757_10000950_pt1 | contig 21467 bp, 15 predicted proteins | sample UWRJL126311R4_FD_180929 | JGI IMG/M metagenome (GOLD analysis project Ga0247757, IMG submission 180929) | Plant litter microbial communities from Arlington Agricultural Research Station in Wisconsin, United States - UWRJ-L126-311R-4 | ecosystem: Environmental > Terrestrial > Plant litter >...
CCGGAATCAGCGCTGGCCTGGCAGCGGTTGGGTCTGCTGTTGGCCCGTGACAGCGGAACGCTGCCGGACGCGGCGTCCGCCTTGCAAAAGGCGGCCGCCCTGGCACCGCATTCCGAGGGAATCAATTTTCAGTTGGGGCAGATATATGAAAAAATACCCGGGCGTTTGACCGAGGCGGCGGCGGCCTACCTGGCGGAAACGCTCGTGGCCCCGGACAATGCCGAGGCTTTTTGCCGGCTGGGAATAGTTTTCCGGCGACAGCGCGAGTACGCCGAGGCGGTGCGGGCTTTCCGTCAGGCAACCAAGCTGGTCCCCGATGACCCACTTTATTGGAAGAACCTGAGCGACGCCCATTGGCTGAAGAAGGAATATGACGCTGCGGCTAACGCCGCCGAGCGACTGATCGAGCTCCAACCGGATCGTGGCGGCGGCTACCGCGCCCGGGGGGATGCCCGGAGAAGTCAGGGGAACTACGCGGATGCGCTCGCCGATTACCTGGTTGCGGCGCGGCTGGACCCGCCCAACGGGGAGACATTCTTCTACATGGGTTGGTGTCGCGAGGAACTGAAGCAGCTGGACGCCGCGCTGGCCGACTACACGCGCGCGATTGAGCTAAAGCCGGAGTTTCCGCTCGCGCTATCAATCCGTGCTGCGCTGCTCCTGAAGCAGAAAAAGCCGGCGGCGGCGTTGGACGATATATCCCGCGCGATCGCGCTGGATGGCACGAAGGCACACTACTGGAACCGGCGGGGCACCATTCGCCTGGAGCTGTCGGATCCCGCGGGCGCGGTCACCGATTTCGTCAAGGCAACCGAGCTTGAGCCCTCGGACCTCGCCTACTGGGACAATCGCACCCGGGCGCGGGTGCTGGCGCAGGATTATGCCGGTGCCGTCAGTGACCTCGACCACGTCATCGCGACGGGTGGTGGCCTGCGGGCGGCGATATATTACCGGCGGGGCTTTGCCAAAACGGCACTCGGGGATCGGGACGGGGCCAGGGCGGATTTCGAACAAGGGATTGCCGTCGATCCCAAGGATTACAGCAACTATCGCGGCCGGGCCTCGCTGCATGAACTCACGGGCGATTTTCCGGGCGCGCTGGCCGATTGGGAACGCATGCTGCAGTTGAGTCCCGCAGGTCGGGAATATGAGCGCCTGTGGTGCGCATTGTTGCGCCGGAGACTGCACCTGCCGGCGAGCGATCAGGATATTGCCTTCCTCATGGCAAATTCCACCAATGCCTGGACCCGGGCGCTGGCAGCCTACGTGGGTGGGACGCTTTCCGAGGATGAACTTGCGCAGGCGAACCAATCGATGCCCGAGCCGGAACGAACGAAGAAAAGCTGTGAGTTCTACTATTACACCGGGCTGGTGCATTTGCTGGAGGACGACACGGAAGGCGCCCGCACCCGGTTCCAGCAGAGCGTGGGCACCAACGTGACCACCTACGCCGAGTACCAGCGAGCCCAGGCGGAGCTGGCGCGCATGCGTTAGGGGCGGCGGAGCCCCGATGGATTTGGGCGCAGCCTTGTTGCTCGTAATTCCGGTGAGCGAAAGGGCGGGGTTACGGACGACGCTGGTCGATTGTTGCCGGACTATGAAAAACGTCGAGGTGCCAGGCTTGCAGTGCGTGGATCCGGGCGCCGGCCTGGGAATGGGCACCCTGCCAGACTACCGCCGTCCTGGCTTGGTTGATTTCATCGGCAAATTTCTTCGCGACCGCCTCGGTGAGGCCGAGTTCGCGCCGGAGGGCCAGGGTGACATAGCGCAATGAGTTCACCGGATCGTTGCGCACGACGATCTGTGAAGTCTGGTCCGGACTGCGAGACGCGTTGCGGAAAGCCGAGAGGAAACGAGCGATCCACCGCGCGACCATGTTGCCGAGGAACGTCGGCGCGGGGAAGTTCTCCAGCACAATGGCCTGCACTTGGATCAGGAACTGGTAGCAGAGCACGCTGGTGCGTTCGCTGCCCGTGTACTGGTTGGCGTCCAACTCACCTTCGATAAGTTCATCGGGAATCGCAGCGAGTGGCCCCCGGCGAAGTTGAAGGCGGATGAAGGAACTGGCGCGCAGTATGGCCAGCGCGGCATCCCCGTTGATGGCGATGACGCCGGTTTCGCCGAAAGGCGGTTTGAACAAATCGAGAAGGACCTGCACCTCGGGATCCGTTTTGTTTGCAGCGGTGAGCACGCGGATCTGCCCGATCAGCGGCAGCACCGCCGCCAGGGCGAGTTTGATCTCAACGGTTCGAGGCATGTGGGGGTGACTAGTGCTTGAGCAGTGGCTGGAGTCGCTTCAGCAAGCGAGGCAGATTCTTCCTAGCAGCCCGTGTTCCCGCACAGGAATCACCGTCCGGCCGCGTCCGCGCAGCGCGCGGTTTCCGCGGCGATCCCGGGCCTTGTTGCCGGTGATCTTAGCCAGCCGGAATGCCGCGCGGGTCGCCGGCCATGTAGCGTGTTTGGGACAGCCATGGCAGAAGCGGCCGTCCACAAATACGGCGGTCTTCAGTTTTGGGAATACGAAGTCTGGTTTGCCCGGTAGCTTGGAGCCTCGTCGCCCGCCCGTGATTTCAGCCGTCCGGAAAATCTGCATCAGCCGCCGTTAGGCCACAGAAGGGTGTTAACACGGAGGTCGCGTCGCGCGCAGGAACCGGCCAAAAGTTCTGGCTTCGCAGGGGTCGAGCGAAGTGCTTTCGTTGAGATATGGCGGAAGCAACCAGTCGAAAGTGGACCAGAGACGAGCTGCAGATCGCGCTGAATTTGTATCACAAACTGAATTTTGGGCAGTTCACATCACGAAACCCAGTAATCATGGTGGTGGCGAAGAAACTGGGCCGCAAGCCGGGTGGCCTTAGTATGAAGCTCTGCAACTTTGCCTCGTTTGATCCGGCGCTGAAGATGCGCGGTATCAAAGGGCTTTCCGGAGCAAGTAAGTTGGACAAATTGACCTGGGATGAGTTTCACGAGAATCTGCCAGAGTCGGCGCCGGCAAGTGAACAGGCGTTTCAGAAGCTCTTTGGCCCGGAAGACGGAGACGGGGTCGAAGTGATACCGAAGAAGGGTGTCCGTGCGCGCCGGCAGCCGAGTGGATCAACGGACAGGTGGTCGAATGCCAAGCAGCGGCGTGGGCAGGATTATTTTAGGGATGCCGTACTCAACAATTTTGGCGGCTGCTGCGGGGTGACCGGACTGGCGGTGCGTGAGCTGCTGATCGCGTCGCACATCCTGCCTTGGGGTAAATTTGAGGCAGAACGACTAAACGTGAGAAATGGACTGGCTCTTTCTCGTCTGCATGACGCCGCCTTCGATGTCGGCTTGATCACATTCGATTCAGGTCTGCGTCTCGAACTGTCGAACGAGCTGAAGTGTCAGCTGCCCCAACGAACGGTAGCGGAGTGTTTCGCTGCCTATGAAGGAGAGCCCTTGAGACTACCGGAGGATGCTGTCTTGCCTGACGAAAAGTTCCTTGCCGTTCACCGGGCAAAATCGTTTGAGAAATGGCCATGAAAACCGAACGAACCTACCGAGCGAAGTTTTCTACACGTGGTCGGGTGACGATACCGGCGCCGTTGCGCAAGAAGTATGGTATCAAGGGCGGCTCAAAGGTGGCGTTTGAGGTGACTCCGTCAGGAGCTTTCTTGCTGAAGCCGTCAGTCGCGGCGCGGAGTTGAGGACTACTCTAGTTTTCCGTGCAGGCGCCCGTCTTCTGTGGAGACGCTGCCGTCGGGCCAGACATCGACTGGGAGAACGAATTCATCTGTGGTCATAGCATCCTCATAGTCTCGCTCCCCGTCGATGAATTCTTGAATGCGGGTGAGTTGGCTGTCGGCGATTTCGCGCTGAGCTTCCAATTCGGAGTCAAAAACTACCGGATAGCTCGTCTCATCATAGCAGGCGGGCGTTGGTCCCTGGAAGAGATAGTGCCTGAAGATCGCATAGCCGGATCGGATTGGGCGCTTGGATCGATGCACCCGCAAACCTTAGCCGAATGTGGACTATCAGACCACGGACTATGAGTCACAAATCACGGCGAAGCCGGGATGCGGAATAGGATCTTGAGGCTGAAAGCTCTTCGATCTCGCTCAGGGTGATCTACGGGGCAAATTCAGAGTGGGCTGGAGGGGATGCGAGGTGGGCTCGTGGAGTAGGGTGCGGACATGAAAGCGAGCGCCATCAGCGTGGATACCGAGATCATGAGCGAAGCGCTTTGCTTCGTCGGGATCAGCCTTCGCTGGGCCTGAGGCTGGACAAGCCCGAGTTCCGGTGCAGTCCCTTTCGACTATCTGGATGGCGGGCATCCCCTGGCTGATTTCCTGGAGAATTTCCCCACGGTTACGGCCGAGCAGGCGCATCAGCTCATCGCTGAAGCCAGGGCGCAGGTGATGACGCCGGTTTAAACGGCGAGGGGGTTGAGGCCCTTCAGCTTGAAATGCGGGGCGGCGGCGAGCAGGTGGCTGTCGTTGGAGTAGACGGCCTTGAAACCGTGGGCGGCGGCGGTGGCAAGATGCAGGGCGTCGGCTCCGCGCAGATAAACGGTGCGGGGAAGACCGGCATAAAGCGTGCCGAGTCGCGCCAGTACTTCCGGACCGGCCGGCAGCCAGTGAAAGGCGCCAGCGGCGCAGTCGGCTTCGAATTGAGCGAGAAGGGCCTGATACGACTTCGGCGCGACAGCTCCTTCCCGCAGCTTGCGGTGAAAGGCGGCCAGAACCTCCGCCTGACCGTGCAGGGCGCAGGCCACATGCTCCGTGGCGGCGAGTTCCCTGACGATCGCGAAGCCCGCATCATCGTAGTACAGGCGCACCAGATAACTGGTATCCAAATAGATCACCGTTCGTCGCGTTCTTGGGCGATACCCGCGGTCGAATCAGTGCCGCCGGAGAGGCGGGCCGCCTTGAAGGCGGGCAGAAGGATGCGCCGGGAGAAATAGGGCGTGGTCGGGGTGGCGGTCGCCGGCACCAGCTTGGCCACCGGCCGGCCGCGCTCGGTAACCTGCAGTTCGCCGATGGCCGCGGCCCGCCGGACCCACCGGCCGGTCTCGTCGTGGAGCTGGCGAATGGTGATCGATTTCATGTGACACAATGTGACACATGAGGCGAAACTGTCAAGGCGGGCGGGATCGCTGATCCCGCCCGGCAATCGTCGATCCGGAGATCGACGGCCACCCCCGGCTTGTTCGGAGGACTCGCCCTACCGGCCGGTCGCAGACCGGCCCTACTTCAGGGCGATGTCGTTTTCATTCACTTCTTTGATCGCCCACTTCGTGACAAGGAGGCCCTTCGGTTTTCGCGGACGCGAAAGAGAAACCTGAAGGCTGAAACCTGAGACCTGAAACTAACCTACTTCAATTCCAAGTCTTTCGGTTTCACTTCTTTGATTGCCCACTTCGTGACAAGGAGACCTTTGGAAGTTCGCGTGCTTACCGGCACCGGAGTCAGGTCGAAGTCGATCTCACGGACGCGGGCGCCTGAGCGACCGTCTAGGGACACGTGGATCGACTTGGGCATGTCCTTCTCTTTGTCCGCAACGTGCAGCCAAATCAGCTTTGAGCCTTCGGTTTTGGCCAGCGGGTAGAGTTTGTCGCGGGACAGGCCGCCGATCTGGAAGCGCTTGGCGTAGCTTTTCCCGTCGGGGCCGTCGCGGTAGACCATGGTGTAGAACTTCGTGTCGCCCTCCTTCGGCCAGATGGCGATGTGGCGGATGTCGAGGCCCATGAAGGTCTTTTCGGCGGAGACCTTGGTGACCTTGAGCGTGGCGTCGCCCATGATCGTGATGACGCTGTCGAGGATCGTGCAGTCCGTCACGTACTCGTGCTGGCGCCAGTTCAGGCCGATGAAACCGTCCTCACGGTTGACGTAGAGGCGCTGGTTGGCCGACACGACCTCGCTGGCGTCGATCTGCTCGATCTCGTCGTAGCTGGTCCGGCGCTTGACGCCCTTGCCGTACTTCTCGGCGAGCATCTCGAACCAGGCGACGGCATATTCGGTGAGCTTCTTCAGGTTGCCCTTCGTCTCCTTGATGCCCTCCTCGATCTTCTTCATGGCCTCGTCGGCCTGGAAGCGGTTGTAGGCGGAGATGCGCTTGATGCGGATTTCAGTGAGGCGGACGATGTCGTCGTCGGTCACCTCGCGGCGGAGCTGCTTCAGGAAGGGCTTCAACCCGCCGCGGATTTCGGCGAGCACGCTTTCCCAGGTCTTCGACTTCTCGATGAGGCGGTAGATGCGCTCCTCGATGAAGATGCGCTCGAGCGAATCCCAGTGCCACTGCTGCTCGAGTTCGCCGAGCTTGATCTCGAGCTCGCGCTTGAGGAGTTCGCGCGTCGCCTCGGCGCTGGCCTTGAGGATGTCGCGCACGCCCAGGAAATGCGGCTTGTCCTCGCCGGTCTTCGGGTCGCGCACGATGACGCACGCGGCGGGGTTGAGCTGCACCTGGCAGCTGGTGAACACGTAGAGCTGCTGGATGACCTTCTGCGGCTCGGAACCCTGCGGGAGGTGGATCAGGATCTCGACTTTGTCGGCGGTGTTGTCGTCGACGTGCTTGACCTTGATCTTGCCCTTGGCGTTGGCCGCGAGGATCGACTCGATGAGCGACTCGGTGGTGACGCCGTAGGGGAGCTCGGTGACCGCGAGGAGGTACTTGGAGCGCTCCTCGATCGTGGCGCGGACCTTCACTTTGCCGCCGCGCTCGCCGTCGTTGTATTCCGAGAAATCGGCGGTGCCGCCGGTCGGGAAGTCGGGGAGGATGCGGAAGGTTTTTCCCTGCAGGTGATTGACCGCCGCGCGGCAGAGGTCGTTGAAATTGTGCGGGAGGATCTTGGTCGAGAGGCCGACCGCGATGCCGTCGGCGCCCTCGAGGAGGACGATCGGGAACTTCGCGGGCAGGGTGACCGGCTCCTTGGTGCGGCCGTCGTAGCTTTGCTGCCAGGTGGTGGTCTTCGGGTTGAAGAGCACCTCGCGCGCGAACGGGGTCAGGCGTGCCTCGATGTAGCGGGGCGCGGCGGCATCGTCGCCGGTGTAGAGGTTGCCGAAGTTACCCTGCGGCTCGATCAACCAGCCGCGCTGGGCGATCGACACGAGCGCGGCGCCGATGGAGGCGTCGCCGTGCGGGTGCAGCTTCATCGTGGCGCCGACGACGTTGGCCACCTTGTGGAAGCGGCCGTCGTCCATGTCCCAGAGCGTGTGGAGCACGCGGCGCTGCACGGGCTTCAGGCCGTCATCGATGTGCGGGACGGCACGGTCGAGGATGACGTAGCTCGCGTATTCCAGGAACCAGTTCCGGTAGCTCTGGGCCAGGGGGGAGTTCTCGTCCTGGACTTTCTGGCCTTTCGGGCGTTTCGGCGGCGCCTCCGGCGCCGGCCCGCCTTCGCTCTGCGAGCTCCGGCGCGGTTCGTCCTCAGCAAGCTGAGGCGAAGCGGGCTTGGCAGACTTGGGGCTGTCCTCTGTCGGCTGTCCCCTGTTCTCTGGAGCCGCGGCGGCAGGCGCGGCGTCGAGCGGCAGCTCGGCTTGGTCGGACTTCTTGGCAGGTTTCTTCTTGGCCATCGAGGGAGAGTGATTTGGGCCTCACGCGGAGGCGCAGGGACGCAAAGGAAAGGATTGGTTGGGAACCACGGAGTCGGCGAAAGGGGGAGACCTGGCGCTTCGTGTCTTCGTGGTGAATAGGACTTGCCCGGGGTACGTCAAGCGGGGCTTGGGGCGCCTCGGAGGCGACCTTTTGACGTAGCAGCGATCGTAAGATCGCTGGATTGGGGAAATCGCCAGCGGTCTTACGACCGCTGCTACATCCGGCCGGCAGGCCAGGCCCGGCGACGAGCGCCGGCCCTACAGGAAGAAAATGCCCTCCGTTCTCTCCGTTCCCTCCTGTAAGGTCGTCCGGTCTTATAGCCCCAGCCGAGTGGGATGCGTGTAGACGTTCATCCGGTCGGCGCGCAGGAAGCCGACCACGGTGATGCCGCCGCGTTCGGCGCACTCGAGGGCGAGGCTCGACGGGGCGCCGATGCCGGCGACCAGCGGCACGCCGGCGACGAGGGCCTTTTGCACGAGTTCGAAGGCGATGCGCCCGCTCAGCAGCACGCCGGAGGCGGACAGCGGCAGGCGGCGCTCGAGCAGGGCGCGGCCGAGGACCTTGTCGAGGGCGTTGTGCCGGCCGACGTCCTCGTGGACGAACTCGAGGTTGCCGGCGGCGTTGAAAAGGGCGCAGGCATGCAGTCCGCCCGTGGCGGCGAAGGCAGGCTGAGCGGCGCGCAGGCGCTCGGGCAGGGTGGCGAGTTGTTGCGGGTCGAAGGTCGCGCCGGGGGCGACCGGCGGGTAAGCCTGCAGGATGGCGTCGAGCGTGGCCTTGCCGCACACGCCGCAGCTCGACGAGCTGAAGACGTGGCGCGTGAGGCGGTTGAAGTCCACGGCCACGCCGGGCGCGGGGACGGCGTTGATCACATTGCCGGAGGCGCCGCCCGCCTGGTCACGGCAGGGGAGGATGTCGAGGAGGTCGTCGGCGTGGCGAATGACGCCCTCGGTGAGCAGGAAACCGGCGGCGAGTTCGCGGTCGTGTCCGGGCGTGCGCATGACCACGGCCACGCTGCGGTCGGCGACGCGCAGCTCGAGCGGCTCCTCGACGGCGACGGCGTCGTGGTCGGGGGTGGCTTTGCCGGCCGCCCACCGGCGGACGGGGACTTTGCGCGGGGCGGTCATGAACAACCCCTACACACCCCGTCGCTTCGCGCCACCCCTCTTGATAGAGGGGATCCAAACCCACGCTCACGAGAATCCCCTCTATGAAGAGGGGTGCCCGCAGGGCGGGGTGTGTTGAGATCGTCCGCCGGCAGGCTCAGGGAAATCGCTTTCATGACGCCACCTTCTCCAGCCGCACGCGGGCGTTGTAGTCCGGCGTGTCGCTCGACGGCTCGCGGGCGTCGCGCGGGAGCAGGTGGTTGCCTTCGGGCCAGTGGATCTGGAGGTTGCCGGGCGCGATGGGGGCGAGGAAGACGCGGGCGGGATAACGGCCGAGGGAATTCACCAAATCGACGCGGTCGCCCTGCATCAGGCGGTGTTCGGCGGCATCGTCGGCATTCATGAGCACGGCGTCGCGCGCCGCGCCATTGAGCGGGTCGACCTCGGCGTAGATCAGCGTGTTGAACTGCTTGCCGCGGCGGGTGCTGACATGAAAGGTGCCGTCCGCGACGTGAGCGGGCGGGATCGCCGGCGTGGTGAAGACCGCGCGGGCGTCGGGCAGCGGGAACTTGCCGCCGGCGCAAAGATGGCGTCCTCCGTACTGGAACGCGTCGCCAGTGGCCTTCAGGTGTTGCGAGCCGTCGTAGAACGGCACGACGCGGGCAATCTCCTCGCGCAATTTCTGGCCATCGGCCGCGCCGAGCAGTGCGGCGCGTTCGGGCCAGGCGGCGGCGGCGAGATCGCGGAAGATGATCCACTCCGCCCTGGCCTCGCCGACCTGGCGCGGGATTTCCGGGCTGAACATCACCCGGCGTTCGGTGCTGGTTTCGATGCCGCCGCCGTCCTGCTCGTAGCGGGTCTTGGCGGGCAGCAGCCAGACTTCCTCGCCGCCCTCGATGAACATCTGGTCGGTGAGGATGATGTCCTGGTGCACGCGCACGGGCACGCGACAGAGCGCCTCGCTGACGTATTCCGGGTCGGGCATCGTGCGCAGCAGGTTGCCGCCGGCGCAGTGGAAGACATCGAGCAGGCCGCGGTGGGCGGCCTCGACCATCTCGGGCGTGGTGTAGCCGGGGCGGGCGGGAATGGGGAAGCCGTAGTGCTGCTCGAGCGCGGCGGCGTTTTCGGCGGTGATGGGTTTGCCGCCCGGCAGCGCGGTCGAATAGCAGCCCATTTCGGCGCCGCCCTGCACGGAGGAGTGGCCGCGGATCGGCACGACGCCGCAGTAATCGCGTCCGACCCACCCGCGCGCGAGCGCCAGGTTCAGGATCATCCGCACGCCGTCGGAGCCGGTGGGTTGCTGCGTGATGCCCATGCTCCAGATCAGGATGCCATTCCGCGCGCCGCCCATGAGGCTCGCGAACTCCTCCATGCTGGTTCGCGGCAGGCCGCTGGCGGCCTCGAGTCCGGCCCAGTCGAGCGACGCCACCTTTTCGCGCAACGCGGCGTAGCCGGTCGTGTGTTCGGTGATGAAAGATTGGTCGACTTGCCCGGCGGCGAACAGGGCCTTGAGCGTGCCGTAGAGGAAGGCGATGTCACCGCCCTGCGCGACGGGGAACCAGTGGTCCGCGAGGTCGGAGCCGAAGACGGCGCTGCGGGCGTCGGACGGCACCCAGTAGCGCTGCATGCCCGGCTCGAGGTAGGGATTGACCAAAATGATCTTAGCGCCGCGGCGCTTGGCGAGGAGGAGGTACTTGGTGGTGACCGGCTGGTCGTTGGCGGGGTTGGCGCCGAAGAAGACGAGGACGTCGGTGTCGAGCCAATCGATGTAGCTGCAGGTCGACGCGGCGACACCGACCATCTCCTTCATCGCGGCGGTGGACGGCGCGTGGCAAAGGCGCGCGGCGTTGTCCACGTGGTTGGTCCCGAGGAAACGCGCGGCCTTCTGCGCCATGTAGTAGACTTCGTTGGTGACGCCGCGGGCGGTGATGAAGAACGCGAGGCGCGCCGGGTCGGTCGCGCGCAGCCGGGCACCGAGACGGGCGTGGACTTCGTCCCAGGAGACACGCGTGAAGCCTTTCTCGCCGCGGCGCCGCACCATCGGGTAGGCGAGCCGGCCGAGGGCGCGCAGGGCGGCGTTGTCGAGCGTCGCGAGGTGGCGGACGTCGGCGAGGATCGCGGGGTCGAACGCACCGACGGTGTTGAGGCGCAGGAGATTCAGCCGCGTCATGCAGAGGTGGACGCCCGGGATCGTCCAGTCGTGCAGCCCCGCGACGCCGAGCGCGCAGCCGTCGCATACGCCGCGGGTGATCACCTTCCACGCGTAGCCCGGGTTGTCGCGGTTGCGCCAGGCGATGACGAGCATGTCGCGGAAGTGTTTCGGTTTCCGCCAGCCGACGCCGAAGGGGGAGACCCGCCCCAATCGCTGCCAGAAACTGGATGGAATTGCGGAGGCGGGAGGCATGGGGGAGAAACCTGAAACTTGAAACCTGAAACCTGAAAATGGGGCGCGACGGAGGTTAGCGGTGAGGGTTTCGGGGCGTCAAGGGATGCGGTCGCTCAACGGTGAAGCACGGAAGGTGGCGAAACGGCCCGCAGGGACGCGGGCCCTCCAGGCGGAATTACGGCAGCGATGCGAAAGAGGTCGGACCGCGGTTCCACGCGGTAAGGGCGGAATGGCGCTCGGGCGGGAGCCCGATCCTCCACCTGATTCTTAACGCCCAGCTCCGACTGCGCGGGCGCCGCCCGCTCCGATCTTCACTGCGTTGGGGCGGAGGTTGTCGCGAATGAGGTCTTCGCACCGGCCGGCGGCATCGCCATCGAGGACGATGAACGCATCTGCCGTGATCCGTCGGCGGGGAGCGCGAGCCGGCTCGTGGCGGAGGCGGTCAGTTTCGAAAGGGCAACTTCGACATCATGATCGCGACCCTGGCGCAGGTCGGCGACAGCCAGCGGGGGAACCGCGATGTCCGGGGTGACGCCGCGGCCTTCGAGGCGCAGGCCGTCGATCCCACGATAGTCCTCGATCGGGACCTGGAGCCATCCGCCGCCCGGCAGGGGATAGGTGCGGGAAGCGATGACCGCGCCGGCCGTGCGCCGGCCGACGATCGTGGCGCGGCCATGCTGCTGCATGACGTGCGCGAAGATTTCGGCGGCGCTGCCCGTTCCGCCCCCGGCGAGGATCACCAGCGGCCCGGTGTAGTGGGCGGAAAAGAGCGGCCAGCCATGGGCGGTGGTGACGCGCCCGCTGCTGCGAATGAACTCCCCGGTCACGACGCGGTGGTTGAAAAATTCCCCGACCGCGAGGTTCGCCACGTAGACCAGGCCGCCGGGATTGTCGCGGAGGTCGAGCACGACTCCCGTCATGCCGTGGTTGTCCTTCAGCTGGCGGCTGAGCCAGCGGAGACTTTCCCGGTCAAACTGGTCGAAGCGCAGATAAAGAATGCCGTCCGGCAGTTCCCGCGCCAGGAGCCGGGCGCGGGGGATGAGTTGCGGCTTGAAGGTGATGGCGCGGGGCTGGTTGGCCAGGTCCATGAACCCGTAGGTGACCGGCCGCTCGGGCTGGGCCGGCGGCGGAAACCCGCCGGCCAGGGTCCGGCCTTCGCAGGAGACGATTTCCCAGCCGGGTAACACGCCGGCCTCGGCCGCCGGGCTGCCGGGAATGAGCTCGGTCACGACCAGCCGGCCCTCCAGCCGCATGCAGTCCATTCCGACCGCCAGGCGGTGGGCGGTGCGGATCTCATGGGTCATGCGCGGCGGCAGCGGCGTGAGGTGCGACTCCTTCAGTTCGGCGCACAGCCGGTCCAGCACGGAGTAAAGCTCGGCGTCGTTGGTGGCCGTGGCGGCGTCCGGACGGTAGCGCGCGCATTGGGCCGGCCAGTCCACCCCGTGCAGGTGCGGATCGAAGTACTTGTCGGGGACCAGGCGGGCGACCGTATCGAAAATTTCCAGGTTCAGCGCCGTCCGGGCGGGCACCGCCAGGGGTGCCGGCTCGATATAGGCGGTCGGGGCCGAGGCGCAGCCGCCGGCCAGGAGCAGGGCGGAGAGGACGGCGCCCGTGAGCGCCACTTTCACCGGGAAGCGCAGGGACCGGGCACCGGCCGGTAGGGATGACAGGGATTTCCTCCGTAGCATGGACGCGGAATTTGTCTGATGCCGAGGCTAGGTGCCGGCGCGCCCCGCCGTCAAATCGCCGTGTAGGACGAACACGGACAAAAGCCCGAAAAAGTCGGCATAAAAGCCGGAATCCCGGCGGAGTGTCTCAAATTACCCTGTCATCGCGAGGAGCGCGAAGCGCGCCGTGGCGATCCAGCTGGATTGCTTCGTCAGCCCACTTCGTGGGCCTCCTCGCAATGACATTTTTAAGCAGGCCCTCGATGGATTGCTGCGCATCCCGCGAGGCGGCCCGCTGGGATCAGCCGTCGCCCAGCCTATGGCCGACACGCGCGGGCCCTCCACATGGAATTGCGGCGATGGGTGAATGGGAGTTGACCGCGCCCTGAACCGGCAGCGACAGCACGGCGGTCGGGCGGGAGCCCGACCCTCCAGCGGGAGGCGAAACGGCGCGCAGGGATCAGCCGTCACCCAGCCTATGGCCGACACGCGCGGGCCCTCCATGCAGTTGCATCGAGCTCGGATCTCTCAGCTCTCAGCCCTCAACTCTCAGCCCGTCGAAGCTACGCTTCGACGAGATCCTTCTCCACGCGCAGATTGTCGATGATGAAGTCCTGGCGCTCGGGGGTGTTCTTGCCCATGAAGAAGCCGAGGAGTTCGTCGGAGCTGTAGAGGTGGTGGAGGTTGATCGGATCGAGGCGGATGTTCTCGCCGATGAAGTCCTTGAACTCGCCGGCGGAGATTTCGCCGAGGCCCTTGAAGCGCGTGATCTCGTGGCTGGCGCCGAGCTTCTCCATCGCGGCCTGCTTCTCCTGCTCGTCGTAGCAGTAGATCGTCTCCTTCTTGTTGCGCACGCGGAAGAGCGGCGTCTGCAGGATGAAGAGGTGGTTGTTGCGGATGACGTCGGGGAAGAACTGCAGGAAGAACGAAATCAGCAGCAGGCGGATGTGCATGCCGTCGACGTCGGCGTCGGTGGCGATGACGATCCGGTTGTAGCGCAGGCCGTCGAGGCCCTCCTCGATGTTGAGCGCGGACTGCAGGAGGTGGAACTCCTCGTTCTCGTAGATGACCTTCTTGGTCAGGCCGTAGGTGTTGAGCGGCTTGCCCTTGAGGGCGAACACGGCCTGCGTCTGGACGTCGCGCGTGGCGGTGAGCGAGCCGGCGGCGGAGTCGCCCTCGACGATGAAGAGCGTGCTCTCCTCGGCGCGCGGGTTGCGGTCGCCGAGGTGGAGGCGGCAGTCGCGCAGCTTCTTGTTGTGGAGCGAGGCCTTCTTGGCGCGCTCGCGGGCGATGTTGCGGATGCCGGCGAGCTCCTTGCGCTCGTGCTCGTTCTCCTCGATCTTGCGCTTGATGGTCTCGGCGGTCTCGCGGTTCTTGTGCAGGTAGGTGTCGAGCGCCTGCTGCATGAACTTGCCGACGAATTCCTTCAGCGACGGGCCCTTCGGGCCCATGTCGGTCGAGCCGAGCTTGGTCTTGGTCTGCGACTCGAAGACCGGCTCCTGCACGCGGACGACGATGGCGGCGTCGATCGACTGGCGGACGTCGGCGGCGTCGAAGTCCTTCTTGAAGTGGTTGCGCAGCGTCTCGACGAGCGCCTCGCGGAAGGCCGCGAGGTGCGTGCCGCCCATGGTGGTGTGCTGGCCGTTGACGAAGGACCAGTATTCCTCGCCGTAGTGGTTGCCGTGGGTGAACGCGACCTCGATGTCCTCGCCCTCGAGGTGGATGATCGGGTAGAGCGGTTCGCCGGAGAGTTCCTTGGTGAGCAGGTCCTTCAGGCCGTTCTCGGACTTGAAGACCTTGCCGTTGAAGGTGAGCGAGAGGCCGCGGTTGAGGAAGGCGTAGTTCCACAGCATGTCCTCGATGAACTCGGTGCGGTACTTGAAGTCCTTGCCGAACAGCGCCTCGTCGGGCGTGAACTCGATCAGCGTGCCGTTGCGCTCGTCGGTCTTGGTGGTCTTCGACTCCTTCTTCAGCTTGCCCTTCTCGAACTCGGCATAGCGCGTCTCGCCGTCGCGGACGGCCTGGGCGCGGTAGGAGAAGGAGAGGGCGTTGACGGCCTTCTGGCCGACGCCGTTCAGGCCGACGGCCTTCTGGAAGGTCTCGGAGTCGTACTTGGCGCCCGTGTTGATGATCGAGACGCAGTCGACCAGCTTGCCCAGCGGGATGCCGCGGCCGTAGTCGCGCACGCGGAGGGAGCGCTCGGTCAGCTCGACCTCGATCTTCTTGCCGAAGCCCATCGTGAATTCGTCGATGCAGTTATCGATGGTTTCCTTGAGGAGCACATAGATGCCGTCTTCCGCGTGCGCGCCGTTGCCCAGGCGGCCGATGTACATGCCGGGGCGGAGGCGGATGTGCTCGAGCGAGCTGAGGGTCTTGATGCTGGCTTCGGTGTAGTTGGAGGCGGCCATGGAGGAAAAAGCTGAGAGCTGAGAGCCAAGAGCTAAGAGCCGGGAACAAAGAAGGCTCCGTTGGCCGGATACAGAGGACGAAGCGGGGTGGCTGGCAAGTGCGATTCAGAGGTGGAGGGCCCGTCTCCGGACGGGCCGCGGCCCAGCGGGAGCTGGGCCCTCCAGTCATGCGGCGGGCTCCGACCTTGCCCAAGGGAGGGAACCGGGCAGGCTTTCCGGCACTCCAATCATTCATGAAGAAATTTCTCATGTTCGGCCTGGTCGGGCTCCTGGTGGTGGTGGCCGCGGTCTACATCGGCGTGGCATTCTTCCTCGGCAGCATCGTCAAGGGCACCGTCAACCGCGTCGGGCCGCAGGTGACGCAGAGCAATGTCGTGCTGGAATCGGCCACGATCTCGCCGCTCTCGGGCATCGGCACGCTCAACGGCTTCACGGTCGGCAACCCGCCGGGCTGGAGCTCAACGCCGGCGTTTCACCTCGGCCGCGTGCATGTGGACCTGGTGCCGAAGTCGGTGTTCGCCGACGTCATCGTCATCAACGAGCTCACCATCGACCAGCCGGAGTTCAACTACGAGACCCGCCTCGTCTCGAGCAACATCAACGACCTGCTGGCCAACATCCAGAAGTACGCGGGCAGCGGCGAGAAGGAGGCGGCGAAGGAGGGCCCGCCCAAGAAATTCATCGTGAAGCAACTGCGCTTCACCAACGGCAAGGCGACGCTCGGCCTCGGCGGGACGGCGCTGCCCATCCCGCTGCCGGAGATCAAACTCGACAATCTCGGCGTGGCGGAGGGCGGGCTGACCGGCGGGCAGCTTTCCGCCGTGGTGCTGGGAGACGTGCTGCGGACGATCGTCAAAGCGGCGACCGAGGCGCGCGGGCTGACCGGGGCCGACAGCCTCGAGAAGACGAAGGAGGCGGCGAAGCAACTCGGCGACAGCGTGAAGGATCTCTTCAAGAAGAAGCCGTAGCGGCGCCGGTGGCACCGCGGTTGGGAGTTAAGGGTTAGGTGTTATTGGAGGGTTGGGCTCCTGCCCAACCGGTCGGGCAGGAGCCCGACCCTCCAGCTCCGCCTTGCTTCGCTACAGGGGATGCGCGATGGTCGGCGCATGAAAATCCGGCCCTTCGCGGTCGCCCTGGCCCTCGGTTTCCTGGCGTCGCGCGCCTCCGCCATCACGCTCGAGGAGCTGGCGGCCGACGCGCAGCTGTGGCCGGCGGAGGTCACGGCGCTCGGCAGCATCCGGGCGACGGTCGTCAAGGACGGGAAGCCCGCGGGGGCGATGCTGATCGCCGCCAACCGGAAGATCGCGGTGGTCGACATCAGCGCCGCCGGCATCACGGGTAAGCTCGGGTCGACCACGGTCCTGGTGCCCGTGGACAAGACGAATCTCTGGACGGAAGTATCGCGCCTGCATCCCGACGCCGGGGAAGTCCCGGCCGAGGCCGCGGCGCCCGCGCCCGCGACGCCGGCCCCGGCGGCGAAACCGGCGCTGACCTCAGCGTCCGGCAAGGTATTGACGGGGCCGTCCGTCATGCAGCGCCGGCTCGCGGGCAAGATCCAGCGCCTCGAGAACAATTCCTTGAAGCCGGTCGATGCGGCGACGCTGTCGGGCGTGCGTTATTTCGGGCTCTATTACTCCGCGAGTTGGTGCGGGCCCTGCCGGCAGTTCACGCCGCAGTTCGTCGAGGCCTACAAGCAGATCAAACAGCGGCATCCCGATTTCGAGGTCGTGTTCATCAGCGCCGATCACTCGGCCGGCGCCATGGTCGATTATGTGAAGGACGACCACATGCCGTGGCTGGCGTTGAAGTACGACGCGGCGCAGAGCGACGGTGAGCTGCGGCGCTACTGTGGCAACGGCATCCCCTGCCTGGTGCTGGTCGATCCGCAGGGCCGGGTGGTGTCGGACAGCTTCGAGGGCGACAACTACGTCGGCCCCGGCAAGGTGCTCGATGACGCGCAGCGGCTGCTGGCGGCGCGGTAGGGCCAGTCTCCGACTGGCCTGATCGCACGCCGAAGCCTCCGGCCGGTCACAGACCGGCCCTACGTGTACGGTCCTCGAATCCGGCCCGCTGTGACGCCGCGACCGTGGCGGCGATTGACGCGCCGCAGCCGCGCCGTGAGCCTCGGGGCATGAAAGTCACTTACTACCTCGAGGTCATTTCATCCTGGTGCTATTGGGCCGAGCCGGCGTGGGCGGAGTTGAAGAAGCGGTACGCGGGCCGGGTGGAGTTCGACTGGAAGATCGCGCTGATGCGCAAGGAGGACTACCCGGTGTCGCTCGCGCAGTGCGATTGGTTCTACCGGCGCAGCGGCATGGTGATGCGCTCGCCGTTCATGCTGAACTCGGGGTGGCTCGAGCCGCACCGCGAAGGGCTTTTCCCCGCGGCGAGCTACGTGGCCGAGGCCGGGAAGGATTTCGGAATCACGGGCGACGAGCTCCGGCTCGCGCTCGCGCACGCCGCGGACCGCGACGGGCTCAAGGTCTGCTCGATGGAACCGGCGATCGAGGTGGCGGTGAAGGCGACGAGGCTCGACGGGGCGAAATTGCGCGCCCGAGCCGAGTCGCCGGAGGTGGCGGCGCGTATCAAGGCGAGCACGGCGGAGTTCTTCGCCCACCAGATCGACCAGCGCCCGGCCTTCATCATCACCAGCGGTATCGGCGACAAGGCGGTGTTTTCCGGCGTGCCGCGCGTCGAGCCGCTGGCGGCCACGATCGAGTCGATGCTCGGCGACGTTGCGGCGTATGCGGCGCACAAGGCGCATTTCGGCGATGTGCCGTAGGCGCGCGGCGCGCGCCGGTTATTTGTTATGGGTTGAGGGTTATTAGGACAGACCCCGGGGCCGCGCGGAGGAGAATGGCAACTCCCCCAATAACTAGTAACCCATAACCAATAACAGCGGCGGCGGAGCCGCCGCTACGCCGCCTGCGCGGGCTGAAGCGGCGCATGGAGCCCGAAGGCGCGCCGGGCGAGCAGCAGCGCCAGCAGGAGCAGGCCCGTGGTGACGAAGAAGGCGATGCCGGACATCCACGCGGGGTGTCCCGGCTGGACGGACCAGCCGAAGATGTAGGTGGCGATGAGCGGGCCGGGAATGCCGGAGAGGCTTTGCAGGCTGCCGAACACGCCCTGCACCGCGCCCTGTTCGTTGGCGGGGATGTGGCTGGTGACGTAGGACTGGATGGCCGGCTGCGTGATGCCGGCGAAGGCGGCGAAGCCCATGATGGCGTACATGACCCAACTCTGTGAGCTGAGGCCGTAGCCGGTGTAGGAGACGGCCAGGATGGTCAGGCCGATGATCGCGGCGCGCGTATTCCCGAGCCAGGGCACGATCTTCCGGACCAGCGCGCCCTGCACGACGCCCATCAGCAGGCCGGCGAACGCGAGGGAGAAACCGATGTCACGCGGCGTCCACCCGAAGCGGTGCCCGGTGTAGAGGGCCCAGAGCGAAAACATCATGTTCTGCGCCAGCATCAGGAGGAAGAAGCTCTCGACGAGGCTGAGCACGGCGGGGAAGCGCCGCAGGGCCAGCAGCCCGCCCACGGGATTGGCGCGCGCCCAGGAGAAGGCGCGGCGGTTTTCCGGTTTCAGCGATTCCGGCAGCACGAACACGCCCCACAGCCAGTTGGTGGCCGAGCAGCCGGCAGCCACCCAGAACGGCAGGCGCAGGCCGTATTCGGCGAGGAAACCGCCGAGCGCCGGGCCGCAAATGAAGCCGATGCCGAAGGCCGCGCCGAGGATGCCGAAAGCGCCGGCGCGCTTTTCCGGCGGCGTGACGTCCACGATGTAGGCGTTGGCCGTGGCGTAGATGCCGGCGGTGAACCCGGCGATGGTCCGCGCGACGAACAACCACGCCAGCGTTGGCGCGCAGGCCATGATGACGTAGTCGACCGCCGAGCCGGCGGTGGCGATGAGGATGATCCGCCGCCGGCCATAGCGATCGGACAGCGACCCGAGGATGGGCGAGCCGACGAACTGCATGAACGCGTAGATGCCGATGAGCCAGCCGTAGGCGTGCGAGCCGTTGGAGAGGTCGCCCCCCTTGAACTCCACGATCAGCTTCGGCAGGACCGGGATCAGGAGCCCGAAGCCCATGATCGCCAACGCGAGGTTCACGAAGATGAACACTACGGCCGGCTGGCGGGGGGAGGACATAGGAGTCAGAGTACGGGGGACAGGCGACAGAGGACAGGAGACGAGGGACGCGGGCTGGACTCAACCTCCAACGTCCAGAGTCGGAGCTGCCAAGTAGGGGCGGAGCTTGCTCCGCCCTCGCGAGTGATATCCTGCACAAAGAAGGGCGGACCAAGGTCCGCCCCTACGAGACGAACCGCTCAGTGTTCGCCGAGGTATTTCTTTTCCCCGGCGCGGAGCGGGAAGGGGAGGACGTTCCCCTTCGGCGGCAGCGGGCAGGTGGCGAAGGGCGTGAAGGCACAGGGCGGGTTGTAGACCTTGTTGAAATCGAGGATGACCTTCCCGTCCTGCGCGCGCGGGGCGTAGAGGAAGCGGCAGGCTTCGTAGGTCTCGGTGCCGGCGGTGGCGTCGCTCAGGACGAAGAACAGGTCCACATCGGGACCCTCGTCGATCGCGAGGAGCTCGTAGGTTTTGCCCTGGTAGCTGAACACCGCCTTGCCGGGAATGGTGGTGGGTTCGACGAGGCCGATGATATTGGTGATCTTCATCACCTGGGGCGGGTCGAAGGGCACCCACGTCGCCTCGATGCGCCACGCGGGGTCGACGGGGTAGCGTTCGATGCCCGCAAAATGTTTCAGGCGCGGCGCCTCGCTGTCGCGCACGCGAAGGAAGAGTTTCCCGCTGCGGTCCATCACGTAGAAGTTGACGGTGCCGGCGCGGACGTAGGTGGGTTTCTCGTCATCGACGACGAGCTGGGCCGTGCGGGCGGTGGTGCCGTCGATCGTGGCGTCGACGCCCTCCGCGACGGCGAAGGTCACCTTGCCGTCGTCGGCATAGGTGATGGTGCCGAGGTGCGCCGGACCGGCGGCGAGGCGGATGGCGTTGGCGGCATCGGCGCCGACGCTCCAGGTGCCGTGCTCCAGCGCGTGGCGGCCGATGAGGGCGAGCCAGCCCGTGGGTTTCTGCAGCCGCTGTACGCGCCCGGCGTGCCATTGCTCGATGGAAGCGAGGTATTGCTCCTGCGGCGTGCGGCCGACGAGGGCGGTGCCGACGGCAGCGGACGGTTGCGGCAGGCCGATCGAGGGCGCCGGCTGCTGGGCCATCGCCGGGACGGCGATAACAGAGAACAGAAGACAGGCGACAGGGGACAGACGACAGAGGACAGGGAACAGGGGACGGAGCATTGGAGAGGGGTTATTGGATGAGCGTTATTGGTTATTGGGCAAACGCGGATGTCGGCGATCCCAACAGCCGATAATCAATAACGAATAACGGGTCGGCGAACCTCAGTTCGCCGACCCATTGATCCACCCGTCCACCAGTTGGCGGCCGGCGCGGCTGCTGAGGGCGCGGTCGGGACGGCCATCGGGACCGAAGACAATCTTGTCCTCGCCGAGCAGCTTGCCGTCGGGGCCGTAGACCTTGAAGTGGGGGATCGAGTGCAGGTCATACTGGCGCGCAACGGGCGACTCCCAGTCGATGCCGCGGACGTCGGGCCGGTTGATGTCGACCTTCACGACGACGAGGTCGGCGCGCTTCGCATGGAGGTCGGCGAGCGGCTCGTTGTAGGCCTGGCAGGGACCGCAATACTTGCTGGTGAAGTCGAAGATGACCGTCTTGCCCGGCACGAGGTAGTCGGAGAGCGCGACCTCGCTCCCCTGGGAGATGTGCAGGGGTTCGGGCTGCTTTTCGTGGATCCCGGCGGCGAGGGCGGAGATGGCAGCGATCAGGACGGTGGCGAGGGAGAGGAGGCGGCGCATGGCGGAGGAGTTATTGGATGAGAGTTATTGGTTATTGGGATGGAATCATGTGTGGGTTCTTCCCGATAACAAATAACTATTAACCAATAACCGCGCCGCCGCGGCGCCGCTATTTCCCGGCCAGTCCCGCCGGCAGCGCGGCCCGCGTGATCACGCGCGGGTCGTTGTAGAACTCCCGGGCGAATTTGTTCTCGGCGGGGTTCCATTTCGCATCCCAGCAGAGGAAGCGGCGGGCCTGGGGAAAGTTCTGCGCGATGCCCCCGGCCAGGCGGCGGAAGTCATAGTCTCCGGGCGGATTCGAGGCGCCGTGCGGGCCGTACTCGGTGAACCCGGTCGGTTTGCCGAGGGCGACGATCTCGGGGAAGCCCTTGATGTGCTCCGGGTCGATGTGGTCGGTGTAGGCGTCGATACCGGTGAGATCGACATAGGCGTCGCCGGGATAATAGTCCGCCGCC